>Ga0315295_10002238_pt1 | contig 16459 bp, 13 predicted proteins | sample YL17G14_0_MG_FD_204453 | JGI IMG/M metagenome (GOLD analysis project Ga0315295, IMG submission 204453) | Sediment microbial communities from Yellowstone Lake, YNP, Wyoming, USA - YL17G14_0 | ecosystem: Environmental > Aquatic > Freshwater > Lake > Sediment | place: USA: Wyoming | collected... | reverse complement strand
GGTGGTTGACTTAGTAAATATCGCTTCCAACTCGGTACGTGAACAGGACTTTTGATTCGGCCTGAAAAGGAGGGGTACGTAAATAATGCCCGCGAGCATTTGAACTAAGGTTCTCGAAACAGACAATATGCGATGCTTTTCTGTGGCAATATTATTACGAATATTATCCCTTAGTAAATTGCATCCCAATTTAGGACCTTCCCTCCGTGATGGATAGGTTATTACAAATCGTCCCCCTTTCCTTAACACCCGAAGAATTTCGTGGGTGACTGCATTTTTGTCCTCCACAAAGTCCATGACGTGGAAACACAGTACCTTGTCAAAGGTCCCACCCAGGAATTCTAATCTCTGGGCATCCATGACAGCCACTTCGATTTGTCTTCCCATTTTCAGTGCTTTTTCATATGCTTTTCTAAGCGCGGTTTCTGAATAATCAATCCCGACAATTTGAACATTCTGGTTGACCCTCAAAATACGCACGATTTCGTTCCCGGTTCCAACGCCCACGCACAATATCAAGTCCTTATCTTTTACAGTGAGCTTCTCAATACAACTTTCCTGCAACTCCCTGTAACGATTGAATCGGGCGGTTGTAAAATCATAAACAGGGTTGTAGACAAAATTGAAATAAGCTTTCATCAGTTTATCGGCAAAAACCACCTTATTTCACCACCATCAGAATTTAGTGTACTAGCAACAATCCTCTTACCCAGAAACAGCTCACGAATCTAGACCATCCATAAGCTATCGGTTATCTTATATGCATATTGTGCACATATTATCACATGTCGGCACACATGTCAAGAGTCGACTGGGCATGAATCAGTATTTTAACGGCACTTCGACATCACAAAACGCTATAATGTGACCTATGCTCGTAAGTGTAGTGGAAGATCCGGTTCGAACCCAGTACCGCCCGTTTTACTTGTAGTGAACTTTTTGTTAACATTTCAATCGTAATTGGGGAAAAGAGGGGGGAACAACTCCTAATTATCCAGTGTTAAACCTCTTTGAGGAGAAAATAAATGTATAAACCATCGGGTCAAGAAGTCCTTAATGCAATCGACCAAGGTATAAGAAATGCCCAAAGGGATTATTTGAAATCATTCCAGAGTGATATTAGTTCCAACTATGCTCCCGAATATTTAATGACTGTGTATATCTATCAATCATTGTTAGGACTTATCGACGGATATAGCCTAGCATTAGAAGTTCCGGTTGGTGAATTATTCCTGACAAAGTTGCGCGGGCGAAAACCATGGGGAGCGCGTGAGGGAGGTCGTTCTGATTTGGTTCTTTGGGACTCTAATGATAAACCGAGAGTTGCAATTGAAGTAAAGAAGGACGCTTGGAATTATTACGAAGACTTAATAAGATTAAACCGTTTACTCAAGCGAGGTCTTGAATTCTCTGTTTTTGCATCATGTTGGTTTGAAGAGGTTAAAGACAATAACTTTAAAGAAGCGGAAGATAAACTTGAAGAGGAAATAGAGTTCTTACGTAAGTATATTTTAGATGACAACGGAAAACTAGGAGTTAATCCCTCCATAGAATTAGTGCATAGCAATATCGACCATCTTACCATTCAGGGTGAAAGGTCAGAAGATAACGAAGAATTGGTCTGGCGCCCCGTTATATTCAAGATATATAGTAAAGAGAATCACGAGTAATTTATTTATCCAGTTCGCATGGATAAAGAGAACGACATCTCAAACGTCCTGGTTCTGTCTATCGTACAGTACTGCCCACGTGTCACACCTTATGAGTCTTTGTGCAACAACTTGGATAGTCGAGATAAATGTCGTCGCAGCGAACAGATAAGCCGCACTGACCAAACACTAATTGAACCTGTCCCTTCCGCGATATTTAGATAAATCCTACAAACAGGGTCGGTGTAGAGATTCGAGTTCGGGAAGATCCACCAGATAGGTAAGAAATTTATCAAAAAACGGCTGTCCCGTCACTATGCCACACAAAAACATTGAACCTTGTGCTAACAAAATTTCCTATGTCTTTATAGCTTCTGCGTTAGTACCTATTATGTTCACAAGCCGCTGGGTTTTGGCAAGTCTGCCGCCTTTTATGTGCAGGCTTCCACGCTGCCAAATCCTGGCGACGTCGTATGGTAAGGGAAGAAGTCCAAGTAAGACTGCGTGCAGTGGCGCGCCTACTGCGCTCCTCTTCCGATCGATTTCGCCGAACTGCAAAAATTAGGCAAGCCTATGCGCTTCAGAGACTGGAAAATCAGGTTATATTTTCTTATTTCTCAAGCGAAGCTAGAGACGAGTATAACCGGTCCGGCATATTCAGCCACAATATCGTTATTCCGGATGCAGTTTTTCTGGGTTCTCATGCCCCGATTTTGCCTCTTGTCTCCCATTTCATCACCGATATTACTGCCGAAGGTGAGTTACCACTTCTCAGCCTTAACCCTGCAGAATTGCCGACGCCCCTTGAACCTGAGATATTAGCCGGAATTAAACCGGGTGCGCTTGAAAGAATAATTGAGTGTATCTTGGGAGATGTTCCGGCCACAGTAGTATGTCCCGATTTATCTACGATGCAAATGCTGCATCAAGTTTCCGCAGTAATACAGCTGTTACCTCAAGATGCTAGGATAGTTACTTTCATTACTGCTCCTCTCGGCCGGTCTTTCCGGCAAGTCCGTAGCGATGCTGCTTACAATCTTAAACTGGTTCAAAATCGCTCCATTGCCATTGCTGGCACCGGTGAACACATTGATTTAAGCCAGGAAACTGAGACACTACCCTCTTCAAGCTTAGAAACCAGAGCAGCGTGGTATTTTGTGGAAAATTTCCGGCAGGGCGGTTATGAGGGCTTAAAGGAACTCCATTCCCTGTGGGAAAAAGCCGCGGATAATTCTAAAGACCGCGCATCAACGTTGCGATTTTTTGTGCGGGATATGGAAATTAATCGGGGTCTTATTTCGGTCGATGTTATTTCCTCCCTGTGGAAAAAGAGGCAGAAACAGGAAGCAAAAAACTACGTTAGAGCAATAATTGATAGAGGAAAATGGGGAGGGCTAAACGAACTCATTCAATTATGTACTTTGCTATTAGAAGACAGCAAGGCGGACTTAATCAAGAATGATATCGCTTTTATTGTAGACAAGACCAGTGATTTGAAAACCGAAGAAAGAACCAGATTATTCGACGGTCTTGTAAAAGCTTTCCCCAAGTTGCGAGATATTTTTGTTTCCAATTTAACGCAAAATTATAGCAAATCCATGTTAATCGGAATAAAAGATTTATCCAGTGTTCCGTCGTTATCTTCTATTTTAACGGAGGTAAAAAACTACGATAATTTCAGGTCAATGAGTGGACAAATACTCGCAGGTGCAATTAAGGATGCGACTTCCTTTCAAATGAACCTGAAATATCTGATGGCAAAAATCAGAGAAAAATACAGCGAACAGGCTATAGATTATATTCATTTTCTCATTACTACTTACCCCGATAATAAGGGCATGATTATCGAAGAAATGGTAAAAGAGGATTTCCTGCCGACTAGTTTAATATCTCGAATGCCTCGTGATATAAGACAACAGATGATAACTCGTTCAGCGCAAATTCTCGAGCTTGTGAAGAGTTTGCATTAATTTTCAGCAATTATTAACATTAATCCAAAACACAATATCGGGATGAATTTAAATATTTTTCTGACGTTACGCAGTCCATTCTACGGAAGTCAACTATCAATGGAAAACCAAGAACAACCACGGTTGAAAATGTGACGAAACGAGTAATCAAACCCACAATTAACCGGAACTAAAGCATATCCAGAACTAAGCGGTAAATCAACCTTATTCAACAATTGCTTGAAATGTTACCTTTCGATTTATCCTTTTGCTTGTGACCTTGCCGATATACATACTAATTTGTTCCTAAAAAAGGTTTATACCACCTTGGCAGTGTATTTCATGTAACCGTGGGATGAATGGACAATTCGAGTAGAGTTTCAACTTGGTGTGGTAAAATTGAGTTTGGTGAAGCAATCTCCAATTACATGAGAGGTGACTGCTACAGTCGGAGATTGCTTCGTCGCTACGCTTCTCGCAATGACAGTGAGTGTTATTTTTGGCATTTAGTGCTTGGAATTTTCCCCTACTCCCCAATCACCCTTGCCAGTATCGGATTGCAGGTAAGGACGTACCCCGGCGGCAGCTGGTATTTGCTGTCTTCATTTATTAGTAGCCCTTCCGCCGCCAGCTTCCTTAATCGCTCCGCAAGCGCCTTGGTATTCTTCTCCTCGAATTTATCCGAAAGTTCTTTTATGTCAAATCCTTCGTTGAGAAGGCGCAACCTGAGCATTGCTTCCTCACCAGCTTTTTCACGTGCGCTAAGCGTTTCTTCATCTTCAATCTGTCCCGCCGGGTTCACCAGGTAAGCACAGAGGTCATTTTTATTTTTGAAACGCTTCCCCTTCAGGTGTGAAGCTGCCGAAGGGCCAAGTCCCAGGTATTCGCCGCCGCGCCAGTAGTTGAGGTTGTGTTTGCTCTCGTGCCCGGGCCTGGCAAAATTCGAAATTTCGTAATGCTCAAAGCCGCTTTTCGATAGTATTTGGCAGGCTTTCTCAAAAAGCTCCGCCTGCATGTCATCATCGGGCAAATTTGACGGCGGGTTTTCCGCTAAAGGTGTGCCGTGCTCAAGCGAAAGGCAGTAAAGCGAAAGATGTTTTACATCAAACCTGGTGCTGAATCGAAGAGTCTTTGCAAGGCTCCCCCAGCTTTGTCCCGGCAGCCCGACGATGACATCAGCCGAGATTTCATTGAATCCAGTCGCATCGGCGTGTGCCAGGGCAAAGAGCGATTGCTCCGCACTGTGTACTCTCCCAACGCTCTTGAGTTCAGCCTCTGATAAGGACTGTACCCCGATAGACACACGATTTATACCGGATTTTTTAGCCGCGGCGAGAAATGCCATTGTTGCCGATTCCGGGTTGACTTCAATGGTTGCTTCTACAAGGTTTGACAGGTCAAAAATATCTCTGAGCCCGTTAAGCAGCTTCGTGATTACCTCAGCGCCCAAGAGACTGGGCGTCCCCCCACCGATATAGAGCGTCTTGAAGCGCAGGCCGCGGTACGGCAAAGCCTCGGTAAAGAGGGCGTCGATATATGGGCTAATGAGGTTAGAACGGCCGGGAAGGGAGTAGAAATCACAGTAGGCGCATTTCTTGACGCAAAACGGAATGTGGATGTAGAGACCACGAGCGTCACGAGAGGCACTGTTAAGAGTTGTCATTAAACAATTATTTCGCTTTTCTAGTTTAGAAGCGACACTTGAAAACGCTAAATCGTAATATCTAAACACTAAACAAAGTCAAATATCAAATACCAAAACACAATAAACTAATCGAACTGTCATTGCGAGGAGCGAAGCGACGTGGCAATCTCACGATAACTGAAGCTTTACTAAATCCGGAGATCGCCACGCTGATTTCATCCTTCCCCGATGGGGAAGGATTTCATCATGCTTGCACTTGTAGTGCAAGTACAAGTGCTCGCAATGACAGATGTGTTATTCTTCTTCCATCTTGAGCAGGATAAGGAAAGCCTCCTGAGGCACCTCGACCTGGCCAATCATCTTCATCTTCTTCTTGCCCTCTTTTTGCTTCTCCAGGAGCTTCCGCTTGCGCGTCACATCACCGCCGTAACACTTGGCAAGGACATCCTTGCGCAGGGGGACAATATCCTCGCGGGCAATGATGCGCCCGTTGATGGCCGCCTGTAACGGTATTTCAAAAAGCTGCCTCGGGATGACTTTCCTCAGCTTGTGGATGAGCACGCGAGCCTTCGGGGCGGCGCTTTCTCTTATTGAAACGTAGGAAAGGGCATCAACGATGTCTCCCTTGACCATGATGTCCACCTTGACCAGGTCAGCCGGGTGATAGCCGACAAACTCATAGTCCATGCTGGCGTAGCCGCGGCTTACTGACTTTAGCTTGTCATAGTAGAGGGTGATTATCTCGGCAAGCGGGAATTCGTAAGTAATTACCGCCCGTTTGGGGTCGGGGTGCTGCATGTTCTTAAAGGTGCCGCGGTGCCGCTCGGACAACTCCATTACCGGGCCGATGTAGTCGGACGGAAGTATAATGTCCGTTTTTATTATCGGTTCTTCGATGCGGTCAATATACTGCGGGGCGGGGAATTTGGAGGGATTGTCAATCATGAGTTCCTCACCCTGGTGGGTAATAACTTTATAGACGACCGAGGGCATGGTGGCGATAAGTTCCTGCCCGTACTCGCGCTTCAAGCGCTCAATGGTAATCTCCATGTGCAGCATCCCCAGAAATCCGGCCCTATATCCGTGCCCCAGCGCCGATGAGCTTTCCTTCTCAAAGACAAGAGACGAGTCGTTAAGCTGTAACTTATTAAGCGCCTCGCCCAGTTTGTTGTACTCGTTGGTCGAAACGGGGTAAAGGCCGCAGAAAACCATCGGCTGCGGGTGCCGGAAACCGAGGATGGCCGGAGTTTCCGGGTGCGCCGCCGAGACTATCGTATCGCCGACCCGAATATCGCCGACCTCCCGCATGATGGCACCGACGTAGCCGACTTCGCCCGCCGTAAGCTCACTCGACGGCGTCAAATTAAGCGTGAAATACCCTACCTCATCTACCTCGTAGGTCTTGCCCGTTGACTTGACCAGGATTTTATCGTGGGGGGCCATTTTACCGGAGAAGGTGCGGATATGGGGAATGACGCCGCGATAGGAATCAAAGTAGGAATCAAAAATGAGCGCCTGTAACGGGGCATCAACATCCTGTTTCGGAGACGGAATCCGCTCGATAACGGCTTCCAGAAGCTCGGGAACGCCCTCACCGGTCTTGGCGGAAACAAGCAGCACATCCCCCGCCGGGAGCCCCAGCATCTCGTTAAGCTGCGACTTGCACTCATCAATCTGGGCGTTGGGAAGGTCAATCTTGTTGATGACCGGAATTATCTCCAGCCCGTCGTTGATGGCGAGATAAGCGTTGGCAATGGTTTGGGCTTCAACACCCTGCGTTGCATCGACAAGCAGAATAGCCCCCTCGCACGCCTTAAGGCTCCGGGAAACTTCATAGTTGAAGTCAACGTGCCCGGGTGTGTCAATAAGGTTAAGGATATAGTCCTTGCCGTTTTTTGATTTATACGGAATTCTGACCGCCTTCGCCTTGATGGTAATACCGCGCTCACGCTCAAGCTCCATGATGTTCATGATGTCTTCGGTGCCCTGAACGTGAATGACGCCGGTAAGTTCCAGGATGCAGGCGGCAAGGGTGGATTTCCCGTGGTTGATATGCGCAATAATACAGAAGTTTCTTATATTTTCCATGTAAAGTTACCAGTAGATAGTATCATGAACAGCCTGTTTCGTACAAATTCGAAAACGTAAGCTTTCAGCCTTCAGCAATCAGCTTACAGCTTTTGTTAACAAGTTTTGAGTTTTTAGGCTATCCCGATCACGATTGGCTTTATATTTGCCTCTTAGAACTCACAACTCATAACTCATTGCTCACAACTTTCCCCGGGCTGACCACTAATGGCCGAGCAAAAAAACATTGACGACAGGTGAGCGCAGATAATAGAATTCAGGCATTAAATAATTAAGGAGAAATAACATGGACGCGATGGAAGCAATTTTCACAAGGCACAGTATCCGTAAGTATACCAAAGACCCGGTACCGGAGAGCCTGGTAAACGAGCTGCTTAAGGCGGCGATGGCGGCGCCATCCGCCCGCAACGAGCAGCCCTGGCACTTTGTCGTCGTAAGCGACCACAAAATGTTGGATGAAATTCCGAAGTTTCATCCTTTTTCGAAGATGCTGGTCGAAGCGCCAGTTGCCATTCTCGTTTGCGGGGATACGGCACCGTTAACGGATACTTACTGGATTCAGGATTGCTCGGCCGCAATTGAAAATATCCTGATTGCCGCTCGGGCGCTGGGGCTGGGGGCGGTGTGGCTGGGTATCTACCCCGGCGACGTGAGAGTTAAACCGATGCAAAAGCTCTGCGGACTGCCGGAGAAAGTAATACCGCTCGGAATTATCTCAATCGGTTATCCGGCTGAGGAAAAGCCACCGTCAAACCGCTTTAATGCGAGCCGGGTGCATTATAATAAATGGTAACAGGGTTGTTATTGCTTCTCCCTTTTCTAAAGGGAGATTAAGAGGGATTATATTTATCTTCCTTGTTTCTTCTTCCAAAAGATGCGATTTCGAACATTGGAGATTGCCACGTCGTCCTTCCCTTGAAGTAAAGAGGAGGGAAGGACTTCTCGCAATGACAGATTGAGAAAATTTCATTTTATCAAAGGTTAGCTTTTAAAATAATCGCTTGGTTTAAAAAGAATTGGAGGCGACGAGCGGATTCGGACCGCTGCGTAGGGGTTTTGCAGACCCCCGCCTTACCACTTGGCTACGTCGCCTCAAAAAAATTAATCTAACTTGCTAAAGACAAAAAATAAAGAGGATAAGAAACTCTTATCTTCCTGCAAGGTGTATTTTAACCCAGTCGTTTCCTCACCGTCAAGCATAATTGTGGGCAGGTTTGATTTCTTGTACTTACGATTATCCTTCGGGGGAAAAACCTATTAGACTTTAAGAACTTTTCGGGGAAAATCGTTGTTACCTATTTTGTGTTCTAGTTTTCCGTCGGATCCTGAGACAGCGTATTTCTCGCGAGTTGAACGCGAAACTCTAATTGATTTGGTTTGGTCCATGTTACCTACTAAGATAAGTTGGGCGGTTTCTTGATAGTCTAAACAACAAATACCATTATCATTGCAAACAAGCACCAAAAACAAGGCTTTGATTTCGCTCTCAATGGTGGCAATTTCGGTTAAATGAACAGGTAAGAAAGTGAACTGCCAAGGAGAAATGCGTTTTGCACTATGCTTTAAATATATGCCTGATTTCTTATTGACCAAATAGCAGTTATTTCCACGATATAATTCTACGCCTCGCGTCCGTGGGTCTTGGATGAGCCGGACTAAAACGTGGCCGTGGAAGAAAGTATAGTCATACATTTCAGCTTACTTTTCTCTTGAAATTCCTCAGGAACTGAACCTTACCGACATATCTGTATACCATTCGGGCCTCGTTTCGAGTGTTAGTAATTATCATAAAATGATGTACTGCATTCGGGTATTCCTTAGTGTCTGTACCACCCAAGACACCCCTAGCTCTATATAGAGTATCATGGTAATCTGTGTCTTTTCCAACTGGCCGGATGGCGTGAAGGGCGATGTTCCCCGGATATGAGTTAATCTGTATGAAGCTCATTACATAGGCGGGAAGGACTTTATCTCCATAAGTATCATATATCTTCTGTAACCGATCTATTTCGCTCAGTTGCTTATCCTTTACGAGTCTTACTATGTCTTCATTGAGTGTGAACTTGGCAAAATACATTTCACCCGCATCTGTTACCACCGACCTCTTGTCAATGCTCCCTAGCGCTACAGGTTGTATTCTGTCATCTGATATCCAAACGGGCGCTTTCTTATCTGCCTTTATTGCTTCTTAATGAAAGTTGGTGGTAGACAAAGCATCTATGCCAATCCAAATATAATTGCTCTGGTATCCAGAGTTCAAAATATTTAAGGTATTTACCACGATTTCCAAACATCCTAGCTCTTTGAATATAGGTGTCCTGCTGCATCTTGTGTTTCACATCCCTAGTGAAAAACATACCAATTAGATTGTTGAAAGTGATTCCTCTAGAGATAATATTGCCACCAATGACCACTGTAAAAAGTGCTGGTGGATCTGTTAGATTAAGAGAAACCCTCTTTCTTAACTTACTTTCAGCATTGAGTACTTCTGTGACTTTCCTACGAATATTGAAGAGGATAAATTTCACTATACCATCGGCTTTATCTATACCATATTTGTCTGCCGCATTTCTGTGCATGAACTCTACATACTTTGCAAACTGTGTGTGGTTGTCATTTGATAAGGCATCGATGACTTTGTTTACGATTTCCTCGTCAGTTTTATGATCTGCTGTTTTACCGCTAGTATGGATTAAGAAGGAGAAGTTTGCGTTTTCCTGCCCATTTATTTTAACTTGGTCTCTTATATTGGTATCAAAAAGGTTAATATAGGCAACATTCACAAAAAAACTCATAAGAGCTTCTCTTAGATATGTGGGGTCATCACCCGTGGCTGGAAGAAAATTTATCGAGTAATGTGGAGGTTTGAAATCTAGCGGGAAAAATACTTCTTTCCCCACGTAATTTTTATGTGGGACAAAACAAATCCAGTCTTCTGTCATGTTATCGAATGTGTTGTTCATGTCTAATCGAGCAGGCGTTGCGGTCACGCCAATGTAGATGCCATCTGAATCTAGCAACTTATGAATTGCATTGTTAATTGCTGTCCTTTCGTTTTTGTTGATTTTTGCGTTTGGCGATGCAAAATCAGCTTCATCGTCAATTATCACTTTTTCAGGCTTACTTTTTAACTTGTCTATTAATCGGTCGAGATCTTTAATATTTTTCTTACAAAATATTATCCAAGTCTTATCCCCGATATTTTCCGTTGGAATTCCAGATATATCAACCGGTGCGGGATCAATACTTGAATTAACGAACCTGTCCAGGTTTTGCTGTAGCAGCTGAACGTTGTCATTAAGAAGTACAATAATTATTCTATGCCCTTCATCCAATAGTTTCGCTGTTAAGGAAATCACCATCTCGGTTTTGCCACACTGAGGTTCTCCATATATCACGAATGAATGTTTTTTGTCTTTTATGTTTGCAAGAGCTTCTTCGACTGTGTTTTCAACGTTTTTTGTTTCCAGATTCTGTGAGAGCATCCTCGTAAATTGCCGTTCGTATCTTGTGTTCTTTGTGTTCAAATTTTTAAACTTGCTAATATCAAACATATTTTTACTACCCGCTTTTACCCTCGTCCGAAATACACAAAGTTGGCTCTATCATTTTCTCCCAGGGTACATTGGTGTTCTCTCGACTCACTCAATTTTGAAGAGAAGCAGCTTCTACTCGACGCCCTGGAGGTTAAAGTCTTCGTTTACCACGACCACAATGAGGTGCGCGGGCTTCTTCCCCCTCATGCCATCCCGTCCCGAAGCTACGTTACCATTGCACAAACATCGGCATAACAACATGAATATAATTGTCCGTGCCGACTGGTCTTATTACACCGGGACTGGAGGAACTGGTCGTCTCCAGAGCGACCTTTTCCTGTGGGAGGACGCTTAATACGTCCAGCATGTATCTGCCGTTAAAGGCTATTTTGACCTCGGTGCCGTCAATGGCGGCGTCAATCTCTCCGACATCATCGCCGACCTCTTCGGCGCGGGCGGAGACGATAAGCTTTCCGGGATTAAGCTCGCTGCCGCTGGGGACGGCCATGAGGCGTACGATGCCGCTGGAGTCCCGTGCAAAGATTGAGGCGGTCTTAACTGCCCTTAAGAACTGGGCAACATCAACCACCGCCCGCGAGCCGTAGCTCTGCGGGATAAGCTGGTTATACTGCGGAAAGTTGCCCTGGACAAGCTGCGATACGAGCTCGATATTGCTCAGCCGGAAGAGTGCCTGGCTCTTGCGCGAATTGACCTGGATGGCAACAACTTCTTTCTCATCCCCCATCAGACGGTCAAGCTCGGAAAGCGTCCTTGCCGGGATGATGACCTCGGTCTTTTCGCTCACCGGGTTCTCCAGCGTCAGCTTATAAACGGCCAGGCGGAAGCCGTCGGCGGCGGCCAGGGTAAGCTGGTTCCCGTCAAAGAGGGCGTCCACGCCGGTAAGCACGGGGCGGGACTCCTCGGAGGCGGCGGCGAAAACAACCTGGCGGATTGCCTGGTGCAGCGCCAGGGCGGAGACGCTCGTCTGGACGCCGTCCTCAACGGTGGGGATTGGTGGAAAGTCTTTGGCGTCCACGCCGCTGATGCGTGCCTCAAAACGGGCGCATTTGAGCTCAAGCGTCTTGCTCTTCGGCAAAAGGTTCATGTCAATCTTGTCATTGGGCAAGGTACTGACAAATTCGGTAAGAAGACGGGCGGGAACGGTTATCGCCCCCTCTTCTTCCACCTTAGCCCCAATCCAGCTGGAGATTGCCATTTCGAGATTGGTCGCCGCCAGCTTGAGTCTGGACTGGTCGGTCATAATGAGAACATTCTGAGTGATGGGTAGGGTCGTACGGGTGGCAACCGCCCGTCCCACGATATTGAGTCCCCGGTTTAGGTTTTCCTGAAGGCAGGACAGTTTCATCTTTTACCCCCTAAAATGAGTCGCTCGTTAGATAATATTATACTAAAAGTTAGTCAGGCTCAAGAACAATGGTACCGCTCTTACCGCCGCTCTTACGGACGAGGCGCAGATTGGTCATCCGCATCCCTTTGTCCACCGCCTTGCACATATCATAAATTGTGAGCGCCGCTACCGCCGCTGCCGTAAGCGCCTCCATCTCGACGCCGGTCTTGCCGATATTTTTTACCCGGGAAGTGATTTCGACTTTATCCGGCTCCTTTATCTTAAACTCGACCTTAATTGAACCGAGGAGCAGGGGATGGCAGAGTGGTATAAGAGAAGGCGTCTGCTTTGCCGCCATGATGCCGGCAATCTGGGCGACAGTCAGTACGTCCCCCTTCGGCATATTACCCTGCTTAAGGCGCATGAGCGTCTCCGACAGCATAATGACCTCGCAACGGGCAATTGCCTCACGCTCAGTGTCGGCTTTTTCGGTAACGTCCACCATGCGGGGACGCCCCTCGGCGTCAATATGAGAAAGCTCAGCGGGGACTGGCTTCGGTAATACCTCCTGCTTCTCAAGAGGCCGGGATTCCACCGTCTCACCTTTGGTCGCCGCGCCGGTTGCCAAGTTGTGCGCTTCCTGGTGGAAAGGGTTATCGGAATCGCCGTTGACCCACTGCCAATGCACTTTGCGCTCCGAGGCGGCGGCATCAAGCTTTTGCCAGAGGTCGAGGTTGACCCGTCTTTTCCAGCCCTGCGAAGCGCAGTTATAGACATACTGGCTGTCGGTGTAAACGGTAATTTCGGCACCCCAAGGGGTATGCTGGATGCCTTCGAGAGCCGCTGTAATCTCCATGCGGGCACTGCTCGTTGATTCGGCCATGCCCGAGAAGGACTGCTTTTTGCCATTTTCGACGATTACCGCCGACCATCCGCCCCGCTTTAAGGCGGGGTTGTAAGCGCCGTCCGTGTATATTTCAATCGTCATTTAACCACCAATCCGGGACATCGGGCGGGAGTTAGAGTGTTTAATCTCAACCGGGTGCTGCCCGCGCGGTTTTCTGGCGACTGCCTCTTCAATGAGCTTTTTAAGCTCCGTAAAGGAAATACCGCTTCGTATTGGCCCTCTCAAATCCACTTCGTCCTCGGAAAGGAGGCAGAGGTGCAATTTGCCGTCAGAGGTTAAACGCAGCCGGTTGCAGCTTTCGCAAAAATGTTCGCTCACCGGCGTGATAAAGCCGATGGTGCCTTTAGCGCTGGGCAAGCGGTAGTACTTCGCCGGGCCGTTGCCGACCTCGGCAAAAGCCGGCTCGAGCTTCCCCAGCGGGTCCAGGCGGTGCATCATTTCCCTGGCCGAAATAAAGCGGGCGCTCTCATCCCTTACTTCCGGCATGTGCATAAGCTCGATGAAGCGAACATTCCAGCTATCGTCCACCGTCTTCCGGGCGAAATCAGGGATTTCATCATCGTTGATGCCCCGCATCACCACCATGTTGATTTTAATGGGATAAAGCCCGGCTGTTTTCGCTGCCTCAATACCGGCAGCGACGTCTTCGTAATGCTTGAAGCGTGAAATCTGCTCGAATCTGCCCGGCTTAAGCGTATCCAGGCTGATATTGACGCGTCTTAACCCGGCCCGCTTGAGTTCTACTGCATACCTGGCAAGGAGCAGCCCGTTTGTCGTCATGGAAATATCATCAATGCCGCGAATGCCGGCAATCCTGGCAACCAGTTCTGGAAGTCCCAGCCGGGTTAGCGGTTCACCGCCGGTAAGTCTCACTTTGGTAATGCCGAGTTCCGCCGCCGCCTTAGTTATAGTATGAATTTCCTCGTAGGTGAGGATATTATCGTGGGGCATTAGTTCAATGCCTTCGGGCGGCATACAGTAGATGCAGCGCAGGTTGCAGCGGTCGGTAACTGAAATCCTGAGGTAGTTTATCGGGCGCCTGAATGAATCTGAAAGTCCTGTCATTTCTCAACCTTTACGCGTAGATACCCGGCATTCCCTGCCGAAGAAGTAACGAATTATATAATAAATGGCGGTGTCCTACAATAAGCATGGGAAAAGAGGGGATTTAATCCACCTCTTTGACATATATTTGGCAATTGAATCTATTTCTACGCCAACTTCAGCAGTATCGCCTTTGCCTTCGCCGCCGCCTTGCCGCGGTGGCTCACGCGGTTTTTCACGTCCATCGGCAGTTCCGCCATCGTCCTCTCGAACTCCGGGAAGTAGAAGACGGGGTCGTAGCCGAAGCCCTCGCTTCCTTTCGGTTCGAAAGCGATAATGCCCTCACATTCCCCGGCGGCATAATAGACCTTGCAATCCGGCGGTGTTGCGAGGGCGATGACACAGCGGAAACGGGCGGTTCGCTTATCCCGGAGGACACCCTTTAACCGAGAAAGCAGATAATTCACCCTGTCTTGGTCGCTGGCGTGCTCTCCGGCATAGCGCGCGGCGCGGTGACCCGGCTCACCGTTAAGAGCGTCAACAAAAAGTCCGGAGTCGTCGGCAATGGCGATTAATCCGCTCTCACGGCAAAGGATAACCGCCTTCAGCCGGGCGTTCTCCTCCAGCGTATCCCCGGTCTCTTCGACCACCGTGGCGATACCCACATCACCCGGCGTTACGAGGTCATAAGGAATACCCCTGAGGAGTTCCCGGTACTCTTCAACTTTACCCTTGTTGCCAGTGGCAAGAAGAAGTCTGGGCATGAAAAGTTCTTTTGTGCTCCTATGAGTTTACTCAAGCGGCGGCTGATGAAATCACCAACCGCCGATGGTGAGTACAAATCCGTTAGTTACTACTCTTTAAGGTCGGTAAAGCGGCCGGCCATCTTCTCCATTACCTCGGGCATGGTGGTGTATTCCATTTCCTCGAGTCCCAGGCGGTGAGGCTCGAAGGGGCCGTGTGCCCTGAGGTAATCGGCGACATCAAGGGCCTGCTGGCGGGCATTATCATAGGACTTGTCGGCGAACATGTCGCGCGGGCCGACGAGCGTGCCATCGGCAAGCTGGAAACCGGCAGCGACAACCCGGGGCGGGCCATCGAAACGGGTCGGCGTGGAATCCTGGATGGATACGGGCATGAGCGGGCCATGATGCGAACCGCGCATCCATCCTTCAACGATAAAGGACATGGCGAAAGGCTCCAGCACTTCGCCAACGGCCGGGAAATCACCCTGGCAGCGGACGATGCAGACGGGGTCGTCCTTGCCGACGTAGCGCCCGGCGATGAAGGCGAGTTTCTGAGTGGAGGAAGCCGCGCATATTTGCCCGCTCGTCCTTGAATAGACGTTCTTAATCATGTAGCGGGAAGGCGCGCCGATAAAGACGAGCATATCATAGAGTTCTTCCGGACAATTGAAAGTTATTTTCTTATGCCCCTTGACATCATTTATTTCGAAAGCAAAGCCCTTGTGCATGGTGCCGGCGATAACGAGGCCGATGGTGTTGAACGGGTCGGCGAATATCTTGTAGAGCGGGATATTCCAGGCGCCCGATGAGGTCTTGTCCGCCATGAAGATGATTACCGGCTCCGACCTCCTCTCTTCGAATTCCATTTCGGCGACGCCGGGCCCCATGCCGCGGACGTTGCCGGAGAAGGAATCCGCCAGGAGGTCCTGGCCGGCGCCGTATAGCTTTAATTTCTTGGCGATATTGGTGCCGGAAACAAACTGGTCCCAGGCAAGCTTGTGAATTTTCTCATTGTCAACCCCCTGCTGATGGGTCATGATAAGCTGCAGGTCATCCCCGCATTTGGTGACATGGTAATCAATGAGCAGCCCTTCTCTCTTCGCTTTAGCCATTCCTTCACAGGCGTCAGCCAGAATGTCAGGATGGGATTCTGAGTGTCCAACGTAGCCGCCAATGTCTGCCTTGATTACGCTCAGGGTAATCTTCATTAACTTTCCTCCCTTTGGTTTTACTTAATATTCGATACCCGGCCTGGCCTGAATCCCCGCATCATACGGGTGCTTGATAGAAAGACATTCGGTAACCAGGTCCGCCAGCCTGATGAGTTTCTCATCGGCGTAGCGGCCCGTCAGAATAAGCTCTACCTTCTCCGGCTTATCCCTGATGAGTTTTACCACCTCCTCTAGACTGATAAGTTTCCAGTGGACAGCCAGGTTTATTTCATCCATTATTACCAGCTCGTATTCACCGCTCATGATAGCCTGACGCGCTGCTTCAAGAGCAAGCGCCGCTTCACGGCGTTCTTCTTCGGTGATATGCTCGGGGTC
>Ga0315295_10002237_pt1 | contig 16461 bp, 12 predicted proteins | sample YL17G14_0_MG_FD_204453 | JGI IMG/M metagenome (GOLD analysis project Ga0315295, IMG submission 204453) | Sediment microbial communities from Yellowstone Lake, YNP, Wyoming, USA - YL17G14_0 | ecosystem: Environmental > Aquatic > Freshwater > Lake > Sediment | place: USA: Wyoming | collected... | reverse complement strand
GTGCTCTTCAACACGTTCGTGAGAAAAACGAGGTCCCGCCTCCTGGCGTTCGGAGGAGGCGTGGTTTTCGCGGTCTTACTGAGGAGTTTTCCGGGCTGAGGATTACAGGATGTCCGAGAAGAGAATCGGCAAAACCGCGGTACTGGGGCTGCTGGCGCGCTCGTTCTATCTCCAATCGGCGTGGAACTACGAAACGCTGCAAGCACCGGGGTTTGCCTACGCGCTGTTCCCGGTGGGCCGCGAACTCTCGGCGGGAGGCGACGTGCCTCAGCAGTTCGCCGAGAGGCACGTGACGCTCTTTAACACCAACCCGATCCTGGCCTCGTACGTGATAGGGACAGTGGCCAGGATGGAGGAAGAGGTGGCGGCCGGGCGATTGACCGGCGACGACGTGGTGGCCATGAAAAGCGCGCTGTCGGTTCCGCTTGCCGCTGCAGGTGACCGCTTCTTCTGGGCGACCCTCAGACCCTTCGCCGGCATGGTGGGCGTTCTGGTGGCGGGAGCTGCCGGGAGCGCGGGGGCTCTCGTGCTGCTTGCACTCTACAACATCTTTCACCTCTACTACCGGGCGCGGGGCGTGGTTCGCGGTTACGCTCTCGGAGCGGGAATAGTGAGCGAGATCCTGCGGCTAAACTTAGTAAGCCTCAGCGCGCAGTTGGGGCTGATGGGGGCCTTCGTGCTGGGGGTGCTCTTCGTGGCCGCCGGCCTCTGCTGGAGCGGGGGTACGTTCGGTCCCGGCTTCGCGGTGTTTGCGGCAACCGGCGTTCTAGTCGGCGTCCTGCCGGAGGGATTCCAGAAGAGAATCACGGAGATCGCCCTCTGCGTTGGAGGAGCGGGCTACGTTTTGACAGCCCTGGGGATTCTGGGTTAATATGCTCTGTTTGTGCCCGGGCCCGGAAATCGACCGGGGCAAGGCGGTGCTCGGGCGCCGAGGCCCGGCCGCTTCGGACGGCCTTTCTCCGGTCCCGGGTCTGGACGCTCACAGTTTGGGAAAAGATGGTTGAGAGGACAGTCAGGATCGTCAACGATCCCGGCCTCCACCTGAGGTCCGCCTCGTCTTTTGTCAAGACCGCGGCGCGCTTCAAGTCGGACGTCTGGGTGATGAAGGACGGGATAGAGGTAAACGGAAAGAGTATCCTCGGCGTCATCTCCCTGGTCGCCGAGTACGGTTCGTCGATAACGATAAGGGCCAAGGGTGACGACGAAGAGCAGGCCATCGCCTCTCTCGCGACCCTGGTCGAGAACAGGTTCTACGAAAGGGAGTAGCGGGTCTCAATCTATGGCCACGTCTGAATCCAGAATCCTGCGCGGCGTCGCAGCGTCTCCCGGCATAGCCGTCGGCAAGGTCTACATTCTGGAGCTCGAAGAGCTCCACATAAAGGAGAAAAGCCTGGCTCCCGAGGAGATCAAACCGGAGCTGGCCAGGTTCAAGGCCGCCCTCGCGACGACCCGGGAGGAGATCGAGGAGGTCAAGAACACGATAAGGCAGGAGCTCGGCAACGAGCAGGCCAAAGTGTTCGACGCGCACTTACAGATACTCGATGACGTGGTGGCAGTCGAGGAGACCGTGCGCCTCATCCGGCAGGAGGGCAAGAACGCGGAGTTTGCTTACAGACGCACCCTCTCGAAGATCGCGGAGGAATTCGACGCGCTGGAAGAGGAACACTTCAGGAACACGGCCGCCGACGTGCGCGACGTGAAGCGCAGGGTGATCAGGCATCTCCTGGGGAAGCCGCGCAGAAGCCTGGGAGACATCCCGGGCCAGGTGGTCCTGGTGGCGCACGACCTCACGCCCAGCGAGGCGGCTTTCCTGACCCAGGACTCAATCCTGGGAATAGCCACGGACTCCGGAGGCCGAACCTCGCACGCCGCGATCATGGCACGTTCGCGCGGCATTCCGGCAGTCGTGGGCCTGAAATACGCTACCCTGCACATGAAGCCGGGCGACACGCTCGCGGTGGACGGCAACAGGGGCCTGGTCGAAGTTCACCCGGACGACCACGCTCTTGAAGATTACACCAGAAGGCAGAGGAAATTCCTGGAGCTGGAGGGGGCTCTGCTGGACATACGTGAGCTTCCGGCAGTGACCCTTGACGGCAGACAGATCGAACTTTCGGCAAACATCGAGATGCCGGAAGAAGCCGAGCTCGCGCTCAGGAAGGGCGCCAGGGGCGTGGGTCTCTTCAGGACCGAGTTTTTCTACATGAGGAGCGCACGGCTGCCTTCCGAGGACGAGCAGTACGAAGCCTACAAGAAGGTGGCCGAACTCGTTTATCCGTATCCGGTCATAATCCGCACGGTGGACGTGGGAGGAGACAAGTTCGCGTCCTATCTCGGGACCGAGCGAGAGAACAATCCCTTCCTGGGATGGCGGGGCATAAGATTCTCTCTGGAGAGGACCGAGATATTCAAGATTCAGCTGAGGGCGATTTTTCGGGCGGCCGCAGCAGGCAACGTGAAGTTGATGTTTCCCATGGTCTCGAGTCTGGACGAGCTCAGGCAGGCCAACGCCATATGCAGAGAAGTCAAGGACGAGTTGAGGGACAAGCGCGTGCCTTACGGCGAAAACTGTGAGGTGGGCATCATGGCCGAGACACCGGCCGCGGTTTTCATCGCCGACTTGCTGGCCGAGGAAGCGGACTTCTTCAGCATAGGCACCAACGATCTGATTCAGTACACGCTGGCCGTGGACAGAGGCAACGAGAAGATCGCGCACCTTTACGAGCCTCTGCACCCCGCGATCCTGAGGGCGATAAAGACGCTGGTAGAGACAGGTCACAAGCACGACATCTGGGTGGGAGTGTGTGGAGAGATGTGCGGTGACCCCGCGGGAGCCGTTATACTGCTCGGACTCGGGCTCGACGAGTTCAGCACGAGCCCCTATCTCCTCCCGGAGATAAAGACGATCGTGCGTTCGGTGACCTACGCCGAGGCCAAAGAGCTTTCCGAGAGGGCGCTCTGTCTCTCCACGGCCGCCGACGTCAGGCGTTTTGTGGAGGAAAAGCTCGCCAGCAAGTTCCCGCAGATCACTCTTCCCTGACGAGAGAACTCCTAATTCACCCGTTCCAGGAGAGGTCGCCATGATTCTGGATTCGCTGTCAGAAATGCGAGATCTCGACGCCTCAGGCATGCTGGGAATGGTACGCGCGCTGCCGGAGCACGTCGAGAAGGCCCTGGTCGTGAGCGCTGGCGTCCGAATCGATGCGCCCCGGTCCGGATACAGGAACGTGGTCGTCGGAGGACTGGGAGGTTCAGCCATCGCCGGCGACATCATAAAAACTCTCATGGAGGAGAGAGCCGGAGTGCCCTGCGCCGTGGTGAGGGAGTACCTTCCCCCGCAGTTCGCGGGGCCGGAGACGCTCTTCTTCTGCTCCAGCTACTCGGGAAACACCGAGGAGACGCTTTCCCTGTACGAGGAGGCGAAGAGGCGACGAGCGAGTCTCGTCTGCCTCGGTTCGGGGGGCGAGCTCGAGAGAAGGGCGCTTCTCGAAGGAGTGCCGTTCTTGAAGATGCAAGAAGGCCTGCCGCCGAGAGCGGCCATAGGCTATTCGTTCTTCATGACCTTTGACGTGTTGAGGCGTCTCTCCGTCCTTCCCGATGAGCGCGGGGAAGTGGAGGAGACGGTGGCATTCCTGCGGAACAAGGCGCTGGCTTACGCCGAGCACGTGCCCTCAAAGGAGAACCCCGCAAAAGAGCTGGCCCTGTCGCTTCACGGAAAGGCCGTGGTCACGTACGGGACGCGCCTGACCCAGAGTGCCGCTCTCAGGTGGAAATGCCAGTTCAACGAGAACAGCAAGACCCCGGCCTTCACCAACGTGTTCCCCGAGCTCAATCACAACGAGATCGTGGGGTGGCAGGGTCTGAGGGCGCTGGGAATCCCTGCCGCGGTTGCGGTGCTCAGGGACGCCTCTGAGCACCCCAGAGTCTCCCGGAGGATCGCGATCACGCTGGAGCTGATGAGGGGGGACGGCGTCGCCGCCAGGGAGATCTGGAGCGAGGGCAGAAGCCTCGTTACTAGAATCTTTTCATTGATTTACGTCGGGGATTTCGCTAGCATCTACCTGGCCTTTCTGAATGGAGAAGACCCGACTCCAGTCCACAGGATCCAGGAGCTCAAGAGAAGGCTGTCGGAGGAACGGAACGCATGAGAACGAAGGCGATAATCCCTGTTGCCGGGGTGGGGACCCGGTTGCGTCCCCACACTCACACTGTCCCGAAGGCACTGATGATCGTGGCGGGCAAACCCATTCTGGCGCACATCCTCGACCAGCTGCCCGAACTCGGGATACAAGAGGTCGTCATGGTTGTCGGGTACATGGGCGACAGGATCAGAGAATACGTGAAGAAGAACTACAAGCTGTCCGTCACTTACGTCGAGCAGCGCGAGAGGAAGGGTCTCGGTCACGCGGTATACCTGACCGACGCGCACGTCAAGAAAGCGCCGGCGCTGATCGTGCTGGGCGACACCATCTTCAAGGCCGACTTCTCGAAGGTGGTCACGGGCAAGCGGAACTACATCGGTGTCAAAGAGGTGAGTGACCCCACGCACTTCGGCGTCGTCCAGGTCACGAACGGCCGCGTGAAGAAGCTGGTGGAAAAGCCGGAGGTCCCGCCCAGCAATCTGGCCATAGTGGGAGTCTACTACATCGCGGATACGGGTCTCATGTTCGAGTGCATCGGCGAGATCATGCACAGGAAGATAAGGACGAAGGGAGAATACCAGCTCACAGACGCTCTCCAGTTGATGCTGGACAGGGGCGCGGAGATGCGCACGTTCCCTGTTCACGGCTGGTACGACTGCGGGAAGACCGAGACACTGCTCAGCGCGAACAGGGATCTGCTGGACCTCGTCCGGCGGCAGCCCAGCCTTCCGGGCAGCGTCGTTGTGCCGCCTGTCGCCATCGACAGGACGGCGCGCATAGACAACTGCATCGTCGGCCCTCACGTCTCCGTGGCTCCCGGCGCCGTCGTCACCAACTCCATCGTGCGCAACTGCATCATAAACGCAAACGCGTGCGTGGAGGACATCCTGCTGGACGGCTCGGTGGTCGGCGAGAACGCCACGGTGAGGGGGGCGTTCAAGATGGTGAACGTCGGAGACTCTTCCGAGGTTCAGCTCACCTAAAAGGGGGAGGTTAGCGCATGGGGAAGAACCATCTTTTCACGTCGGAATCTGTGACCGAAGGACATCCAGACAAGATCTCTGATCAGATCTCCGACGCCATTCTGGATTCCATACTCGAGAAGGACGAATTCGGCAGGGTGGCCGTCGAGACGCTGGTTACCACCGGCCTGGCCTTCGTTGCGGGCGAGGTCTCGACCCAGTGTTACGTGGAGATCCCTTGCATAGTCCGCTCGGTCATAAGGGAGATAGGCTACACGGACGCAACCTACGGGTTCGACTACCAGACCTGCGCGGTGATCACGTCCATCGACGATCAGTCGGAGGACATCGCGCGCGGCGTGGACAACCTCGGCGCGGGCGACCAGGGTCTGATGTTCGGCTACGCGACGACCGAGACGCCTGAGTTCATGCCCCTGCCCATAATGCTGGCGCATCGGCTCGCCAAACGGCTGGCCGACGTCAGGAAGGGAGGCACGCTGCCTTACCTCAGACCGGACGGAAAGACTCAAGTGACCGTGCGCTACGAGAACGGCAGGCCGGCCGGAGTGGACACAGTGATCGTGTCTTCTCAGCATCATCCTGACATATCTCACGACAAGATAACGGCCGACATAATCGAGAAGGTCATTAAGTTCGCGATCCCTGCTCAGCTCATCGAGCCCGACACGATCAAGTACTTCGTCAATCCTACCGGGAGGTTCGTCAAGGGAGGCCCCATGGCCGACACGGGTCTGACCGGGAGGAAGATAATAGTCGACACGTACGGAGGCGTCGGGAGCCACGGCGGAGGGTGTTTCTCCGGTAAGGACCCCTCCAAAGTCGATAGGTCCGCGTCGTACGCCTGCAGGCACGTGGCCAAGAACGTGGTCGCGGCCGGTCTCGCGACCAAGTGCGAGATACAGGTGGCGTACGCCATCGGAGTCGCGCACCCGGTGTCAGTGACCATAGACACTTTCGGCACAGGTCAGATCTCGGACGAAGAGATCGCCCGGCTCGTGCTGAAGTACTTCGACCTTACGCCGACGGGCATAATAGAACGCCTCAGGCTGAGACGACCGATTTTCCGGCAGACCGCGGTTTACGGGCATTTCGGCCGGGAAGACGCGGGCTTCACCTGGGAGCTCTGTGACATGGTGGATGTGCTGAAGAAGGGATGTTGAGCGCGAGCGGGTTCCGGTGGCCGGGTTCCGAGGATTCTCGCGAGTCCGGGTTCCGGCGGCCCGAGTCCGGCGGAGATCCCACGACACGACTGGTCCCCGCGGGACGGCGGGCCCGTGTGTTTGAAGGAGGTTGGATGCCAAGCGATGTGAGAGACCTGAAACTCGGCGCGGCCGGGAAAGCGAGGATAGAATGGGCGGAGAGGAGCATGCCCGTACTGAGGGCGATAAGGCAGAGGTTTGCCTCTGAGAAACCACTTGATGGACTCCGCGTATCTGCTTGTCTTCACGTCACTAGCGAGACCGCGAATCTCGTGATGACTTTGATGGCAGGCGGCGCGGAAGTCCGGCTCTGCGCCTCGAATCCGCTCAGCACCCAGGACGACGTGGCTGCATCACTCGTGTCCGACTTCGGGGCCCAGGTGTTCGCCGTCAAGGGCGAGGACACCAAGGTCTATTACGACCACATAAATGCTGCCCTGGACCTGAAGCCGATGGTCACGATGGACGACGGCGCAGACCTGGTCTCGGAACTGCACACCCGCAGAAAGGACCTGGTGGCCTCCGTGCTGGGCGGGACGGAAGAGACAACCACTGGCGTGAATAGGCTGCGCAGTCTGGAAAAGAGCCAGCTCCTGGCCTATCCGATAATCGCCGTGAATGATGCCAACACCAAGCACCTCTTTGACAATCGCTACGGCACGGGTCAGAGCACCATAGACGGAATTCTGAGATGCACCAACCTGCTCCTGGCCGGGATGGACTTCGTGGTTTGCGGCTACGGCTGGTGTGGTCGCGGGGTGGCGATGAGGGCCAAGGGCTTCGGCGCAAACGTCATCGTCACTGAAGTCGATCCCCTGAGAGCGCTCGAAGCGGTCATGGACGGCTACAGGGTGATGCCGATTGCAGAAGCCGCCAGGATAGGGGACTTGTTCGTCACTCTGACCGGCGACATCAACGTCATCAGTGTGCAGCACTTCGAGGCCATGAAGGACGGCGCCGTGGTCGCGAACTCCGGTCACTTCAACGTGGAGCTGAACCTTGCGGGCCTCCAGAAACTTTCGGTTTCGAGGAGAGCCTTGCGGGATTTCGTGGAGGAATATACCCTCGGGGACGGCAGGAAGATATTTGTCCTCGGCGAGGGCCGTCTAATCAATCTCGCCGCCGGCGAGGGGCACCCTGCCTCGGTCATGGACATGAGCTTCGCGAATCAGTCGCTCTGCACCGAGTTTCTCTGCAAGAAAGGCCGGACGCTCGAGAAAAAGGTGTACACTGTCCCGGCGGAGATAGACACGCAGGTGGCTCGGCTTAAGCTGGAAGCGATGGGCATCCGCATAGACACTCTGACCGAGGAGCAGAGCCACTATCTTTCCTCCTGGGAGCTCGGCACGTAGACTCCGCGGGTTTTTAGAAAGGAGTGCCTGGTCTCTTGGGTAAGAAAAGCCCTGCAACACGTTCAATCATAACCGGCGTGATCCTGCTCGTGGCAGGCGTGATGCTGCTCTCGAGCCTCCTGACCTACCACAGAGAGGACGTCGGGCTCCTGTCGCAGCGAGAAGGCAACGTTGCCAACGCGTTCGGTTCCGTCGGAGCCCGCGTGGCTCACCTGTTCTTCTCCAGCCTCGGATTCATTTTTCCCTGGCCCCTGGGTGCCCTTCTGCTTGCGTGGTCGTGGAACCGTTTCGCCAGAAGAGCTCCCGGGAGACTCTGGCTCCAGACCTTCTTTTCGCTCCTTCTGTCCTTCGTGTTTGCCCTGAGCCTGGCACTTCTGCCGGGTTTTTCCAGGGAGGCGTCCAGGACCGCGGCAGGAAGGCTCGGTCTGGACGTGATTGACAGTGCGCGCACTGTATTCGGGAGCTTCGGGGCCACGATAGTCTCCTGGAGTTTTTTTGCAGTCCTGACGTTCGTGGCGCTCGGAGCCGCTCTCGTGCCCGGCGTCAGGTATCTGGAATTTCTGGCAAGACTCGGGACCCTGCTCAAGGGGTGGTTCATGTTCGTGCGGGAGAGGCTCCTGGAGAGGCTGGCTGAAAGGAAGAAGCCGGACGTCAAGATAGGCCCGCAGGTCTCGAGACCCAGGCCGGAGAAGCTCCCTGAAAGGCCCGAGGCGCGGCCGATGGAACCCTCGAGGCCCAAGATCATAACGCAACCCGGAGGCGCTCTCCGCGTCACAGATAAGGAAATTCCGCGCGGGCCCGCGTTCGCGGAGACCTCTTCTGCGGAAACCCCGGGGCTCTCTGCACCGGTGTCCGCGGCCGGCCAGAGGGACGAGCTGCCGCGGGATCAGGCGCGGAGGGAACCGTCGCCCAAGGAGCTCGCCCGAAGAGAACCCCCGCAGGGCGAGTTCGAATTCCGGCTGCCTACGATCTCGCTTCTGGACGAGCCGTCGGAACCGGAGACTTACATGGCCAAGGACGAGCTCCTCGAGGCCTCGAAGCGCATCGAAGAGCGCCTGTCCAACTTCGGGGTCACGGGCAGAGTCGTGGAGGTGCATCCAGGGCCCGTCATCACGAGGTTCGATTATGAGCCGGGCGCAGGGATCACGGTGAACCAGATAGCCAGCAGGGCCGAGGACCTCGCTCTGGGGCTCAAGGTGTCGCGCATAAGGCTGCTCACGCCAGTGCCGGGCAAGGCCGCGGTGGGCATCGAGATTCCCAACGCGCACCACTCCATCGTGTTCATAAAGCAGTTGCTGTCCGCGGGAGAGTTCGTAGATCAGAAGGGCCGGCTCGTGCTGGCTCTCGGCAAAGACACGCAGGGCGGCTGCTTCTATACGGACCTTTCCAGGATGCCGCACCTTCTCATCGCCGGCGCCACGGGCTCCGGCAAGAGCGTCTGCATAAACAGCATAATACTCAGTCTGCTCTACAGGCTCTCTCCCAAAGAGCTGAACCTGCTCATGATCGACCCGAAGAAACTCGAGCTCACCGCCTACAACGGCACGCCGCATCTCGTGACTCCCGTTGTCAGCGACGCGAGGGAGGCGAGCAAGAGTCTCCGTTGGGTGGTAAAGGAAATGGAGCAGCGCTACCACGTGCTCGCCGGCAGGGGCGTCAGGAACGTTGAAAGCTACAACGAGAAGGCCCGCGAGGAGGGCTCGGAGATCCTTCCGTTCATCCTGGTCATAATCGATGAGCTGGCAGACTTGATGTGCATGCTTCCCACTGAAATCGAAGAGCCCATCGCCCGCCTGGCCCAGATGGCCAGAGCGGTCGGGATCCATCTCATACTCGCGACCCAGAGGCCAAGCGTGGACGTCATCACCGGCGTCATCAAGGCCAACTTCCCCACGCGAATAGCATTTCAGGTGGCCTCGAAAGTGGACTCGCGCACCATCCTGGACATGAACGGCGCCGAGACTCTCCTCGGCAACGGAGACATGCTCTATCTGCCTCCCGGCCGCGCAGAACCCGTGAGGGTCCACGGTTCGTTCGTGTCGGAGAAGGACGTCGAGAGAGTGGTCTCCTATCTGAGAAAATTCAGCTGGATGGCCAAGTCGTCCGTAGATCTGTCGGAGCCCTCTCTGACCGCAGAGGGTGAATCGGAGGACGACGACGAGCTCCTTCAGCAGGCCACCCGCGTGGTCATAACCCACAAACACGGTTCCGTGTCCTTGCTCCAGCGGAGGCTCAAGATAGGTTACTCCAGAGCCGCCAGACTCATGGACAGGCTCGAGGAAACCGGAGTGGTCGGCCCCGCAGACGGGAGCAAGCCTCGGGAAGTCCTCGTGAACGAGTCCTACTTGGAGTGAGGAGACCTCTTTCAGAAACGTGACTTCCACGCGCAGTTCGCCACGACGCAATCCCTCTCCTGCCGGACACTCGGTCGCCTTGGTGTCGCTGGGCTGCCCCAAGAACCTGGTGGACTCGGAGCTGATGCTGGCCGGCCTCGTGCGGTCAGGCTTCGAAGTAAAAGGTTCCATCGAAGAAGCCGACATCGCAGTACTCAACACGTGCTCGTTCTTGGAATCGGCCAGAAGGGAAGCGGAGCAGTGGGTCGAAGAGGCGGTGAGGCTCAAGCGAGCCGGCAGGCTGAAAGCGGTGATCGTGGCCGGATGCCTCCCCGCGATAATGGGAAAAAAGCTCCTGGACAAGTTCCCGGAGGTGGACGCGATTGTGGGCCCGAGGGATCGCCTGAAAGTGGCGAAGGCCTGCGCCGCCTCCGTCGGGTCCCCCGCAGGCAGAAGGATTTTTCTCTCCGGCTCCGACGCCCTGGTGAGAGCGGTTCATCCGAGGGCCGTGTCCACGGGCCGCCACACCGCGTATCTGAAAATCTCGGAGGGCTGCGACAACAGGTGCGCGTACTGCCTGATACCCCGGATAAGAGGGAAGCTCATAAGCAGGACGATGGGTAGTGTCCTCCGGGAGGCGGAACTTCTCGCCAGAGACGGTGTTCGAGAACTCTGCCTGGTGGCTCAGGACACCACCGCGTACGGCATCGATCTTTACGGCCGGCCCGTGCTGCACGAGCTGCTGAGGCGGCTGGAGGTTGTGGAGGGCCTGAATTGGGTCAGACTTCTCTACGCGCATCCTGCCCGCTGGTCAGACGAGCTAACAGAAGTGTTGCGCGACGGCCCGAATTTGTGCAAATATGCTGACGTTCCGATACAACACGTCTCCGACCGGATGCTGAGACTCATGAGGAGACGCGTGAGGAAGAAGAAGCTCGTCGAGACACTCGAGAAAATCCGCGGCGCCGTCCCGGAGATCTCTCTGCGCACGACCGTGATGGTGGGATTCCCCGGAGAGGGCGAGGCGGAGTTCTCCGAGCTGCTGGAGTTTCTGGGAGACTTCCAGTTCGACCACGTCGGCGCCTTCTCTTACTCGCGCGAGCCGGGCACTCCTGCGGCGTCCCTGCCGGGCCAGGTGAGCCGGCGAGTGAAGGAGGAGCGTCTCAGACAGGTGATGGAGCTCCAGAGGGAGATCTCCGGGAGAAAAAACGCCTCGCGAGCGGGCAGTCGCGTCGCGGTCCTGCTGGACAGGGTGGAGACCGGAGGGACTCGGGGCACCGGTAGAACAGAAGGACAGGCGCCGGAGATCGACAGCGTCGTGCACGTAACCGGACGGGGTCTCCGCGAAGGCCAGTTCTGTGAGGTCCGAATCGTGGGTTCAGCAGAATACGAGCTCTTCGCCGAGGCGGTTTCCCTTACACGACGGCCGCGGCCAAGCACAAGGAGAGACAGGTGAAGAAAACGGTTTCGCCGAAACTAATTGTCGTCGCTTGCGCGATTGCTCTTGTCGGACTGGTCTCGCACGTGTGGGCCGCTCAAGCGGGACGTGCGGAACGTGCCACGAACATGGCTCTCCTGGAGAAGACGCTGTCGAGCGCAGTGGAATCACTCGTGAAAGCGATGCCGGCAAGCAACCTGAACAAGCCGGTTTTTGTGACGGCCGCGGGCACCCACGACGCAGGCTGGGTGGTCGAGAATCTGATGGGACAGCGGCTCAGAGAGGAAGGCGTTTCCGTGGTGGTGACGAGTCCCCGGCCTCCCGCCGCTCCTGCCGTGCAGGACACCTCTCGGGCAGACACGACTGCTGCCGGCGTGGCCGCGGCGACGGAGGCGTTGTTGGAATCCGTTCCGAGCCAGCTCGTGCTCACGTACCGAATCACGGAACTAGGCATGGAATACCCCAGGGTCCGGCGGTCCCATTTCGTCGGAAGGAAGATGGTGGAGCGACACGCTTACGCGTCGCTCTCAGCCAGAGTAGTCGATGAGAGTACCGGCGCCCTTCTGTGGGTCGGCGAGAGCAAAGGTAGTGAGAGAGACGTCGTCCCGGCGTCCGAGCTCACGTTCCTGGAGGGTAAGGGAGAGAGCTGGCAGAAGGGCAGCATGCCCTCCGGCAAGCTGGGAGCCCTCATCGAGCCCCTCGTCGTGGCAGCGATAGTTGGCGGTCTGGTCTACCTCTTTTACTCTAACAAGGAGTGACGGGCTCCGGCCCGGTTTGCCCGCGGGGAAGAAGACCGCGGCCCCGGTGCCGGGAGTGCCAGGATTAGAAATGAAGACACAGCACGAGCGTACGCACACATCAGAGCAGAATGAAAAGCGGCCGCCGCGCATCACCGTTGCGCCGGCGTTCCTGTGTTTCGTCTCTTGCGTTCTCATCGCGAGCCTTGCTCTTTCTTGTTCGGGCGCCAGAGAGGTGCGTCTCACCACGGCCCAAGATCAATTCGAGAAGGCCAATGGCAGGTTCGATAGCCGCCGTTTCCTGGACGCCACGGACGGGTTCAAGCTGCTGCTCGCACAATATCCCGGCAGCAGGTATGCCGAACCCGCTACGTTCTATCTAGGAAAATGCTACTACGAGACTGAGGAATTCCCTCTGGCAGAGATGGAGTTCGAGAAGGTCATGAGGGATTTCTCCAGAGGGAGCTACGCGGAGGAGGCCGCGTTCATGCTCGGCATGTGCGCGTTCAAGCAGAAACGGCCCGCGCCCTACGACCAGGCTCAGACAGAGAAGGCCGTTCTGCTCTTTAATTCGTACCTGGCGAGCCACCCACAGGGTGTGTTTGCGGCCAAGGCCGAAGAGGCGCTGCGGGAATGCCGCGCCATGCTGGCCCAGAAGCTCTACCTTTCGGGCCGGCTCTACGTCAAGCTGAGGGACCTCGAGGCCGCCAGGCTCTGTTTCCAGGAGGTGCTTGATAGATTCGGGGAGGCGAGATGGGCCGACCTGGCCCTGGTCGAAATGGCGCAGTCCTACGAGAAGGAGCGCAACTGGAACAAGGCAGCGGAAACGTACCGGAGCGTTCTTGCAAGGAACGGAGACCGTGAGGCGCTGGACGTCGCAAGGCAGAGGCTGAAGAAGGTCCAGCAGAAGACCGGCTCGTGACGGAGCCGAGGCGCGTCTCACCGGGACACGGTCTGCACGGAGGACGGCTCAGAACGGAGAGAAGAAAGTGAGAGTGGGCCTCTTCGGCGGCACCTTCGATCCCATACACATCGGTCATCTGATCGTGGCCGAGGAAGCTCGCGAACGGGTCGGGTTGGACCGGGTGATCTTCGTGCCCTGCGGTATCCCCCCCCACAAGCGGTCCGAGCGCATTTCCAGCGGCTCGGCCAGGCTCGAGATGACGAGACTCGCCACGCAGGGAAATCCCGGCTTCGAGGTGTCGGAATTCGAGGTCTCGCGCGACGAGGCCTCCTTCACCATCGAGACAGTCAGGCATTTCAGCATGAAGCTGGGTCAGGACACCGAGCTCTTTCTGATAATCGGCGCTGACAGCGTTCTGGAGATGTCTGCCTGGAAGAACCCTATAGAGCTTCTCGCGGAATCCAGGCCGATCGTGGTGAGTCGGCCCGGCTTCGACCTGAACAAGGTCGAGCACTGGCTCCGCGGCCGCGTCCTCCTTGTGGAAGACGTCATGCTGAGCGTGTCGTCCACGGACATCAGGGCCAGAGTCGCCTCCGGGCGCTCCATCCGATATCTTGTTCCTCCACCGGTCCTCTCTTACATCGTCGAAAACAAGCTGTACTCTTCCGCGAGCTCTACCTGACTGGGCCTGCCGGAGACCACCATGAAACCGCGGGTTTACTTGATAGACGGTTCTGCTCTGGCCTACAGGTCGTACTACGCGTTCGTGGGAAGGCCGTTGATCAACTCCAGGGGCGAGAACGCGAGCGCCGCCTTCGGCGTTGCCACCACCCTGCTCAAACTCATGAAGGAAGAGAAGCCGGACTACATCGCCGTGGTCTTCGACTCAAGAGAGCCCACCCATCGACACCGGAGATTTCCCGAATACAAGGCGAATCGCCAGAAGATGCCCGACGAAATGCAGGCGCAATTTCCGAGGATCCTCGAGCTGGTCGAGGCCATGGGAGTCAAGATCCTGGGGCTCAGCGGGTACGAGGCCGACGACATCATGGGCACGCTCGCGCTCCGTTTCGCCGGAGAGGGCGCGGAAGTGGTGCTGGTCTCGGCTGACAAAGATTTCTGCCAGCTCGTGGGAGAGTCGATAAAGGTGATGAATCCGGGAAGGGCCGGTGAGGAAAGGAGCTGGGTTGGCAGGAGCCAGGTGGAAGCGCGCTTCGGTGTAGGGCCTGAGAGGGTCGTCGACGTGCTGGCGCTGATGGGCGATTCGTCCGACAACATACCCGGGGTGCCCGGCGTCGGCGGGAAGACCGCGGCCAGGCTCGTCTCGAGGTACGGGAGTCTGGAGGACATACTGGCACGGCTTCCCATCGAGGAGGAGCCGCGCGTCTCGCAGAGGCTCTCCCAATTTTCTGAGCAGGCGAGGTTGTCACGTGAACTGGCCAGCATCGATCTGTGCGTGCCGCTCCCGCTTGAGATGGAGGAACTGCGTCCCGGCGACAGGAGAAACGAGAGGCTGAAGGCCCTCTTGGAGGAACTCGAGTTCAGGAAGCTCGCGGCCACGATCTTCGAAGGCAGTGAACTCAGCTTTTCCTGGAAAGAACTCAAGACCGGCGCGGACGTGGAGGAGTTCGAGAAGGAGGCCGCCTCATGGGAGCGATACGGGTTGGCCGTGGCGTGCAGCAAGGATCGATTCTCTCCTCCGCTGGCGATCGCGGTGGCCTCGCCGGAGGGCGCGTGCTTCTATGTCAGCCTCGCCAGGCAGGCAGGTCAGCTCTTTGCTGCAGGAGGAATCCTGCCCGACGAAGAGAACTCGCCCGGACCGGCGCTGCCGGCGGGCGACTCCGGCCACGAGCCCTGTCAATCTCCGACTGGCGCGCAAGGCCGGCAGGCGCTCTCTTCTGAACGCGAGACCTCTCTGGTTCTTCGCGGGCTCTTTTCGAAGAGCGACGCCGCGTGCGCTGTTCACGACATGAAGTCTGCGCTCGGCTGCCTCTCTGCTCTCGAGCTCTCGCCCGGCCAAAGACTCTTCGACGTCATGCTGGCCGCCTACCTGGCGGACCCCTCGTCGGACAACGGGCTCGGCGGCCTTTCCAAGAGAATCCTGGGTAGCCAGCTGGACACGCTGGAGTCCTTTGTGGGCCGCTCCAGGGCCAGGGTCAACCCCGAGGACGTCCCGCCTCATAAGCTTGGCGAGCACACGTGCCGCCGCGCCTTCGCCACTGCCCGGCTCCACGAGCCGCTCGTCTCAGTTCTGAGGGAGATGGACCTGGTGCGGCTCTACGAAGACGTCGAGCTTCCTCTGGCCTCGGTCCTATACGAAATGGAGAAGACCGGAGTCGCCGTTGACCTGGCCTTCTTGAGGGACATGTCCGATCGGCTGGGGCGCGAGATAGCGGAGGTGGAAGGAGACATCTTCCGGCTCGCAGGCTGCAGTTTCAATCTCAACTCCCCGCTCCAGCTCGCGAAGGTCCTGTTCGAAGACCTCAAGCTTCCCGCGACCAAGAAGACCAGGGGCACGGGCGCCCCGTCCACTGATGAAGAAGTGCTGGAAGAGCTGGCGGTCTCGAGCCAGGTGGCGAAGCTGATAATCACTTACAGGCAACTCTCCAAGCTCAAGAACACGTACGTGGACGTTTTCCCGAGAATGCTGAACCCGTCCACAGGAAGGCTTCACGCGAATTTCAATCAGGCGGTGACCGCGACTGGCAGACTCTCGATGAGCGAGCCGAATCTCCAGAACATTCCAGTCAGGAGCGAGCTCGGCAGGGAGGTAAGGAAGGCGTTCGTGCCCGGCGCCAAAGGATGGGTTCTTCTCTCCGGAGACTACTCACAGGTAGAACTGAGGCTGCTGGCTCACTGTTCCGGAGACGAGCGACTGCTCAAGGAATTTGCCGAGGGAGTCGATATCCACGCCAGCACTGCCTCGTCTCTATTCGGAGTGCCTCGGGACAGAGTTCCTCCGGAGTTGAGGGCCCGGGCAAAGGTGGTCAACTTCGGGATAATATACGGCATGAGCCCCTACGGTCTCTCCAGGCAGCTGGGCATCCCCACCTCGGAGGCAAAGCATTTCATAGACAACTACTACAGTCTTTATCCGGGCGTGGCCGCCTACGTCCGGAACGTCGTCGAGGAAGCGCGGCGCAGAGGCCACGCCACGACTCTGCTGGGCAGGCGCAGGCCCATCGCCGGCCTCGGGAGCAGCAATGGGCGTCTGAGGGCGGAGGCCGAACGGATGGCCATAAACACTCCCATTCAGGGTTCTGCCGCAGACATGATCAAGCTGGCCATGCTCGCGGTGCACAGGCAGCTCGCCGAGCGCCGGTTGCGGGGCAGGCTGATCCTCCAAATACACGACGAGTTGCTCCTGGAGCTG
>Ga0315295_10002236_pt1 | contig 16465 bp, 10 predicted proteins | sample YL17G14_0_MG_FD_204453 | JGI IMG/M metagenome (GOLD analysis project Ga0315295, IMG submission 204453) | Sediment microbial communities from Yellowstone Lake, YNP, Wyoming, USA - YL17G14_0 | ecosystem: Environmental > Aquatic > Freshwater > Lake > Sediment | place: USA: Wyoming | collected... | reverse complement strand
GCGATCGACCGCGAAGGCCATCGTCTCCTTGAACGCCGGGCCGCGCGTCCCCGACGACCAGTCGTTGTAGCCGAACCACACGGTCACGAGGTCGGGCTCGGGCGTCTCCTTGAGCCACTTCGGCATCAGGACGAGGTTCGCCCGCAACTCCGTGCCGCCCAGCGCCACGTTGACCAGTTTGACCTCGCCGCCGAACTGCTTCTTGAGGTCTGCCACGAGGACCTCCGACCAGAGGATTTGCCGGTTCGCCCAATGCTTCTTGTCGCTGAGCGAGTCGCCCATGGTGACGATGGTGATGGGCTGGCGGGCCTTCAACTTGGCCAGCAATCGCGGCGTGCCGTCGGCCGGAGGCGTGTAGTCAGTGGTATCGACGGCGATCTCGCGCTCCAGGCACACCTGGTCTATCGTGAAGGAATGCGCGGAGTAGTCGCGCCAGTACCACCACTTGCCGAACCAGAAGTTGCGGAACTTCGACGCCGGGTAACCGTCCTTGACGTTCACGAACTTGCCGTTCGAGTGCTCCGGCACGAGGTCGCACCACGGGATGGTGATCTTCTGCCACTCGGTCGAGTCGATCGGAAAGCAGCAGCCGTAGCGATACGAGAAATCCTCGTCGTCGATCATCTCCAGGCCGCCCCAACTCCTGGAGCCGTCGCCCTTGACCCAGAAACTGATGCCGGCGGCCTTATCCCAGTCGTCCGTGGGCCTGATCCTGGCGGTGAAGAACCCGCCGGAGGCGTTCGCGATAAACGTGAACTTGCACGCCTTGCCGAACTTGCCCTCGACCGGTTCCACCGTGCCGCAGGGCGTCTTGTCTTGGCCGACGACGCCGGGCTTGTGGACGACGGTGTCCATGTCCATGATGACGGTCTGGCCGGTGTCGGCGGCGTACATGCCCGGCCGCGAGAGCGTCAGTACCGCAAGGACCGCCAGGAGCAGCGCCGCGACGAGTCGCACGTTTCGCATGGGAACCTCCTTTGGCGGCTGATTCTACTCTTGGCGCCCGCACCGTGCCAGCGTCTTGGACCGCGGCGCCTTGTGCCTCGCATGTACGTTTATTCTTCGATGAGCCGGTCCACGACCAGTTGCCGGAACTCGGGCGATAGGGCCGCGAAGTACGCCGTGAATCCCGTCACCCGGACCACCAGGTCGGGGTATCTCGACGGGTCCTTGTGGGCCTCGCGGATCTTCTCGGCGTCGACGACGTTGATGTTGAAGAGCGTGCCGCCTAGACGGAAGTGCGTCTTGATGAGGGCCGCGATCTTCTCGACGCCGCCCTCCTGGCGCGAGAGGCCGGGGTCCAGTTCCAGTTGGATGGGGGCGGTGTTGCCGTAGAGCGGCTGGACGGCGGCAATGGCCTTGGCCATGGCGGTGGGTGCGGCGTCTTTGCGGAAACCGGGGTCGGGGTTCGCCCCGTGCGAGATCGGCTCGTGCGCCTTACGTCCGTTGGGCGTCGCGCCGACGACCTTGCCCATGCCGATGGTGTTGGCCCATGAGAACCAGCCTGGAATGAGGTTCCGGCCGCCCGGCGTCGGCCCGGCCTTCACGAGGCCCGTGAAGAGGCGGTTGATCCGCACGGCCCACTTGTCGCCGAGGCTGCCGCCCCGGCCGTAGCGCGGGCCGTGTTTCATCATGAGGCGCACGCGCTCGCCGGCGGCGCCGCGGTAATCGTTCTTCAGGTGCTCGGCAATCTCGGGCCAGGTGATGACGTGCTCGCGCTCGATCCGCTGCTCGAGGGCGGCCAGCGAGTCGGCGGCCGTCGCCAGGCCCGACCCGTCGATGCACATGTTGTAGAACTCCAGGCCGCCGTCGCTGGCATCGAGGCCCTTCTCGATGGGGCCGTGGCTCAGCAGGTTGAGCATCAACTCCGGCTGGTTGTCTTTCTGGTGCGCCAGGTGAAAGTCGATGCCGCGCGCCGTGCAAAGCACCGCCCGCCGCAGATGCTCCGCGAACCGCCTCAAGAGGTTCTCGATGCTCGCGCCGGCGGGCGACTCGCTCATCATCTCCCAGAATGCCGCATCGAGGACCTTCGCTACGTTGATCTTCACGACGTCGTTGAGCGTGTACTCGCGGCCGGGTATCGCCATCCAGTGGCAGCCGACGGCGATGCGCTGGCGAGCCAGTGACGCCGGGTACCCGTTCCGCATGAAGCCCTCGGTCAGGCCCTTGTCGCCGGAGTATCGCGGCCAGCCCTTGCGGTCCTCAAAGAGGTGCTGCACAGACTTGACGAAGAACTCCGGGTCCAGCCCGTCGTGCACGCGGATGGTTAGGTTGCATGTGCCATCGAGGCGGTGGGCGGCCTCGAGAATGAGGTACGAAACGTGGCTGGTCTGGTCGCGGCCGCCCGAGTCGGGCCCGCCGAGTTGATAGTAGTGCGGGTCGTTCAGCAGCAGGCACGCCAGGTAAAAGATGGCCGTCTCATCGTCGATGAGGCCTGTGGCCGCGTCTCGCTCGTAGTACGGGCGAAGGAGTTCGTCTAGTTGGCTACCGGCCCCGTCGCCGTTATAGGCCCGCGAGATGAGGCTGTACCAGGCGATCCACTGGCAGGCCTCGCGCAGGGTCCGGGCGGGCCGGTCGATCAGCCACTCGTTCATCTCGGCCAACTGGCGGAGGTTCTCGCGGAGTTCGGGCCGCGTCTCGGCCGCCTCGGCCTTGCGGGCGTCGGCCGCGGTCCGCCCGATGAGATTCTGAGCGCCCAGGATGACGTTCTCGTGGGCCTGGTAGAACTCGGCCTTCTCGGGGCCGTGCCGGGCCCGGTAGCGGCGGACCTTCTCAAGCAGGCCCCCCCACCCCAGTTCAAGGCCCATCTGGAAGTCCGGCCCGAAATGCTGCCCGCCGCCGATGCCGGGGATGATGCCGTACAGTTCCTGCTCGGCCTTGAGGTGCGAGTAGTCGAAGTCGGGGTTCCAGCCGGGGTAGTAGTTGCCGCTGAGCGAGACGCCCCAGCGGCCGGCCAGGGCGTCGACGGGGTCGACGTAGGTGGGGTACGCCTCCATGAGGGAGCGGAAGTTGTCGCCCCAGCCCCTGAACCCGTAGAAGCCGCCGCTCGGATGGTTCGGCGTCGGCCGCCACTCCCACCCCAGCGGCGGCTGGACGGAACCGTGGTCGTCGACGTCCATGTACCCGCGCGCGGCAATCTTCTCGCGCGTCTGCGCCATCTTGCGCTCGCGCAGGAGGGCGAGGCGGTCGGCGTAGGTCAACTCAGTCGGCGGCATGGCAGCGTTCTTCGTTGTCTCACAATCGTCGGTACACGCCTTTGCGGTGTGCGACACGGACCACCAGGACCAAGAGGCGTCGCTCCACAATCGTATAGACGATTACGTAGTCCTTGCTCGCATGGACGCGGCGAAGTTCCGGCCGGCCCTCCAGTTGTTTCGTTCCGAGGCGGCGGGGATCGTCGGACAGCAGTTCAACCCACCGCGCGACGCGTTTTTGGACCGGCTTCGGCAGACGCCTCAACTCGTCGGCCGCCTTCGCCGCGAACTCGATGCGGTAGGGCACGGTCTAAAGCCCCAACTCTTTTTTCAGTTGCTCCCACGGAACGGCCTTGCGGCCGGACCTCTTGAATTCCCGCAGAGCCTTTCGGCCTTCGTCAGCCCAGTATCGGTCTTCCAGTTTGTCAAGGAGTTGGAGGTCCTCCTCGGAGACCAGATACACCGGCCTGGCGCCCCGACGTTCGATGCGCACCCGCTCTCGCTGGTAGGCGACGCGGTTGAACGTGTCCGGCGGGATGCGGGTTCGAGAGGCTTTCAGCGTGGTCATGGCTTGAACTCCGACAACTTGTGCGACTTGTACAACTCGTCCGTCTTGCTCAATTATCGACCATAAACCGCGGAAAGTCAAACAGTTTTCGAGACTGTAGCAACGCTACCGGCGGTGGCGCTACAGTCTCCAGTTTTATCCCCTTCTTCCAGCCACGCGTACAGGCACGCCGGGCTTGCCAGCCTCGGCGGCCAGGGCGTCTAAGCCATCGCGCGGCGAGGCGAGCCCTTCCGGCTCCATGCCCAGGCTCTTGTACTTGCCCGCGGCGAGGGGGTTGAAGGGCAGGAGTTCGTAGCACACGAGGTTCGCCAGGCCGGCGATGAACCGGGCGATGCGGCCGATCTCGGCAATCGTGTCATTCACGCCGGGGACGATTGGCGTGCGGACCAGGAGCGGCTTCCCGCTGCGGCCGAGTCTCTGAACGTTGTCCGGAACCATTTCGTTGCTGACGCCGGTCCATTCCTGATGTGCCGCGGGGTCCATCATCTTGATGTCGGCCATCACGAGGTCCGTCACGTCCAGGATGGGCTCGATGCGCTCCCACGGCCACGCGAGGTTTGTCTCAATGGCGGTGTGGATGCCGGCCTGCTTGGCCAGCCTGAGAATCTCGCGGGCGAAGTCGGGCTGATAGAGCGGTTCGCCGCCCGAGAGCGTGACCCCGCCGCCGGAATTGGCGTAGAACTCACGGTCCTGCACCACCTCGGCCAGCGCCTCCGCGGCGGTCATCTCGCGGCCCACGAGAACCAGGGCCTCGGCGTAACACGAGCGGGCGCAGGTGCCGCAGGCCGTGCAGAGTTCGCGGCGGAACACGCGCCGGCCCGTCTCCATCGCGTGGGCCGCGCGCGGGCAGACCTTCAGGCACGCCCCGCAGCCGATGCACTTGTCGAGGAAGAGTTCGAGTTCCGGTCCCGGCCGCAGGGCCTCGGGATTGTGGCACCAGCGGCACCGCATCTGGCAGCCTTTGAGGAACACCGTGGTTCGGATGCCCGGCCCGTCGTGGACGCTGAACCGCTGGATGTCGCTGACGATGCCTCGCATACGCCGCTTGCGCCTCGCTGCGCCGGGCCCCCGCACACCGGCATTGTACCGGCGTCCGTGGCGCGCGTCGAGTGGCCTTGCCGGCGCAAGGCCTGCCGGTGGTAGTGCTCCTTGGTGGGTGGCATGCCCACGGCGCCGTTGCCGTGGGCATGTTAGCCACTCGGACTGAGAGCATGCCCACGCCAGCAGAGGCGTGGGAGTGCCACCCGGCGAGACGGGATCCGCTCAGCGACGCACTGCCGTCGGCGAATCTCTTTTCTTGCGAATCGCTGCCGAAGCCACTAACATCTCTCCGGCCGCAGGGACCACTGGACAGCGCACAAGGAGCACGACATGCCGAAGAAACTGAAGGTCGGGATCATCGGAACGGGTATGATTGCCGTGGCGGGCCACATCCCTGCGTGGCAGAACCTCCCCGAGGACGTCGAGATCGTCGCCGGCGCCGACATCCTGCCGGACCGGGCGGAACTGGTCGCCAAGTCCTACGGCATCCGGCACGCCTACGGCGACTGGAAGAAGATGCTGAAGGAGCAGAAATTCGACATCGTCTCGGTCTGCACGCCGAACGCCTATCACAAGGAACATACGATCGCGGCCCTGAAGTCGGGCGCCCACGTCCTGTGCGAGAAGCCGGTCGCCACGTCGCACGCCGACGCCGCCGAGATGTACGAGGCGGCCGAGAAGGCCGGACGCCTCCTGATGGTGGGCCAGACGGCCCGGTTCTCGCCGAACTCGCGGGCGGCCAAGGAGATCGCGTCGTCCGGCCGCCTGGGCCAGATGTACTACGCCGAGACGTGGATCATGCGGCGGCGCGGCATCCCGACATGGGGCCAGTTCCACATGATGAAGCACTCCGGCGGCGGCCCGGTCTACGACCTCGGCGTCCACGCCATCGACCTCCTGTTCTGGATCATGGGCAGCCCCAAGGTCGCGGCCGTCTCCAGCGCGACCTACCGCAAGTTCGGCAACCGAGACGAGCGGCTGGCCACCTCGCTGGCCGCCTCGGGCGCGCCGATGGGCGTGCTGACGCCGCGCCCGTATAACTATCGCGACTTCGACGTCGAGGACCTTGCGGCGGGGTTCATCCGCCTCCAGGGCGGCGCGTGCGTGGCGTTCAAGACCAGTTGGGCCGCCAACATCCCCGACGGCAGCGGCCACACCATGATCCTGGGCACCGAGGGCGGCTTGGTGCTGGACCCGCTGACCCTGTCGACCAACGAGGGGAGTTACCTTGTCAACGTGTCGCCCGAGGTGCCGCCGGGCCGGCGGGTCGATTTCAGCGGCCACTGGGAAGAGACCGAGCACTTCGTGAACGTCATCCGCGGCAAGGAGAAACTGCTGGTCAAGCGCGAGGAAGTGCTGAACGTCATCCGCACCCTCGACGCGCTCTACAAGTCTGCGGCCGAAGGTCGCGAGGTCCGCGTCTGATAGGAGGCATCCCGTGAGCAAGACCTACCGAATCGGCGTCATCGGTTTCGGCCACATGCACGTCAACCACGTGGCGGCCCTGTACGGGCAGCATCCCAAGGCCAAACTGGTCGCCTGTGCCGACACCGTGCCCGACCAGCCCGAACTCCGCGAGGGGCCGTACACCAGGGGCTGGAACCTCAAGCACGCCCTCAAGGAACTCGGCGTGCCGAAGGCCTACGACGACTATCGCGAGATGCTCCGCAAGGAGAACTGCGACATCGTCGTCTGCTGCTCCGAGAACGCCAGGCACCCCGACGTCGTCGAGGCGTGCGCCGCCGCCGGCACGCACGTGTGCGTCGAGAAGCCCATGGCGATGTCGCTCGAGCACGCCCTGAGGATGGTCCGCGCCTGCCAGGCGGCCAAGACGCAGATGCTCGTCAACTGGCCGCTGACGTGGGACCCTGCGGCCCACAAGGCCAAGGCGCTCATCGACGCCGGGGCCATCGGCCGCGTGATCGAGGTCAAGTGGCGCGGCGGGCACACAGGCCCGCTCGGGCCGGGCGCCGCCCACGCCGGCGTCAGCCAGGAGGCCGCACCCCTCAACGGCACCGAACTGGCTGCCACGTGGTGGCACCACGAGGCGACCGGCGGCGGGGCCATGCTCGACTACTGCTGCTACGGCGCAATGGTCTCGCGATGGTACGTCGGCGAGCAGGCCCTGGCCGCCGTAGGCATGAAGGGCAACCTCAATAGCCACTGGGGCGACGCCGACGACAATGGCGCGATGATCGTCCGGTTCCCGGGGGCCATGGGCCTCTTCGAAGGTTCATGGACCACGTTTGACCACGGCGTGCCGTACGGCCCGATCGTCTACGGCACCACGGGCACGCTCGTGATCGATACGCAGGGCGACCAGCGCGTGGTCCGCGAGGAGCACGGCCACGGCCGCACGACGATCCACGCGGCGGAGCCGCTTCTGGCGGGTCGCGACAACATCGCCGCCGAGTTCATCCACCACCTCCAGACCGGTCAGCCGGTTCACCCGACGCTTGACATGCTCTTTAACCTGGAAGTGATGGCCATCCTCGACGCGGGCCTTCGGTCGGCCCGCACCGGCCGCCTGGAGACGGTCGACAACGCGTCGTGGTGCATCGGCTGAGGGCCAGGAAAGGTATGCGGATCGGCGTCATTCTCCCGCACCGCGTGCCCGCGAACTTTTGTGGGGGTTTGACTTTGCGTGGCTGCGCGGCGGGTTCCTCGGCGCGGTGAGTCTTCGACCTGACCCGCTGGGCGCTGCCCTCCACGTACCGCACGACCGCGAGCAGGTGCCCGTCTTCCTGGACCGGAATCGCGGCCTTTCGCAAGAACTGGCTGCCGCCGGCGGCGGTTGAATGTTTCATGGCCGGGTGGGCTTCCCCCGCCCGAGTGTGGTATACTACCCCACCTGACGGAGAAGAAGGAGACGGAGTGAAAGCCGTCCAAGCCCAACGCACGGTTGAACGGTCCGGCACAGACCCCCTTATCGTCTGCGCGGCGGGCAGTCTTGCCTGCCGCGAGCCCGCCCGTCTCCGGCGCGGTGGGCAAGACTACCCATCGCGCACGGTTTCGAAAGCACCGTGGACGATTCCGGCATGGGTGCGATGGGCAATTCCCTGCGCTCTTGTGGGCGCTCTTGCCCTTGCTGCGACGGCCCTCGCGGCCGACCAGCCCCAGTGGGGCGAGCGGTACACACGCAACATGATCTCGGCCGAGAAGGACCTACCCGACTCGTTCGACCCCGCCACCGGCAAGAACGTCAAGTGGATCGCCCACCTCGGGAACGAGACGCACGGCACACCGGTGGTGGCCGGCGGCAAGGTGCTCGTCGGCACGAACAATGGCGAGCCGCGAGACCCGCGCCACCAGGGCGATCGCGGCGTCCTGATGTGCTTCGACGAGAAGGACGGCAAGTTCCTCTGGCAACTCGCTGTGCCCAAGATCGGCGGCGACCCGTACCTCGACTGGCCGAGCGGCGGCATCTGCTCGCCGCCGTCGGTCGAGGGAGACCGCGTTTACGCCCTCAGCAACCGCTACGAGGTCATGTGCCTGGACCTGGCGGGGCAGGCCAACGGCAACGATGGGCCGTACCAGGACGAAGGCAAGCACATGGCTGGTCGCGGCGCCGCGCCGATGGCGGCGACGCCGATCGACGCCGACATTCTGTGGTCGTTCGACCTCGTCAAGGATGCCGGAATCTACCCGCACGATGCGGCCCACTCGTCGGTCCTCATCGACGGCCCGTTCCTCTACGTCAACACTTCGAACGGGGTCGACAACACGCACCGCAAGATCCGGGCGATCGACGCGCCGGCCCTGGTGGTGCTCGAGAAGGCGACCGGGCGCATGGTCGCCCGCGACCAGGAGCATCTGAGCCCGCACACGGTCCACTGCACGTGGTCGTCGCCGGCGATGGGCGAGGTGAACGGCCGGCGGCTGGTCTTCCTCGGCGGGCCAGACGGGGTCGTTTACGCCTTCGAGCCGCTGACGGCCATGCCCCCCGCGGGCCAGGTCGCCAGGCTGAACTGCGTCTGGCGTTTCGACTGCGACCCGACCGGCGTCAAGGAGAACATCCACCAGTACATGGGCAACCGCCGCGAAAGCCCGTCGAACATCAAGGGCATGCCGGTCTTCTACAAGAACCGCATCTACGTGGCCGCCGGCGGCGACATCTGGTGGGGCAAGAACGAGGCGTGGCTCAAGTGCATCGACGCCTCGGGGACCGGCGATGTCACCAAGACCGGGCAGGTGTGGTCATGCCCGGTGCGCCTTCACTGCTGCGCGACGCCGAGCATCGCGGGCGGCTTGGTTTTCATCACCGACCTGGGCCGGACGATCCATTGCGTCGACGCTGAGACCGGGAAGCCCTACTGGACGCAGGAGTGCAAGGGCGAGTTCTGGGGCTCCACCCTCGTGGCCGACGGAAAGGTCTACGCCGGGTCGCGCCGCGGGGATTTCTGGATTCTGGCCGCCGACAAGGAGAAGAAGGTCCTGAGTTCGATCGACCTCGACAGCCCCATCAGCAGCACGCCGGTGGCGGCCAACGGGACGATCTTCATCAGCACGCAGACGCGGTTGTACGCGGTGAAGAAAACGGCGCCGTAGAGAGGGCTGCCATTGGATCTGCGCGGCGGGTCTCCTGACCCGCCGCGTGAGAGTGCGGCGAGTGGTGCAGCGCGGTGGGTCTGGAGACCCACCGCGCACATACCACAGCATGTAGTGCTGTAGATGCAGGAGGATCGCTGTGGGCACGGTGCAACTCCTCGGACTCTTGGCCGCGGCTGTCCTGGCTGCCGGGGCGGCCATTTCGCCCGACAGGCCCAACGAGGTCGCCTTCCCGCCCGAGGAGGCGAAGTTCGTCCGATTCGTCATCCGCCAGACCGTCGGCGGGGCGGCCTGCATCGACGAGTTGGAGGTCTACGGGCCGGACGGCAAGGTCAACCTGGCCCTCGCGAGCGGCGGGGCCAAGGCGTCGGCGTCGTCCTGCATTTCGGGTCACACCCAGCACGCGGTCGAACATCTGAACGACGGGCATTACGGCAACGAGTTCAGTTGGATCGCCGAAGGCACGGGCGATGAGTGGGCGCAGGTTGAACTGGCCAAGCCCGCCCGGGTCGCGAAGGTGGTCTTCTCGCGCGACCGCGAGGGGCGATACGCCGACCGCGTGCCGGTCGATTTTGAGGTCAGGCTTTCGGCCGACGGGCGGCAGTGGACGACCGCCGCGAAGGTCGCGGGCAAGGTGGCCGCGTCGGCCGCGCGCCGGACGGCGGCCTTCAACGCCAGCGTGCCTCCTCCTCCGCCTCCGCCGCGACTCGCGAAGGCGGGCGGACCGGCCGCGCCCGACGCCGCGCCGGGGCTCAGGGCCCTGGAGAAGGACGAACTCGGTTTCGCCAACCTGGCCCGCGGCCCGAAGGCCGTGGCCGCCGCCTCGTCTCTGCTGCCAGGCCACGCGATCCACCAGGTGGCGCACCTGAACGACGGCCTGGCGGGCAACGACCACAGTTGGGTCAGCGCGGGCGACCCGTCGTGGGCCGAGATCGACCTCGGCGGCGTCTACTGGGTCTACCAGGTCGCCTTCGGCAGCGATTCGTCGAACCGGTACCACGACCGCGCGCCGACGACGTTCTCGATCCTGGCGGCCACGGAGCACCAGCGCGATGGCGCCGCCAAGACGTGGACGGTTGTGCATAAGCAGGTTGCCGGGCCGCCCGTCCGGTTGCGGACGGCGCTGAAGTTCAGGCCCGTGCAGGCCCGGTGGGTGCGGATTGCGGTCGAGGCCACGAGCGGCAGCGAAGGGCGGATCGACGAGATCGAAATCTTCGGCCGGAAGGACCCCATCGCGATCGAGAAGATCGGGCCGCTCCCCCCCCAGATCGCCCCGCCTTCGTCGAAGGCCGAGGCGGCGGAACTCCTGCGCTACGCGGTCCTGGGCGAGGAGCACGCCTGGCTGAAGGCGTTCGGCCGGGCCGACCTCAGCCCGCGCCTGGTGCCGTACAACGGCCGCGTCAAGGAATATCCGCGCCACGCCGGCGACGACGTGCTTCCGCTGCCGCCGCTCTCGGCCGCGCCGAAGATGGACGGCCGCCTCGACGATCCGTGCTGGGCCGGGGCGTCGCGCGGCGTGGCTCGCGTGGCCGACCCGTATGACTTCGAGTGCGGGCCGCTCGTGGAGTGCGCCGTGTCGGCCGGCTGGAACGACGACCGGCTGCTCCTGGGCATCCAGGTCTCGCGGCTCCTCAGCACGCACGCGGCCGTCGTCTCGGCCGCCGACGGGCGCGGCTGCGGCGTCGTGACCTGGACGGAGCAGGGGCCCGTCTTCACCACTTGCGACAAGGCGCCGAAGTCCGTGCCCCTGGAAGGCAAGTTCGACGCGTCGCTCGCGGCGTGCGAGGTCAGTCTGCCGCTCGACTGGTTCCCCGACTGCCGGACGCAGGGCATCCGCGTGGGGCTGGGCATGGGCGGCAAGCACACGCCGTCGGAGGGGCGGCCCGTCCACTTCGCCTTCTCGCCATTCTCGGTGGCCGAGGTCGCCCCGTGCGTCGGGAATACGTTCCGGGTGCGCCTGGCCGTGCCGAAGGGCGGCGAGAACCTCAAGATCGAGGGCAGCGCCGAGCCCCTGGCGGGCGGCCTGACGCTCTGCCCTGGCGAATCGAAGATCCTCACCTTGCAGGCCGACCGTGGCCCCATCGGGCCGGAGGTCAACCTGGAGATCCGGGCGGGCGGCGGCGAACCGTACGCCCTCCACCTGTTCCGCTACGATCCGGTGGGGCGGACGCTGGCCCTCACGGACGAGATGTTGGACCGTTTTGCGGCCAAGGGGCTTGATGTCGGCCGGGACCGCGAGGAGGCCGCCCGGTTGCACCGGCGCCACGAGGCGCTTCTGTCGGCCGAGGCGCCCGACCCGGCGGCCGAGCGCAGGGCGCTGCTGGATGCCCGCGAATCCAAGCGGCGGCTCTTCTTCCGCGACCCGGACCTTGGGGCCCTCGAGGAAATCCTCTTCGTCAAGCGGCACGCCTACGAGCCGTCGCACAACTACAGCGTGATGCTCGACTCGCCGTGGCGGCCGGGCGGCGGCATCTACCGCCTGCGGATTCCGCGGCGCGACGGCCGCCTGGAACCCGCCGAGGCGACGCTCAATGAACTCTTCGCCTCCGGCGCCGGGATCGCGCGCGACCCGATGGCCGATTTCGACCTCGGCCGCCTCTGGTTCGCCTACCGTCCGAAGCCGGAAGGTTATTTCCATGTATATTCAATGAAGGCCGACGGCGGCGGCGTGCGGCAACTCACCGACGGCCCGTTCCACGATTACTGGCCGTGCCCGCTGCCGCAGGGAGACCTCGCGTTCATCTCCACCCGGTGCAAGGCCCGGTACCTTTGCTGGCGTCCGCAGGTGGCGGTGATGTTCCGCATGGACGCCGACGGCCGCAGCATCCGGCCGCTCTCGTTCTCGAACCTGAGCGAGTGGGCCCCCTCGGTCATGAGCGACGGCCGCATCATCTGGACGCGGTCCGAGTACATCGACAAGGGCGCCGACTTCGGCCACACGCTCTGGAGCATCCGGCCCGACGGCACGCACCCCGAACTCGTCTTCGGCAACACGATCATCCAGCCCAACGGCTACGCCAACGGCCGCGAGGTCCCCGGCACCGGCGAGGTCTGCTGCACGCTGATCTCGCACTTCGGCGACCTCAACGGGCCCATCGTTCTGGTGGACCTGCGGAAGGGCCGCTTCAACCCGAAGGCCATCACCAGCCTGACGCCCGAGGTGCCCTGGCCGGGGATGTGGCCCGACGAAGAGTGTTTCCGCGACCCGGTGCCGATTGCGCGCGACTACATTCTTTGCTCGCACGCGCCGCGGCGGCAGTTCGGCCTCTACGTCATCGACCGGTTCGGGAACCGCGAGATGCTCCACCTGGACCCGGGCATCGGGAGCATGTGCCCGACGCCGTTGCGGGCGGTGCCGCCGCCGCCGATGATCGCCGCCGCCGCGCCCGCCGAGGCCGAACGGTCGGCGAAGGAGGGGCCGTGGGGCCAGTTCGTCGTCGAGGACGTCTACCGCGGCATCGAGCCGACGGTGAAGCGCGGCACGGTCAAGTACATCCGCGTGGTCGAGGAGGTCCGGGCCGACCTGGCGCGGTTGCCCAACGGCGAATACCGCAAGGACCACGAGCCGTTCATGAACTTCTACGCGGCGCCGGTCGACTTGGTGGCGGGGCCCTACGGCTGGCCGAGTTACGTGGCCAAGGGCGTGTGGGGCATCGCCCCCGTCGAGGAGGACGGCTCGGCGAACTTCTACGCCCCGGCCGGCAAGGTCCTGTACCTCCAGGTCCTCGATAAGGACCTCAACGAGTTGCAGCGGATGCGGAGCGTCGTGCAACTCCAGCCGGGCGAGAAGCGCAGTTGCATCGGCTGCCACGAGGACCGCGCGAGCGCCCCGATCCTCCAGGCGCCGGCGGCCCTGCGGCGAGGGCCGAGCGACCTGGCGCCGCCGCCCTGGGGCGCGGGGACGCTCGCCTACGAAAAGGTGGTCCAGCCCGTCCTAGACGCCAAGTGCGTCCGGTGCCACGATGCCGCCGACAAGCGGGGCGTCAACCTGGCGGCCACACGCGACGCCAACCGCGTGCCCGCCTCTTACCGCACGCTGATTACGCAGGGGTGGGTCCATTACCTCGATTGCGGCTACAACTCGGGCGGCTGCGAGAAGCGCGAGCCGCTCACGTTCGGCACCGTAAAGAGCCGCCTGTGGAAGGTCCTCGACGGCGGCCACTACGAGGTTACGCTGACGGCCGACGAGCGGCACCGCATCAAGTGCTGGACCGACATGAACTGCCCGCTCTGGCCCGACTACATCGAGCGCACCAAGCGCCCGATGACGGAACTGACGGCCCGGCCGTGAGGACCCGCGCCATTTCCAGTTGCACACCCGCGCCGCAGCGGTTTATCATGCCGCAACATTGACACACATCATCCCCTGACATCGAAAGAGGCGGCCCATGCTCGGCAAGATCCTCGCGGTCGGCGTGTTCGGCATCGACGGGTACCAGGTGGAGGTCGAGTTCGACGTGCGGGCCGGCCTGCCGGCGGTGGTCGTCGTCGGTCTGCCCGACGCGGCCGTCAAGGAATCTAAGGACCGCGTGGCGACCGCCCTCCGCAACTCCGGGTACACGTGGCCCGACGGCCGCCTGACGATCAACCTTGCCCCCGCCGACACCAAGAAGGAGGGGGCGGCGTTCGACCTGCCCCTGGCCCTCGGGTGCCTCTCGGCCACGGGGCAGATGCTCTCGGACCGCCTGAAGAGTTACGCGGCGGTGGGGGAACTCGCGCTCGACGGCTCGGTGCGGTCCATCAAGGGCGCCCTCTCGATGGCCATGACCGTGCGCGAGGCGGGCCTGAAGGGACTCATTCTGCCCGCCGATAACGCCCGCGAGGCGGCCGTGGTCTCGGACATCGAGGTCGTGCCCGTGACGGCCCTGGCGCAGGCCGTGGGTTTCCTGACGGGGCAACTGGCGATTGAGCCGTGCGCGATCGACCTGGAGGCGGTCTTCGAGGACGCCCGCCGCGACGACGTCGACTTCTCAGACGTGCGCGGCCAGGAACACGCCAAGCGCGCCCTGACGGTCGCGGCCGCGGGCGGGCACAACGTCCTCATGATCGGTCCGCCCGGCAGCGGCAAGACGATGCTCGCGCGGCGGCTGCCGACGATCCTGCCGATGCTCGGCCTCGAAGAATCGCTCGAGACCACGCGCATCTACTCCAGCGTGGGCCTGCTCAAGCGCGGGCAAGCCATCATGGCCACGCGGCCGTTCCGGTCGCCGCACCACACCACGAGCGAGGCGGGCCTGGTTGGCGGCGGCACGATGCCCGCGCCCGGCGAAGTCAGCCTGGCCCATCACGGCATCCTCTTCCTCGACGAACTGCCGGAGTTCAACCGGCACACGCTGGAGGTCCTGCGGCAGCCGCTCGAAGACGGCGTTGTCACGATCAGCCGGGCCCAGGCCACCCTCACGTTTCCCGCCCAGATCATGCTCGTGGCCGCGCTCAATCCGTGCCCGTGCGGATACCTCTCGGATCCGAAGCGCGAGTGCCACTGTACGCCCCGCCAGGTCCAGGCCTACATGGGGAAGATCTCGGGGCCGCTCCTCGACCGCATCGACATTCACCTCGACGTGCCCGCCGTGCCGTACAGGGAACTGCGGTCGCAGGCCGAGGGGACCACGAGTGCTTCGATGCGCGAGCAGGTGAATCGCGCCCGCGACGGGCAGGCCGCGCGGTTCGGCAACCGCCGCCAGACGAACGCCCGGATGAGCCACCGGCAAGTCAAGAAGTTCTGCACGCTCGACGACGCGGGCGAGAGCCTCCTGAAGCAGGCGATGCAGGAACTCGGCCTCTCGGCCCGCGCCCATGACAAGATCCTCCGCGTCGCCCGCACCATTGCCGACCTCGAGGCCGCCCCCTCGGTCACCGCCACGCACCTGGCCGAGGCGGTTCAGTATCGGCGGCTGGATAGGAACTTGTTTGCGTGAAGCATCCCCGGCCCAGAGGGCCGGGGCTATACCCCGCTTCGCGGGGACGAAGGCCCGTGGAACGGGCCTTAGGCGCAGCGCGAGAAGCCTCCATGAACGGGGGTGTCTATGACCCAACTGACGAACGTGATCTGTGCGGTGGCCGGCGCCATGCTGGCCTTGTCGGCGATGGCGGCACTATCGATCAAGGCCGGCGAGCCGGAATCCGCCAAGCGCGTGCTGATTGTCGCCGACGAGGTCGGCCCCATGCAGGCGCTGGCCGAGTTCCTTCGGGCCGACGGCGGCTTCGAGGTCCGAATCATCGACCAGAAAGACATGCCGGCCGACGCCGCGCCCTATCATGCCGTGTTCCAGTACATCCACGGCCCCATGCACGACGCGACCGGCAAGGCCCTGGCCGAGTACGCCGAGAAGGGCGGGCGGCTGGTGCTCCTGCACCACGCCGTCGCCTCGGCCCGGCGCAACAACCCCGAGTTCCTCAGGTTCCTGGGCATCGCCATCTCGCCGCGCGACGATCCCAAGACCCCCTGGCGGGTCATCGAGGGCATACCTTACACGCTCGTGAACCTCCAGCCGCGGCACTACATTACGACGCACGGCGTCCGGTATGATCGCACGGTTGATTACCAGCCGTCAGACGGGCCGAGCGCGGTCGGCAAGTTCCCCGCCATCGACCTGGCGGACACCGAAGTGTTCCTGAACCAACTGTTCACCGACGGGCGCGCCAAGACGGTCCTCCTGGGCTTTCGCGTCACCGATCCCAAGACGGGCGAGGTCTTGATGCAGGACCGCGCCGGATGGTACAAGCCTGCGGGTAAAGGCTGGGTCTTCTACTTTCAGCCCGGCCACATGGCATCGGATTTCAAGAATCGTAACTTCGCCCAGATGATTCTTAACTGCCTGACGTGGCAGCCGGCGATGCAGGCGCAAGGCGATTCGCCTTGAACTGGAGATGACCATGCGTAGAAACACCATCGCGATGATCGGTGCGGCCGCGCTGGTCACGGCCGCGGGAGGACTTTGCATGCAAGGAGGCGCAATGGCCGCTGAACCGGAAGTCACCATCGACTTGGCGAAGGAGGGGGCGGTCATATCGCCGTACCTCTACGGCCAGTTCATCGAGCATCTGGGTCGGTGCATCCGCGACGGCATCTGGGCCCAGAAACTCAAGGACCGCAAGTTCCTGCTGGAGCCCG
>Ga0315295_10002232_pt1 | contig 16478 bp, 14 predicted proteins | sample YL17G14_0_MG_FD_204453 | JGI IMG/M metagenome (GOLD analysis project Ga0315295, IMG submission 204453) | Sediment microbial communities from Yellowstone Lake, YNP, Wyoming, USA - YL17G14_0 | ecosystem: Environmental > Aquatic > Freshwater > Lake > Sediment | place: USA: Wyoming | collected... | reverse complement strand
GCTTGAGAAGTGGCAGTCTGATCGAGTGCCGAGGTTACCTCGTCGAGGTTACGGCCCCAGGCGGATGGCAGTGGAGGAGTTCCCTGTCGCGAAACGACACAGGCCAGGGTGCCTGTGAGGTGGTCTGGGTCGAAGAGCTCAAGGTGCTGTAGGTAGTCGGCCTCGTCCCTGAACCCCCGCATTGACGCGAGGCGCGTCCCCACATCCCCACAAAGATTACTTGAAGTGTGCAACGTTTCGGGGTATATTTGTGCCTTCTCTTGTCTGGCGGACTTTGGTCACAGAGACACTTCTCATCTGCGCAATCACGGGTCTTCTCTTTCCCGGGGTTGGCCTAGCCGTTGTGGCTGACCGCGGAGGAGCGACACATGCTGCTTGTCAGATTCTTCCCCAGGGAATTCAATTTCTTCGACGCGTTCGACGACCACGTCAGCTTAGCTGTCGAGGCGGCGGTCTTCTTCAAAGATCTGGTGTCGAAGAGGGAAGTAGACGAGGTGGCCCTGGGCAAGATGCAGACAATCGAACACCAGGCCGACGAAGCCACCCACATCATCATCGACCAGCTCAACAAGACCTTCATCACGCCGTTCGACCGCGAGGACATCCACGCTCTGGCAAAGGAACTGGACGATATCGTCGACACCGTGGCGACGATTGTGAACCGCATGAAGGTGTATAGACTCACTGGACCCAACAAGAATCTCATCGAATTCGCCGCGGTGATCGAAGAATCGGTGCGTGCTGTTGCCTCCGCGGTTCAGGGGCTGAGGCATGTGAAGAACGCAAAAGCGATAAGCAAGTGCTGTGTCGAGATAAACACCCTTGAGAACGTGGGCGATTCTATGCGCGACAGAGTACTGGCCGAACTCTTCGAAATCGAAAAGGACCCGATCGTTGTCATCAAATGGAAGGAGATCTACGAAAACGCTGAGACCATTCTTGATATTTGCGAAGACGTTGCAAACGTGGTCGAGTCAATAGTCGTGAAACAGGCATAGTGTATGACCCTGACCATCCTTCTTCTGATCATCCTCGCGCTGGCCTTTGACTTCCTGAACGGCTTCCACGATTCCGCGAATTCGATTGCAACGATTGTCTCTACCAGAGTGCTCAAGCCTCGCTACGCCGTCCTGTGGGCGGCCTTTTTCAATTTTGCCGCCTTTCTCATCTTCGGTCTGCACGTGGCCAACACTATCGGCAGGGGAATAATCGACATAACTATAGTCGATAAGGCAGTCATCTTCGCCACCCTGGTCGGCGCTTGCGGTTGGAATATAATCACGTGGTACTTGGGTCTGCCCACCAGCTCTTCGCACGCACTGATAGGCGGGATGATCGGAGCCGCGCTGGTCAAGGTCGGTACGGCGGCCCTCGTGTGGTCGGGCATCATCAAGACACTTCTGTTCATCTTCCTGTCTCCCGTCCTCGGGCTCGTCTTTGGGTTGTTGCTGGGGATTCTGGTTTACGGTGCATTTCACAAGAGTGCACCGATGAGGGTGGACCACGTTTTCAGAAAAGGACAGCTGTTCTCGGCCGCGCTCTACAGTCTGGGACACGGCGGAAATGACGCGCAGAAAACAATGGGCATCATATCGAGCCTCTTGTTCAGCGCAGGGCTTCTCGGCACAACATTCCACGTGCCCTTGTGGAACGTGCTGGCTTGCCATGGTGCAATAGCGCTGGGCACGATGTTTGGTGGCTGGCGCATCGTCAAGACGATGGGGCAGAAAGTGGCTAAGCTGAAGCCTGTCGACGGCTTCTGCGCTGAAACCGGGGCAGCAGTGATGTTGTTCATCTCCACCCTGATGGGAGTTCCGGTGAGCACGACTCACACCATCACCGGGGCCATCATGGGCATCGGTTCTCTCAGGCGTTTGAGCGCCGTGAGATGGGGGATTGCAGGAAGAATAGTGTGGGCCTGGGTGCTGACCGTCCCGTGTGCGGCCCTAATATCTGCACTTGCCTTCATGCTGACGCGCGCTTTCTAGCGGACTGTCGCGAATCTGGCCGGCGCGTCTGGCCGCCCTCGGGCCGCCGCTTCAACTGCGTTTGAGGTCCTCTCGCCTGCTGCGCCTTGTCATTACGGCCATCGGTGCGACCCAGCCTGCACGCGATTCCCTATCACCAGAAGCGCTTTTTCAGCACGGCCCCGCTCTTGTTAGGCAGGGTCACAGTCAAAACGGAGTTGCCCGCGGAATCGGTGTGGACCGTGCCCAGATTCACCGTGATCGGAAGGCCCGAATCGCTCGGATTGACAACGACCGTGCCGCCGGTGAAGTCGCGACGATACACACCAGCTGCTTCGAAGTAGTCTCCTACGGGCTCTCCAATGTTCATCTCCCAGACTGGGAACCAGTTGATTTTCGAGTATCCGCCGTCAGCGTTCGAGTGCCAGTAGAAATAACAGCGGGCATGTGCGTTGTAGCCCAGCAGAAAAGAGGCGTAGCAGTACTCGACTAGCGACGAGAGCGTCGAGTCTATTGAGCCGCTTCCGACCAGGAGAAACTCGCCATCCAGATCCCTGTCGGCAATCAACCCGATGTTCTGCAGCCACCGGGCCTTAGTAATCTGCTCTTCACTCGTCTTTCCGCCAAAATGAACAAAACCCTCGGCCACACCTCCGTCGCCCGCCAACGTGAACGGCTCATACAGCTCCGTGTTCAAGATGAGCAGCTTGCCTGGAACGGCATCTCTGATTTGATAGATGCAATCCATTGCGTGGCCTTGATAGATTGAGAAGTCGTAGGACGGGTGGGCCGTTCCCAACAAACTCTCGTATTCCGACGGGTGAGGGACTCCATCAACAAACACGCCGTCAGCACCGGGGTTGCTCGCTGCTACTTCCAAGTACTTGGAGGCGACGAAGTCTCTCCAACCCTGGGATCCCACGTCCATGTAGAACAGATGTGGATACCGGTAAAGAGGTATTCGCGTCACAGAAGATATATCCGCAGAAGAATGAAGAAACCAGTCCTCGTGGGCGTCTATTGTACTCCACTCATCTATCCGGCCTTTGCTATTGGAGTATGTGGGGGAGGGCCCCGTCACCAAGATGAGCTTTTCGGGAACTAATCCAGAATAGTCGGACCCTCTTCCGACTATTATTGCGTCGAACTTCTGATTAAGTATTTCCAGGGCTGATTGATCCAGGTTGAAATACGCCGGTATGAAGAACCCGCGCGGATACGTCGGCGCGTCCCCGCGCACCTTTCCTAGGTCTCTCACGGGGGAAGGAGGAATGTCGTCAGTCGGCGACTGCGCAGCGCTTGGGCACACGACGACGGTTGTGCCAACCAACAGGCACGGTATAGCGAGGAGGATTATCACGAACGCGTTTCTCATGCCGTCCTCAGCCGCAACCTTCCACTTTCGTCAATCCGGCCTAGGCGTTTTCTCTCTAGTCGGCGCCTGGTACAAACCGGATGTGGGTGCGGCACCCGACCGTCAGCAGGTATGCACGAACTGTGCCAGGCGCGCCAAAACAGAAGTGCCGCAATTCCTTCTCAAGTGAGGAACTACGGCGCTTCCAGTGCGAGCGCTACGTTTCTGGCCGGGGAGACCTTGCGCCGCGCGAGGAGACGCATCATTCTGCACTGTCTATTTCAGTTTGTACGTCAGTCCCATCGAGAGCGTCTGTTTGAGACGGCCTCCGAGGTCGGTTGACTTGACAGGTCTGTCCCAATCCTTGGTCTTCTTGTCCGGGTTGTGGAGCTGGCCGAAGGCAAGCTTGACAGTGTTCTTGCTCAGCATATTCGGGTTCACCTGCTTCTGCGCTAGGAAGTTTGAGTTCGCTGCCCAGGCGAGTGAGTCTGCCTCCCCACCGGCCCAGTTGTTGCTGTAGGAGGTCTGGGTCAGCATGAGACTGGCGTCGATCTCGGTCTTCCAGGGGTCTGCCAGCGCTGGAATCGTCGGAATCAGCGAGAGGACGCTGAGTGCGAGTGTAACCAGCTCGAGGATGCCGAAAGCGGGAGCGATTCTGAATGACTTGTTGCAGGGAGTTCTCGTACGGGCGGTGACACAATCCCGTCCGGGCGCCGTTATCGACCCTGGTCTCATTTTCCCCTCCGTTCTCTTGAGTCCACCTGTCGACACTGGGTCCTGCGATGAAAGATTACATATCTACAACCTGACGGACGTGCCGTGACCGTGTCTCCGGCGTGCGGCGCAGGTCGCGAACATGCACGCAGGAAACAGCATCCTCACTGGCGGCCGGCTGTCCATGAGAAAGTCCATTCGCACATAAGGACGACAGGGTCCACGACTACCAGGACTATCCCAAGACTGTGGTCGCGTCTGTGCTGGACATACCTGATGCCGGAGCCCAGAATAGAACGACCCCGCGCGCCTCGCAGTAACCTGCTTCTGACACGCGGGGTCCAATTGTATCGAGACAGACCCTGTCGGCCGCTCTCTACTGACCGTTACTGGACCGGACCACCATCAGCTTCACGAGTCTCTCTGCCACCAGGAATCCCAATCCTAGCATGAGCGGTACAACACCGTTCATGCCGTCGCGGATGTCTCCCTGATAGGTCAACATGATCATTACGCCTACGCCTATGAAGACCATGATTGTGCCGATCACGACGAGCAGCGTGCGCAGGGCCCGAAGGTCGCCACGCTTGTTCTCCGCCGGAGCCTTGGCGACGACTGCCTCGCCTCCGTAGAGCTCCTTTGGAACCTCCAGTCCTTTCTCTGCCAGGAACATGCGCTCCCTGTGCGCCCGCTCTTCCTGCTTCGATTTGACGATCATAGACACTATCCCGGCTGTGAAGGCACCAATAATGGCTATGATGGGGATGAGAAAAGGTGCGATCGCATTGAAATCCATCACGAACGGAAACGAACCGAACATCGTCTGCCTCCTTTCTGGAGCACTGCCCTTGAAACTTCGACTCACGAACCCTGGTCGCGTCACACGCCGCGTCAACGGTTCCTGCGTCTCACTCTCATATGACTCCCGAAAAGGGCAGATTGTTTCAGCAATGACATATTCCTGGATATTTCTGCCAGGATGAAACCTTTGACTTCCCATGGAAGTCTGAAGTTATGAGGTTGATACCGCGTCGATACAGTGACATTCGCTCGACTCCCGGAGGTCTTGTTTGGTGTTCAGTCTGAAGTCCTACTCCCACTGGAGCTTGCAATCGGTTGCGTGCGCCCCTAGAATTGCGGTAACGCTGTTTACCTTTAGCCGCAATTTCCAAAACGACGAGTATCTGGCGATATACCCGGTGGGGCAGAGAAGAGCTTTAGCCGAACAGAGTGACGAAGAGCTTGTCCGGTGGGGCCGCAGGCAAGACCACGCGGCCTTCGCCGAACTAGTGAATCGTTACAAGCACAGAGTCTACTGGCTTGTAAGAAGGATGCTGGGAAACGAGGAAGACGAAGACGTTGCACAGGAGGTCTTCCTGAGGGCCTACGAGGCCCTCCCCGGGTTCCGCGGTGACTGCAAGTTCAGCACCTGGATATACAAGATCACTCGAAATCTGTGTTTAGCCGAGCTCAAGAAACGTGGTGTCAGAGGCGAGCCGCTCTCACTACAGGCGGAGAGCGACGAGAAGATCCACCGTCTTCTGCCCGCGTCACATCAGGGGGCGGCCCACGAAATCGAACGCCTCGACCTTTCCCGAAGTGTGCGGCAGCTGATAAACCGGCTGCCGGTCCAGTATCGCACTGTGCTCACGCTTTTCTACCTTAACCAGACGAGCTACGAGGAGATCGCCGAGATAATGGGGATTCCTCTTGGTACGGTAAAGACACACATACACCGCGCCCGACTGCAACTGAGGGAGCTTCTGCTTGCCGATGCGGGCCTGGCCTCGTCCGCAGGCCCATCTGGTTCTGACGCACGCAGAAATGGGGGTGAGAGCGATGCGAGGCTCTGAGCGCTTGTGCCGTGAATACGTGGAACTGATACTGATGCACCTGGACGGACTCCTTCCTCCTGCCCGGGTGGTGGAACTCGAGACTCACCTGGCAGACTGTTCGGTGTGCCGGGCCGAACTGCTCCTGCAGAAGCGGATTCGTGACGCGCTGTCGGAAGAGATATATCCGCGGTTGTCGATTGACTTCACGAAGCAAGTGACTCAGAAGACGCTGGAGATCGGAAAACTGGAGAAACACCGCTCAGCGTGGCTCAGTCTGGTCCCTGCTTTTGCGCTCTTCGCAGTCACATTATTGCTCTTCGTCCTGAGGGGCGACCTCCGCACGATGCTCCCCAGAGTGCTGGGCCCGACTGGGAGCGTCCTGTCAGTGGCAGTCAGCCGGGTTGGCCAGGCGCTAACCCAGGTCTTTGCGGGCACCGGCGGAATACCTGACCAGTATCTCTCCGGACTGGCTGGTGCAGCGGGACCGCTCTTACTCGGACTCTTGTTGCTGCTGTCGGCGCTGCCGGTGGTCTGGTGTTTCCAGAAAGTCGGAGAGTTCCTCCGGGAATAGTGACTGCTCAACGAACAGTCCGCCTTGGCCTGCCGCAGTTTCCCCAGGGCAAGTGCGCGCCACCGTGCAATCCCCGGCGACTAAGGCACTCCGGATTCAATAGCCGCTACGTCTGATGCTCCATGCGCTTCTGACTTCTCTTGAGAAAAGCCGGCTTGTGTGGCATATTTGTGGAACGCGTTCCCGTCATTAGTTCCCGTCCTGGACAAGGAGCACTAATGGATTTTCCACGTCTAATCATCCGGGTGACTCGCGGCGCACTCTATGCTTGCGTTGCCGTCAGCTCTATCGCTTTCTGTGAAAGCGTTTCTGCCGAGGAAGGCATGTGGCTCCCACAGGAACTGCCCAGGTTCGTGCTCCAGGACATGGAGTCCAAGGGGTGCGCGTTCCAACAGAACGACATATTCAACTCGGAGGGCACCGGAATAGCCAACGCGGTCGTGCGGGTGGGTGCGACGGGGACTTTCGTGTCTCCTGACGGGCTCGTGCTGACCAACCATCACGTGGCCTTCGGCGCGGTGCAGAGGATGAGCACGCCGGACAAGAACTACATCTCGCAGGGTTTTCTCGCGAGATCGCGGACCGAAGAGGTTCCAGCCATCGGTTATTTCGTTTACGTGACTCAGTCAGTTGAGGACGTGACTGAGAAAGTGCTCTCTGCCGCGAAGCCGTCGATGACCCCGATTCAACGTTACTACGCAATTGAGAGACGGACGAAGGAGCTCGTCAAGAAAGCTGAATCCAAGAGAGACACCTACGCGGAGGTGAGAGGATTCTCCGGCGGGGTGAGATATCTTCTCTATTCGTTCCTCAAGATACGCGACGTTCGCGTCGTGTACGTGCCTTCGAGGTCCATCGGTGAATACGGGGGCGAGATCGATAACTGGATGTGGCCGCGACACACGGGAGACTTCTCCTTTCTTCGCGCTTACGTGGCGCCGGATGGCAGGCCGGCCGAGTTTTCCGGGAAGAACGTCCCATACAGGCCGAAGCGATATCTGAAAGTTGCGCCTGGGGGTGCGCACGAGGGCGATTTGACAATAGTGATAGGCTTCCCGGGAGGCACACACAGGTACCTGACCTCTTATGCGATGGCGGAATATGAGAGCTTCGCCTACCCTCAGAGGGTCCGTCTCTCGAAAGAGATGGCGGAGATCCTGGAGCAGCAGTCAGCGGCAGACCCGGTGGCGTCCGTCCGCGTGGCCTCAACGCTCAAGGGAATCTACAACAACATCAAGGACTTTGAGGGAATACTGGAAGGCTTCAAGAGATTCCGAGTGGTCGACGCCCAGCAGGCAAGGGAGAGGGAGATCGCCTCCGCGCTCCGGTCAGAGCCCGAAGCCGCGGCGAAGTTCGCCGCCCTCCTGGAAGACTTTAAGTCCCTCTACGAGAAACACGGCAAGTACGACATGAGAGATCTCCTCCTGGGATCTCTGACAGACCAGAAGTCACTCTTGGCCCAGGCGATGTTTCTTTACAAATGGAGCGTTGAAAAGGAAAAACGGGACATGGACAGGGAACCCGAATTCATGGAGCGGAGGGTCCCCGACATGAAACGCGACCTGAGCGTGTTTCAGACCCAGATGCACCTGGGAAGCGAGCGGGCCATACTCAAGATGCTTCTCCTGGAAATCGCCGAGCTCCCGGTGGGGCAGAGGATGGGGACCTTCGATGCCATATTCGGCTCTAAACCGAGGAGTGAGCTCCAGGAGGTCGTTGATCTTTTCCTGGATGGTCTCTATGCGAACACTAAGCTCGACCGGGAAGACGAGCGACTCCGTCTGTTCGAGCTCTCGCGCAAGAAGTTGCTGGCAGAGAACGACGCGTTCCTGACGCTGGCCGGGAAACTCTATGAGGAGAACCAGGAGAGGTTGGAACGCGACAAGGAGTTCTCAGGTACGCTCGAAATGCTGATGCCCAAGTGGATCGAGACTGTGGCCAGGGTGTCGGAGAGAGAACTCTATCCCGACGCAAACGGTACCATGAGATTCAACTACGGTCAGGTCAAGGGTTATTCACCCAGGGACGCTGTGGTCTATTCACCGTTTACCACGCTGGAGGGGGTCATCGAGAAGCACACTGGTGCCCGACCGTTTGACTGCCCCGGGAAAATACTCGAACTGGCAGCGAAGCGCGAGTTCGGGCCTTACTCTGACCCGGATCTGGGCGACGTGGCAGTCAACCTGCTCACCACGAATGACTCGACTCGGGGCAATTCTGGAAGCCCGGTGCTGAACGCGAAGGGAGAACTGGTCGGCTGCCTGTTCGACGGGAACTACGAGGGTCTGGGCCACGACTTCGCTTTTCATGAAGAGGTGACTCGCTCGATCCACGTGGACATTCGCTACGTTTTGTGGGTCGCGGATTTTGTTGATGACGCGCAGAACGTGCTGCAGGAGCTTGGAGTGAAGTAGAACCAGGAAATAGAACCGGGAAGCAGTGCCAGGCGCAGGACCAGGACGCAGGATCAGGAAAAGAGTTGGGAACAAACGTATCGTGCAGCGCGCTTTCTTTAGGGTGAAATCATGATCGGCAAGACGGTATCGCACTATCATATCCTCGGCAAGCTGGGTGAGGGCGGGATGGGGATTGTTTACAAGGCCGAGGACACAAAACTCAAGCGGGCGGTGGCGCTCAAGTTTCTCTCCCCGCAACTGACCCGGAACCCGGAGGCCATTGATCTCTTTGTTCAAGAGGCGAGAGCTGCTTCGGCGCTCGACCATCCCAACATCTGTACGATTCACGAGATCGACGAAACCAGTGACGGCCAGATCTTCATCGCCATGTCCTGCTACGAGGGCGTGACGTTGAAGGAGAAGCTGGCGTCTGGTCCGCTCAGCGTCGAGGTCGCTCTGGACATCGCGATGCAGGTGGCGGAGGGACTTCGCGAAGCGCACCGAAAGGGAATCGTTCACCGGGACATCAACAGCTTCAACATAATCGTCACGACGGCCGGGCGGGCCAAGATAATGGATTTCGGCGTGGCCAAACTGGCCGGCACACCCGACACTCCCGGTTCGAAGACTCTGGTGGGGACGGTCGCCTACGTCTCGCCCGAGCAGGCCAGGTACGAGGAAGTAGATGAGCGCACGGACATCTGGTCCCTGGGTGTCGTGCTCTACGAGATGCTCAGCGCACGGCTGCCGTTCGAGGCAGACTATGAGCAGGCGCTGGTGTATTCGATCCTCAACGAAGAGCCGGAACCGCTCGCGAATTTCAGACAGGACGTACCACAGGCGCTGCAGCGCGTGGTCTCCAAGGTGCTCGAGAAGGATAAGCACAAACGTTATCAAGACGTGGAGGCGTTCCTGCATGACCTTGGCATTTCCTCCGCGGCAGGCGCCGTTCTTTCTGAGAGACGACAGTCAATCGTTGTTCTGCCGTTCGAGGACATAAGCCCGGGGAAGGACAACGAGTATTTCAGCGATGGTCTGACCGAAGAGGTGATCAACGATCTCTCCAGAGTCCACAGTCTCCGCGTCATCTCCCGCACCTCGACGATGAAGCTCAAGGGCACTACCAAGAATTCCAAGACGATCGGACAGGAACTCAACGCGCAGTATCTTCTCGAGGGAAGCGTGAGAAAATCTGGAGACAGCCTGCGGATAAACGCACAACTGATCGACGCGGCAAACGACGTGACGGTCTGGGCGGACAAGTATTCCGGCGCCTTCCAGGACGTCTTCAACATGCAGGAGAAAGTCTCGCGGTCCATCGTGGATGCGCTGAAACTCAGGCTCACGCCAGAGGAGAACATGGGGATCCTGGAGAGGCCGATAGACAACCCGTACGCTTACGAGTGCTATCTCAGGGCCAATCAGGAACTCGTACACATGACCGAGGAAGCTCTCGAGCGCGCGCTCACGCATCTCCGGAACGGGCTGGAGGTGGTCGGAGAGAACGCCCTCCTCTACGCGGGAATGGCCTACGTCTACTGGCAGTACGTCAACATCGGCGCCAGGCAGGAGGACTACGTCGAGAAGGCTGAGGAGTACGTGAGAAAGGCCTTCGAGCTGGATCCCAAGTCTGCGAAGGGACATCTTCTTCTCGGCGTGATCTACCAGGCGTTCAGGGGAGACCAGCAGCAGAGCGTGCGACACTTCAAGCGCTCCCTGGCTGTGGAACCGAACAATCCCGACACACTGGCCTGGCTGACCATCGGCTATGCAGTAGGTGGAAGGACGGCCGAAGCTCTACCCCTTGCCGAGCGCCTCGTGAAAATCGAGCCGCTTTCCTCGAGGGCCTACGGCGCCCTGTCAGAGGTCTACTACTACGGCGGAGACTTCGAACGCGCACTTGAAGTGATGAGAAAAGCCTTTGAGCTCGATCCGTCCAATCCTGCACGGCAGCTCTGGTATGCATACACACTGGTTTACAGCGGGCGGCACGAGGAGGGCATTGCGCAGATAGACGAGGCCGCGAAAAGAGCACCAGGGCATTTCTATGTCAAGCTGGGCCTGTTTCTCAAGTACGCTCTCAGAGGAGACAGAGCGGCCGTGTCGGAAGTGATCACTCCAGACGTGGTCGGGACTGCGAGACGAGACCCGCAGTACTCGAACTGGATGGGCGCCTTCTATTCGGTCCTAAATGACAAGGAAAGGGCTCTGGACTGGCTCGAGAACTCCGTGAGCAGAGGCTTCACTAACTACCCGTATCTAAGCAAACATGATCCGTTGCTCAAGAACGTCCGTGGCGAAGAACGGTTTGCCAGGCTTATGGAGAGGGTGAAGGTGGCGTGGGAGCAGTTTGAGGCGTGATGCGCGTGCTGCGGCCCCGCAAGGGATGTGAGAACGAATGAGGACGACAGACCCGGGGAGAGGTTCAGGGCAGATGGGACGAGACGAGATTCTTGCCGCGCTGAAGGCGGCACTCGAACCCCTCGAGTACGTCCACGCGATGTGGGAGGGAGGCGCGATCTCCTTCGGACGGACGGACGAGATGTCTGACATCGACCTCTACGTCGACGTCGAGGATTCTCGCGTCGCGGACGTCTTCCCGGTCGTCGAGGAAGCGCTGGAGAGAGTGTCGGGAATCAAGCTAAAATACGAAGTTCCCCTGCCGCCGTCCAATCCTTACGCTCAGGCATTCTACCGGTTGAAAGGGGCCAGCGAGTTTCTGCTCGTGGACCTGGCTGTCATGAGACACGGTGCGGAAGACAAGTTCCTGGAGCCGGAGATACACGGCAAGGCGCTGTTTCATTTCAACAAGGCGAACGCAGTCAGGATCCCCAAGGTGGACGGCGAGAAACTTGTCGCCAGTCTACGCAACAGATTGGACAGGATGCAGGCGCGCTTCGAGATGTTTCGATGTTTCGTGCCGAAGGAAATGAAACGCGGAAACTACATCGAGGCGTTGGACCTCTACAACCGGCTAATCCTGGAAATCCTGCTGGAAGCGCTCAGAATGAAGCACAATCCTCTGCACTACAATTTCCGGACACATCACATCCTTCATGACCTGCCGGGAGACGTGGTCGAGAGGCTGAAGGCGCTCTATTTTGTTTCGGGAGAGGGGGACCTGGCGAGGAAGCTCGAGCTTGCGGAGGGGTGGTTCCGGCAGACGGCTGGAGAGATCGATTTTGACGCGATGGGGAGGAGCTTTGGCGCCGGCAGGTGAACCCGCCGCGTTGGCCTGGAGGGGTGTTGACCGGCCGGAAAGATGGTCTGGAAGGAACGTGCGGCGGAGAATGGCGCATGTTTCGAGGGGAAGGCGATGACAGTGCTTGAAGGCAAGGTGGCGCTCGTCACGGGTGGGTCCAGGGGCATAGGGAAGGGCATCTCGCTGGCCTTCGCGCGCGCTGGGTACGATATCATCATCAACTACAATCAAGACGCGCGAAGCGCCGGGCGCGTGAAGAAGGCAGCGGAGAGGCTGGGGGTGAGAGCCGTGACGGCACGGGCCGACGTGTCCAGAAGGGGGGAGGTCCAGAGGATGGTGGCCCGCGCGCTGGAGGCCTTCGGCAGGATCGATGTCGTTGTCACCAACGCCGGCATCTGGAAACACGAACCCATCGACAGCAGGTCCCAAAAGAGACTGGCCGAGACCGTGGACATCAATGTCCTCGGCGTTTTCAACGTCATAAACGCCGTTGTGCCGCACATGAAGAAGCGCAAGTGCGGAGTCATCGTCACGATTTCCTCTACCGCCGGGCAGCGCGGCGAGCCGTTCCATTCCGCCTACGCCGCGTCGAAGGGCGCGGTCATAAGTCTTACGAAGTCGCTCGCGGTCGAGCTGGCGCCACACAACATCAGGGTCAACTGTGTTGCCCCTGGCTGGGTCTACACCGACATGACGCGGGCGCCGCTCAAGTCCGCGGACAGACAGAAAATCCTCGCCCAGATACCCATGGGACGAGTCGGCACGGCCGACGAGATTGCGGGCCCCGTTCTCTTTCTTGCTTCAGACCTTGCCACCTTCATCACCGGCGAAATACTGAATGTGAACGGCGGAGCCGTGCTTTGCGGGTGAGTTCGTGGTGGGGCGTGGACGTGGTGCAGGACCGGACGGGCGATAGACGTTTCTTAACGACAGACGCGGTCGGAGCGTCAGTGGCGCACGTGCCGGTCTATCTGGCTGTGGCCCGCCTCCCTCTGGGCAGTGCCGGCGGCTGCGGAAAGCAACAGTTGCCGTGAAAGAAGGATGCGTACTTGGACATTCATGGAGAGATAGCCGAGCGCCGCGATGCGGGCCAGGTTTTTGTGGCCGCGGTCATCGTCAGGACCGCCGGTTCTTCGCCGAGGGACGTCGGCGCCAGGATGCTTGTGTTCCCTGACGGCGTAATCTCAGGAACCGTGGGAGGCGGCGCCTTCGAGAAGATGGTGATTGATGATTGTGCTTCGCTCTTCAACGGCCCTCAGCGTCACCTGCTAAAGACGTACAGGTTTGCCGCGTCGGGTCCAGACGCCACGGGGATGGCGTGCGGAGGCGAAGCGGAGGTGTTCATGGAGCTCTTCGCCAGACCGGACAGGCTGGTGATTTTCGGCGGGGGTCACATCGGTCGGGACCTGGTGAAGATTGCCGGGGGGCTTGACTTCAGGATCACGGTCGTCGACGACAGGAAGGAAATCCTCTCGCAGTACGGGGGGAACGTAGAGACTATTCTCACGGACCCGGAATATCAGACCGGACTCCCCATGCTCGACAGCAGCTGCCTTGTAGTCATAGTCACACGAGGCCATTCATGTGACAGGGCAGTGTTGGCCAGGGTAATCAAAGAGGATTTGGCCTACCTTGGCATGATAGGCTCCAGGACCAAGATAGCGGAGACCTGGTCTCTGCTGAAGACGGCAGGCATAGACGAGTCGCTATTCGGGAAGGTGCGCACCCCCATAGGGCTCGACATCGGAGCAGAAGGACCCTACGAAATAGCGCTCGCCATCGCAGCAGAGCTGGTGGCCACGAGAAGACGCTTGCTCTCCTGAAATGAGAAAACATCAAAACCTTTCCCAAAGCGTTGTCGATAGTTTCAAAGATTTTGCGGCAATTTCTTCCTCGTCCAAATCAATTTTGAGTTTCTTGTTCTCCATGAGAACTTTCCCGGCACAAATCGTCGTGTCGACAAACGACTGGGAAAGTCCGAACCCCAAATGCCCAAGAAATGTGTTTTCATTGAACGGTGTGGGCGGATAGTAATCCATCAAAATAATATCGGCGGCGTATCCTTCTTTAAGTTCTCCGATCTTGGTGTCCCAATACCTATTGGCAATCCGGGCGTTGTTGGACATCAACGTTGAAAGCGACTCCACAAAACCCACGCTTGGATTGTTCTGGGCTAGATGATGAACCCACAAGGCTGAGCGGACCTCTTCCAACATATTAACCGTCATGGCATCGGTTCCCAGTCCCACAAGGATCCCTTTCTTGAACATCTTTATGATGTCCGCCACGCCAACGGCGTTGTTCATATTGGATTGCGGATTGTGTGCTACGGCGGTGCCTGTTTCTCTTAACAGATCCATCTCGTGTTCGTTGATATGAACGCAGTGGGCCGCAATGGTCTGTGGTCCCAATATCCCGTATTTGTACAGGCGCTCTACAACCCTTAGCCCGAAATTCCGTTCGTTAAAATCCTGATCTGATTCTGCTTCCGCGGTATGAACATGAAAACCCGCGCCGAGCGCTTTCCCCGCCGCCGCCGCCTTCTCCATCGTCCTATCCGTAATTGTGAAAGACGCATGCAGCCCAAAGAGGGCCTTTAGTTGCGCATCCTGTTCCTCCTGGCATCTCTTGATGAAATCCACATTCTCATCAATTCCGTCTTGGGCAACTTTCGCCCCATCCCGATCAGAGAGTTCGTAGCACAAAGAAGCCCTCAGCCCCACTCTCTTGACCGCTTCCGCAATTAGATTCAATGATCCGCGGACAGCAAAAGGACTCGCATGATGGTCAATGAGGGTTGTTGTCCCTCGCTTTACGGCATCCACCAAGGGCAGAAGCGCGCTGTAATAACAGTCGTCAAGCGTAAGCTTCTTGTCCAACCTCCACCATAAATGCTCCAAAATGTCCTGGAAATCTTTCGATGGTTTGGCTTTGCCGAGTCCCCGAACCATCGTGCTGTAAAAATGCATGTGGGCATTTATAAAACCCGGCATCACCACTTTGCCGTGAGCATTAATGATCTTTGTGAAGTTTCCCTTAACCTCTTGTTGAGGAGCGATTTTCTTAATGCAACCGCCCTCACACAAAATGGCATGGTCATAAAGAACCCTGTTCGTCTCCTCCAGAGTGACGATAATTCCGTTCCTGATTAACAAAGTGTCGGTTTCCACGATTATTCCCGCGAGTTTGAGTTGTAGAGTTATGTTCTTACGCTTCGCAAAGCAATGCGGTTTCTTGTTTGGTGCGTTCCCGCATATACAAAGCCCCCGAGAAACATTCTTGCACGCAGATGGAACACCCTATACATTTGGAAGCGTCTGTCACCGGAACGAGATCCTTATCAAGAGTAATGGCCAAATAAGGGCACCGCGTGCAGTTTCCACAATGCTCACACAATTCCGCATTCACCGCCGATATCTTCTTGACCGGTGTGAGTTCCATGAATCCTGTTATAGGATTGGGCAGGGCGCATCCAATCAGATTATGTACTGACTTAAGTCCCCGTTCTTCCATCAGAAAGCTCAATCCGGCATGCAGATCGTCGACAATTCCATAGCCGTATTTCATAACAATCGTGCAGAACTGAACCGTCTCCGCTCCCAATGCCAGGAAATTAGCGGCGGCTTTGTAATCCATAGGACCGCCGTTCCCCGACACAACCACGCCGAGTTTGGACACATTCGCAAGAGTCAAATTGCTTATCGGAATAACGCCTTCTCCGCTCATTCCTACAACAACTCCCTCCTCCCACGATTTCTTGTCTCCCTTACGAAACGCCAGGGTCGGGAACGTGTTTGCCAAAGTCACTCCCGCTTTCTTATCGGGATATCTTGCAAACACTGCCTTGATGGCGGTTATGATCGGATATATGGATGTCACCGCCGCCGTCAACTTAAACAATTTCGGAATTTGAGGATCTCCCACTTGCATAATCCAACCGATTATTTTGGCTGTTAATTCCGCATCTTGGGAGACGATATCTCCTTTCGTACCATCTCCACCCTGCGGACAGGACAGGCTGTATTCAATGCCCATGGCGCCGGCATTTTCCAGTTTTTTCGTATTGGATTGCCATCCCTTACGATCGCTTTTGTCGTTGCCGGTGACCGGTCCGCCCGTTGAAGCCATCGTCAATCTGTCAGGGAATTCTTTTCTAAGTTGTTGTATCTCCTTGCAGACGCGAACGAGAGGATGACCGGAAACGTTGTCACAGTTACCGTAAGCGGACTGAGTAAAAGCAAACATGTATTCCGCCGGGATGTGTATCGGAATGTTGTCAAACGCCGTCTTCATCACGCCGCCGGCCCAGCCGGCATCATAGGCTCTTTTCATCTGTTCATACCCGTCGGAAGGAGGCGCCGCTGAAAGAAGAAAGGGAGACAAAATCCTCCGTCCAAAGAAATCCGTTCCAAGAGACACGGGCAACAGACGCCGTCCGG
>Ga0315295_10002229_pt1 | contig 16491 bp, 12 predicted proteins | sample YL17G14_0_MG_FD_204453 | JGI IMG/M metagenome (GOLD analysis project Ga0315295, IMG submission 204453) | Sediment microbial communities from Yellowstone Lake, YNP, Wyoming, USA - YL17G14_0 | ecosystem: Environmental > Aquatic > Freshwater > Lake > Sediment | place: USA: Wyoming | collected... | reverse complement strand
GCTCGGCGATCTCCCGCTGGCGTGCGAGCCAGTACTCGGGGATCGCCTCCGGCTTGATCCGCACCTGCACGTTGCGGTAGCGGCTCATGCCGGTTCCGGCCGGGATCAGCTTGCCGATGATCACGTTCTCCTTCAGGCCGAGCAGCGAGTCCGACCTGGCGGCGATCGCCGCCTCGGTCAGCACGCGGGTCGTCTCCTGGAACGAAGCCGCCGACAGCCACGAGTCGGTCGCGAGCGAGGCCTTGGTGATGCCGAGGAGCTGCGGACGGGCCGACGCCGGCTGGGCGCCGTTCTCGACCGCCTCCCGGTTGATCCGCTCGAACTCGCGACGGTCCTTCAGGTCGCCCGGTAGCAGGTCCGTGTCGCCGGGCTCGATGATCTGCACCTTGCGGAGCATCTGCCGCACGATCAGCTCGATGTGCTTGTCGTGGATCGTCACGCCCTGGCTCCGGTACACCTGCTGGACCTCCTCCACCAGGTGCGCCTGGAGCGCCTGAACGCCCTCCACCTTGAGCTTCTCGTGCGGGTTCACCGAACCCTCGGTGAGCTGCTGGCCGACCTCGACGTGCTCGCCGTCGTCCACCGTGAGACGGGCCCGGAAGGACACCTGGTACAGCGTCTGGTCGTCGCCGTCGTCCGAGGTGATCGTGATCCGGCGTACCTTCTTCTCCTCGTCCTCCTCGATCGACACCACTCCGGAGAGGTCGGTGATCTCCGCCTGGCCCTTGGGCCTGCGGGCCTCGAACAGCTCGACCACGCGGGGGAGACCGTGCGTGATGTCCTCGCCGGCCACACCGCCCGTGTGGAACGTCCGCATCGTGAGCTGCGTGCCCGGCTCACCGATCGACTGCGCCGCGACGATCCCGACGGACTCACCGATGTCGACCAGCCGCCCGCCGGCCAGGGTCCAGCCGTAGCAGAGCTGGCACACTCCGTACTCCGCCTCGCAGGTCGTCGCCGAACGCACGCGCACGACTTCGACGTCCGACTCCGCCAGCTTCTCCATCAGCGCGCCGTCGACCTGGTCGCCGCGGGCGGCGATCTTCTTCCTGCCCGGGCCCTTCACGTCTTCGGCCAGAACGCGGGAGAAGAGCGACGTCGCGAGGTGGTCGTTCTTCCTGTGCGTGCCGTCCGGCTCCGCGTGCCAGAGGCGGACGGGCACGCTCCGGTCGGTGCCGCAGTCCTCCTCACGGATGATCAGCTCCTGGGCGACGTCGACCAGGCGTCGCGTGAGGTAGCCCGAGTCGGCGGTCCGCAGAGCGGTGTCGGCCAGCCCCTTGCGGGCGCCGTGGGTCGAGATGAAGTACTCGAGCACCGACAGGCCCTCGCGGAAGTTCGACTTGATCGGGCGCGGGATGATCTCGCCCTTCGGGTTGGCCACCAGGCCACGCATGCCAGCGATCTGGCGGATCTGCATGATGTTCCCCCGGGCGCCGGAGTTGGCCATCATGTAGATCGGGTTGGTCTTCCCGAACTGCGCCTCCATGGCCTCCTTGACCTTGTCCGTCGCCTCGGTCCAGGTCTCGATCAGCTCCTGACGCCGCTCGTCGTCGGTGATGATGCCCTTTCGGTACTGACCCTCGATCTTCGACGCGCGGGTCTCGTAGTGGTCCAGGATCTTGACCTTGTCCGACGGGGTCGTCACGTCCTGGACGCCGAGCGTCACACCGGCGCGGGTCGCGTAGTGGAACCCGACGTTCTTCAGGTTGTCGAGGACCTGCTCCACCTGCGCACGGTCGTACCCGTGCACGCAGTCTTCGACGAGCTTGCCGACGTCGCCCTTCATGAGCGGCCGGTTCACGAACTCCATGTCGTCGGGGAAGCACTGGTTGAGGATCAGCCGTCCGACCGTGGTCTGCACGAGGGGCACCCTCGTGCCGTTGCCCGCGCTGCCGACCTGGATGGTCTCGGGCAGCATGTCCTGCGGCATGGCCTTGCCGGGCAGGCGGATCTTCACGACCGTATGCAGCCTGACCTTCTTGTGGTCGAGCGCCATCAGCACTTCGGCCATCCCCGAGAACCGCGGGATGTCCTCGTCCTTCTCGGGCGGCTCCGGCTCGAGCGTCAGGTAGTAGATGCCGAGGATCATGTCCTGGGTCGGAACGGCGATCGGACGGCCGTGCGCCGGCGACAGGATGTTGTTGGTCGAGAGCATCAGCACGCGAGCCTCGGCCTGAGCCTCGGCCGACAGCGGCACGTGCACGGCCATCTGGTCGCCGTCGAAGTCGGCGTTGAACGCCGTGCAGACCAGCGGGTGGATCTGGATCGCCTTGCCCTCCACGAGCACCGGCTCGAAGGCCTGGATGCCGAGCCGGTGAAGCGTCGGCGCGCGGTTCAGCATGACCGGGTGCTCACGGATGGCCTCCTCGAGCACGTCCCACACCTGCGGGCGCGCGCGCTCGACCATCCGCTTCGCGCTCTTGATGTTCTGCGCGAGGTTCTTGTCCACGAGCCGCTTCATGACGAACGGCTTGAACAGCTCGAGCGCCATCTGCTTCGGCAGCCCGCACTGGTGCAGGCGGAGCTCGGGGCCGACGACGATGACCGAGCGGCCTGAGTAGTCCACGCGCTTGCCGAGCAGGTTCTGGCGGAACCGCCCCTGCTTGCCCTTCAGCATGTCGGAGAGCGACTTCAGCGGGCGGTTCCCGGGCCCGGTGACCGGGCGGCCGCGGCGGCCGTTGTCGAACAGCGCGTCGACGGCCTCCTGGAGCATCCGCTTCTCGTTGTTCACGATGATCTCGGGCGCCTGGAGGTCGAGGAGCCGCTTCAGCCGGTTGTTCCGGTTGATCACCCGGCGGTACAGGTCGTTCAGGTCCGAGGTGGCGAACCGGCCGCCGTCGAGCTGCACCATCGGGCGCAGGTCCGGCGGGATGACCGGGACCGCGTCGAGGACCATGCCCATCGGCGAGTTCTTGCCCCCGACGAAGTTCGAGACTACATGCAGGCGCTTGATCGCCTTCAGGCGCCGGGTGCCCTTCGCCGTCTCGATCTGCTCGCGGAGCGAAGCGGCCTCGTCCTCGAGCTTCAGTTCCTGGAGCAGGCGCTTCACGGCCTCGGCGCCCATGCCGCCGTCGAAGTAGTCGGCGAAGCGCTCACGGAGCGACCGGTAGACCGAGTCGTCGGCCACGAGCTGCTTCACCGTGAGCTTCTTCAGGGCGGTGAGGACCTCGTCGAGGTGGTCGGTCTCGCGCTTGGCAGCCTCGGTCATGCGCTCGATCTCGCGCTGCGCCTCGCGGCGGGCGGCCGAAAGCTGGGCGCCCTTCGCGCCCTCGGCCGTGAGCTCGCGCAGACGCTCCTCGAGTTCGGTCAGACGCGCCTTGATGTCGTCGTCGCGCTCGGCCTCGATATCGCGCTTCTCCTGCTCCATCTGCGTCTCGATCTCGGGGAGATCTTTGTGGCGGCGCTCGGTGTCGACCCGCGTGATGACGTAGGCGGCGAAGTAGATGATCCGCTCGAGGTCCTTCGGCGGGATGTCGAGCAGGTAGCCGAGGCGCGAGGGAACGCCCTTGAAGTACCAGATGTGCGTCACGGGGGCGGCCAGCTCGATGTGGCCCATGCGGTCGCGGCGCACCTTCGAGCGCGTGATCTCGACGCCGCAGCGCTCGCAGATGATGCCCTTGAACCGGACCCGCTTGTACTTACCGCAGTGGCACTCCCAGTCCCGGGTGGGACCGAAGATCTTCTCGCAGAACAGCCCGTCCTTCTCCGGCTTCAGTGTCCGGTAGTTGATCGTCTCGGGCTTCTTGACCTCGCCGTTCGACCAGGCGCGGATCTGATCCCCGGTCGCCAGGGCGATCCGGATCTCGTCGAAGAAGTTGACGTCAAGCACCTACGCCTCCACTCCTAGTCGTAGTCGGCCCCGGCCGGCTCGCGGCGGGACAGGTCGATACCGAGCTCCTCGGCCGCGCGGAACACGTCCTCGTCGGTCTCCTTCAGCTCGATCTCCACGCCCTCGGCCGAGCGGACCTCGACGTTCAGGCAGAGGGACTGCATCTCCTTGATCAGGACCTTGAAGGACTCGGGGATCCCCGGTTGGGGGATGTTCTCGCCCTTCACGATCGCCTCGTACACCTTCACGCGGCCGAGGACGTCGTCGGACTTGATGGTCAGAAGCTCCTGCAGGGCGAATGCGGCCCCGTAGGCCTCGAGCGCCCAGACCTCCATCTCCCCGAACCGCTGGCCGCCGAACTGGGCCTTCCCGCCCAGAGGCTGCTGCGTGATCATCGAGTAGGGGCCGGTCGACCGCGCGTGGATCTTGTCGTCGACCAGGTGGAGCAGCTTCATGATGTAGGCGACGCCGACGGTGACCCGCGCCTCGTAGGGCTCGCCGGACCGCCCGTCGAACAGGACCGCCTTGCCGACGTCGTCGACGAGCTTCACGCCGTCGCGGTTCGGGTGGGCGTTCTTGATCGAGTCGAGGATCTCCCACTCGCGGGCGCCGTCGAACACCGGCGTCGCGACGTGCACCGGCCCGGGCAGGTCCTTGCCGTCCTTCGTGAAACCGACGAGCGCGGCCCAGCCGAGGTGCGCCTCGAGGACCTGGCCGAGGTTCATCCGGGACGGGACGCCGAGAGGGTTCAGGATGATGTCGACCGGAGTGCCGTCCGCCAGGAACGGCATGTCCTCCTCGGGCAGGATCGTCGAGATGACGCCCTTGTTCCCGTGGCGGCCGGCGAGCTTGTCGCCCTCGGAGATCTTCCGCTTCTGAGCCACGTACACGCGGACCAGCTGGTTCACGCCGGGCGACAGCTCGTCGCCGTCGTCGCGGCTGAACACGCGGACCCCGATCACCTTGCCGGACTCGCCGTGCGGGACCTTGAGCGAGGTGTCGCGCACCTCGCGCGCCTTCTCACCGAAGATCGCGCGGAGCAGACGCTCCTCGGGGGTCAGCTCGGTCTCGCCCTTCGGCGTGACCTTGCCGACGAGGTAGTCGCCGGGGTTCACCTCGGCTCCGATCCGCACGATCCCGCGCTCGTCGAGGTCCTTCAGGATCTCGTCGGAGACGTTCGGGATGTCGCGGGTGATCTCCTCGGCGCCGAGCTTCGTGTCGCGGGCGTCGACCTCGTGCTCCTCTATGTGGATCGAGGTCAGGCTGTCGTCCTTCACGAGGCGCTCGGAGATGATGATCGCGTCCTCGTAGTTGTGACCCTCCCACGGCATGTAGGCGACGATCATGTTCTTGCCGAGCGCGAGCTCGCCCGCGTCGGTCGACGGGCCGTCGGCGACGACCTGGCCCTTCACGACCCTGTCGCCGACCCGCACGAAGGGCTTCTGGTTGATCGAGGTGCCCTGGTTCGACCGGCGGTACTTCCGCAGCGGGTAGACCCGCAGGTTGCCGTTCCGCTCCCTGATCACGACCTCGTCGGCCGAGGCCTCCTCGACGGCCCCGGCGTCCAGGGCGAGCAACACGTCGCCGGCGTCAACAGCCGAGCGGAACTCCACGCCGGTGCCGACGATGGGCGCCTCGGAACGGAGCAGCGGCACGGCCTGGCGCTGCATGTTCGCGCCCATCAGGGCCCGGTTCGCGTCGTCGTGCTCGAGGAACGGGATCAGGGCGGCGGCCACCGAGATGATCTGCTTCGGCGACACGTCCATGTAGTCGACTTCCTCGGGCGGCACCGAGTCCACCTCGCCGCCCTTGCGCCGAACGAGGACGGTGGGCCCGAGGAAGCTCCCGCCCTTGTCGATCGGCTCGTTCGCCTGGGCGATGACGTGCAGGTCCTCCTCGTCGGCCGACAGGTAGTCGATCTTGTCGGTCGCCTTGCCACCCACGACGCGGCGGTACGGCGTCTCGATGAAGCCGAACGGGTTTATCCGCCCGAAGCTGGACAGCGAGCCGATCAGGCCGATGTTCGGGCCCTCCGGGGTCTCGATCGGGCACATGCGGCCGTAGTGCGAGGGGTGGACGTCGCGGACCTCGAACCCCGCGCGCTCGCGGGAGAGACCGCCGGGGCCCAGAGCCGAGAGGCGCCGCTTGTGGGTGAGGCCGGCCAGCGGGTTCGTCTGGTCCATGAACTGGGACAGCTGGCTGGTGCCGAAGAACTCCTTGATGGCGGCGACGACGGGCCGGATGTTGATCAGCGTCTGAGGGGTGATCGCCTCAACGTCCTGGGTCGTCATGCGCTCGCGGACCACGCGCTCCATGCGCGAGAGGCCGATCCGGATCTGGTTCTGGATCAGCTCGCCGACCGAGCGCAGGCGCCGGTTCCCGAAGTGGTCGATGTCGTCGGCCTCGTAGCCCTCCTCGCCGGCGGCCAGCTTCACGAGGTACCGGACGGTCTTCAGGATGTCCTCGTAGGCGAGGATGCCCTTGTACTTCGGGCCGCCCTCGCCCTGCTCCTCCTTCGCGAGCTGAGCGAAGACGCGGAACCGCGGCTGCTCCCAGCCCTTCTTGTCGGGGTTGTCCAGCTCGGACAGGACCCTCGCGCGTTCCTTCAGGTGCTTTGCCACCACGCCCTGGGCCGACCCGAGCTTCTTGGAGACCTTGTAGCGGCCCACGCGGGCGAGGTCGTAGCGCTTGTGGTTGAAGAACAGGTTCTCAAGGAGCGTGCGGGCGGACTCGGCCGTCGGCGGCTCGCCCGGCCGCAGCTTGCGGTAGATATCCTCGAGGGCCTCCTCGGGGGTGTCGACGTGGTCCTTGTCCAGCGTGGCCTGGATCGAGGGGGCGTGGTCGAACAGCTCGAGGATCGCCTCCTCGGTGAACCCCATCGCCTTGAGCAGGACCGTCACCGACTGACGGCGCTTGCGGTCGATGCGGACGCCGACGGTGTCCTTCTTGTCGACGTCGAACTCCAGCCAGGCGCCCCGGCTCGGGATGATCTTGGCGACGTAGACGTCCTTGTCGGAGGTCTTGTCCAGCTCACGGCTGAAGTAGACGCCCGGCGAGCGCACGAGCTGGGAGACGACCACCCGCTCGGTCCCGTTGATGATGAAGGTCCCGTGCTCGGTCATCATGGGGAAATCCCCCATGAAGACCTCCTGCTCCTTTATCTCACCGGTCGACTTGTTGACGAACTCCGCCCCGACGAACAGCGGCCGGGAGTAGGTGATGTCCTTGTCCTTGCACTCCTCCTCGGAGTTCTTGGACTCGTTGAAGTGGTGTTCCTTGAACTGGAGCTGGAACTGTTCTGTGAAGTCCTCGATGGGCGAGACTTCCTCGAGGACGTCCTTCAGGCCCTCCGACAGGAGCCAGTCGAATGACACCCTCTGGATACCCACGAGGTCCGGAAGGGGAAGGACCTCCTCGAGCTTTGAGAAACTGACACGATCGCGGACAGGGACGAGCGAGTCAGGCAACGACTATCCCTCCTCGGGTGGGAGACATGCCTGGATCCAGGGCATGCGGAGCGCGGCACGGCAGCCGGATAGTCTACGGCTCCGGGGCAGCTGAAGTCAACCCTGGGTAGCCTATCCGGCCGACGGCTCAGAACGAGCCCCTGCCTGAGAGCACGGCGGGGATCGTCTTGGCCAGGATGTACAGGTCGTACGCGAGCGACCAGTTCTCGATGTAGAACAGGTCCATCCGCACGTAGTCGTCGAACGACAGCGTGCTCCGGCCGCTCACCTGCCACAGACCGGTCATGCCCGGGCGGACCTCCAGCCGGTCGAAGTGCCAGTCCTCGTACAGGGCGACCTCGGTCGGCAGGGACGGGCGCGGGCCGACCAGGCTCATCCGGCCCATCAGGACGTTCAGGAGCTGGGGCAGCTCGTCCAGGCTCCAGCGCCGTAGGAAGCGGCCGAACGCCGTGAGCCGGGGGTCGTCCTTGATCTTGAACAGCGGCCCGCTCGACTCGTTCCGCGCCCGCAGCTCACGCAGCATCTCCTCGGCGTCCACAACCATCGTGCGGAACTTCAGCATCGTGAAGTGGCGCCCGTGGAGCCCGACGCGCTCCTGCCGGTAGAACACCGGGCCCCGCGAGGAGACCTTTACGCCGAGCGCGACGACCGCGAACAGCGGCGCCGTGAGGAGCAGCGTGAGCGACGCGCCGAGGAGGTCGAGGCTCCGCTTGGCGGCAGACTGCAACAGGCTCAGCGTGGTCGGCTCCAGGGCGAGCGACATCACGCCGCCGACGGGCTGGGCCGTGAGGCGTGTCGACAGCGTCTCGGGAAGGTTCGCCGACACCCGGACCTGCGCTCCCTCCAGGCGCGCCGAGCGGGTCAGGTGCCGCATCTCCTCGGTCCTCACCGCGCTCGCCGCCACGAAGACGCAGTCGGCCCCGGTCTCGCGGATCAGCTGCCGGATCCGCCCCACTTCGCCGACCACCGGGACCTCCCCCACGGTCTCCACATCGCCGATGACCTCCACGTCGTCGACCTTCCGCGGGCCGGCGTAGGTCGCCACCATGCCGATCACGTGGAACCCGAAGCGCTTGGAAGACATGACCTTGGCCAGGTGGACGGCCTCGATGTTCGTCCCGACGATCAGCGTGTGGAAGGCGAGCCGGCCGCTGCTCCGCAGCCTCCCCAGGTGCCGGTGCCAGAGACGGCGCGAGCCGAGGACGAGCACCAGGGAGAGCCCCCACGCCCAGCCGAGCCACGCCCGCGAGATGGCCGACTCCGCCCAGAACGAGACCATGACGACCAGCGCGATGCCGACGCCGATCCCCATCATCAGGCGCCGGAACTCCTCGGCCGGGGTCATGCGGTAGGCGGCGTAGGTATCGAGGATCGAGAAGACCGCGAGGAACACCGGCACCGCGAGCGCCCCGATCACGAGGTAGTCGGAGTGGGCCCGGCCCCCGGCCGCGTAGCGCACCGCGATCGGCAGCCAGAACGCGAGCAGGATGCCGGCGGCGTCGGTGATGAGCATCCCCCGGACGACCCGCCGGTACCCCCGGCGAGCGGCGGAGACCGGACGAGCGCCGTTCCGCGCCCTGACGACCGCGGCGCGGGTCGCGTGGGCCTCGATCACCCGGGTGGTCTCGTCGATTCGTTCCAAAGGGGGGCCAGGATCCGATAGGGGTCGAGTGGGGATGCAAGAAGACAGTACCGGGGGCCCCTCAGGGCTGTCTACCGGCCAAAAGCACTAGAGCTGTGGGGAGCCGGTACTAGGCATCCCGCTCAACCACTCCCGGACCGGGGCCATCGAGGGGACCATCGCCGGGGCGTCCTCGCTCGCGACCTCGCAGGACTCGGCGCCGCCGAGCGCCCCCCACAGATCCGCGACGGCGTGGGCCAGCCGGGCCGCCTGCTCGGCCGAGTGCATCTGGACGCCGCGCTCCGACAGGGTGCGGCAGAAGCTCTCGAGGAAGGCGCGCTGGTCGCCCAGGAGCGAGGCCTCGGAGACGCCGAGCGCCTTCGCCAGGCGCTCCAGGGTCTGGAGCGAGGGCGCGACGTGGCCGTTCTCGTAGCGGGAGAGGCGGGCCTTCGGGATACCGCAGATCTCCTCAAGAGCCGATTGGCTGAACCCCGCCCCGTTCCTCGTCTCGCGCAGTCGCTGACCGAACGTCTTCCCGTCATCCATGCGAGAGCGCCCCTTTCGAACGTGCCGGATATGGCCGGGCTACTTGACCTCGACGGTGGCGCCCGCGCCCTCTAGGAGGTCCTTCGCCTTCTGAGCCTGCTCCTTCGGAACGCGCTCGAGGACCGGGTTCGGGGCGCCGTCCACGAGGTCCTTGGCCTCCTTCAGGCCGAGGCTCGTGAGGGCGCGCACCTCCTTGATGACCTGGATCTTCTTCTCGCCGCTCGAGTGCAGAACGACGTCGAACTCCGTCTGCTCCTCGACCTCCTCGACGGCGGCGGCGCCCGGCGCGGCGACAACGACCGCCGCGGCCGCGGCCGCCTTCACGTCGAAGGCCTCCTCGAACCTCTTGATGAAGTCCGACAGCTCGAGCAGCGTCATGTCCTTGAACTGGTCGAGCAGGTCGTCAACGCTCATCTTCGTCGCCTTCGCCATCGCTCACTCCTCTCCTTGGACGGCCGGAGCTTCGCCGGCCGGGACCTTCTCCTTGTAAGCCTCGAGCACTCCGAGGAACCTGGCCTGGAGCGCCTGGAACATCGAGGCCGCCCGGGACATCTCGGACTTCAACATCCCGGCGACCTTCGAGAGCATGACCTCGCGCGAGTCGAGCGTCGCCAGGGCCTGGGCCTCCTCGGCCGAGAGCACCCTGCCCTCGAGGTACGCGCCCTTCAGGACGAGCGCCGGGAACCTCTTCGCCGCCTCGACGACCTTCTTCGCGGCCGAGACGGGGTCTCCGGCCACGAAGGCCACGGCGGTCGGGCCCTCAAGGAGTGACCCGAGGTCGCCGATGCCGGCCTCCCCCGCCGCGAGCTTGAGCAGCGTGTTCTTCACCACCGAGAACCCGGTCTCGCCGAGCGAGCGGCGTAGCTCGGTGGCGTCGTGCACGGAGAGGCCGCGGAACTCGGTGAGCAGCAGGGCCTGGGAGCCCCGGATCCGCTCCTTTAAGACCGCGACCTTCTCGAGTTTCTCAGCGCTCGGCACACCCGCCTCCTAGCCAAAAGGAAACGCCCCCGCAGACTCGCGGAGGCGCACGATGAGGTGCGTATGCCTCTTCGCCTCGGCAGGTACCGGCGTGGCCGGATCATGCGGCGCCCCTGCTGTCTGCGGCTCAGAAAGGGTACCGGCGCGGGCCGCCTCCCGACAACGGCATCGGCCGGAGGCTGGTCGTCCGATCGCCCACAGGAGGAGGAGGGCCGAACGCCCTCCTGAGCCCCGAGAGATCGCGACGGTCGATGCGGTTGCGGTACTTCACCTCAGCCGCCTCGATCCCCGGGCGTCGCCCACACACGAAATCCACGCCCTTGACGTGCAGGTTTCCAGAGAGTAGCCTGTTCCACATGTCGTGGAAACGCAGAATCTCTGAGAAGCCGTTGCTCGATGAGACGCTCGGGGAGTTGAGAACCCGCCTGCCGGAAGGGTGGCGGGTAGATGTCGCCGAACAGGTGGGCGGTCCACCCGATCGAAAGGTGGACGCGATCCTCACCATCGCGGAGCCCGGCGGGCAGCAGGCCCGAGTCGTCGTAGTGGTGAGGAACCGCCTCGAGCCCGCTTCGGCCGCGGATTCGGCCTTGATGCTCTTGGAGGCTCGCGGATCGAACGATGCCGAAGGCAGCCTGGTGGTCGCTCCATTCCTCTCGCCTCGGACCCGCAAGGTCCTGAGGGATCGCGGGGTGGGGTACGCGGACCTCACGGGGAACGTCTGGCTCTCGCTGGCGAAGCCGGCGCTCTTCATCGAGGCGCGGGGCGAAGACCGCGGCCCGGTGCCCGACACGCGCACGATCCGATCTCTGAAGGGGCCGGCATCCGGGCGCGTCGTGCGCGGTTTGTTGGACCTCCGACCGCCCTACACGATCACGCAGCTCAAGGACCGCATCGGGGTCCCGCTCGCGAGCGTCTACCGGGTGGTCGACTTCTTGGAGTCCGAAGCGATCCTCACTCGCGAGCCGCGCGGACCCGTCACCGAACTCGACTGGCGAGCGCTCCTCGCCCGCTGGACGAACGACTACGGTTTCACGTCCTCGAACCGGACCGGCACCTTCCTGGATCCGCGCGGCGCATCGTCGGCACTCGACAAGCTGCGTACCGTTCGCATCCGCTTCGCGGTCACGGGCTCGATGGCCGCCATGGGCCCGCGGGCGGCGCCGGGGAGGCTTCTCGCGGTGTACGTGGAAGACCTGCGAGAGGCGATCAAGGCGTTGGACCTGCGCGAAGTCGAGTCCGGCACCAACGTCATCCTCGCCGAGCCCTTCGCCGAGGTGGCCTTCGAGCGAACGCGCCCGATCGACGGCATCACGTACGCCGCCGCAGCCCAAGTTGCAGCGGACCTGCTCACCGGGCCCGGCCGGTGGCCGCGGGAAGGAGAGGCGATGATCGCCTGGATGTCGGAGAACGAGGATGCCTGGCGCGGCTGAGCCCGAATACGTCGTCGCGCGGCGAGTTCTTCTCGACGCGCTTGCCGCGCTACGCGCGCATCTCGACGCGCTGGTGATCGTCGGCGCGCAGGCCGTCTATCTTCACGTGGGAGAGGGCGACCTCGCCGTAGCGCCGTACACGACCGACGGTGACCTCGCCGTCGAACCCGGCCGGCTCGCCGATCGTCCCGATGTGGCAGAGGCGATGACGGGTGCCGGGTTCAGGCCGGATCCGCAGCAACCCGGGGTCTGGACGAACTCGTCGGGCGTCTCGATCGACCTGATGGTGCCCGAGGCGTTGGCCGGCCCGGGTCGCAGGGGAGCGGGCCTCGGTCTCCACGGCCGTCTCGCCGCGCGGCGCGCTCGTGGCCTCGAGGCAGCGCTCGTCGATCGCTCGATCATGACCGTCGCATCCCTCGAGGAAGGGGACTCTCGCACCTTCGACATCCGGGTCGCCGGACCGGGTGCGCTGCTGGTCGCCAAGCTCCACAAGATCGCCGACCGTTCGACCGACGGCAGGCGCCGGAGCGACAAGGACGCCATGGACATCCTCCGCTTGCTGCGCGGCGTCACGACGCTCTCACTCGCCGCGAGCGTGCGAGAACTGCTGATGGACGAGAGGTCGGCGGAGGTGACGGCGGAGGCGATCGAGCACCTCGAGCAGCTGTTCGGCTCCGCCGCGGCCGAAGGGTCGCAGATGGCCGCCCGTGCGGCGGAGCTCCTCGAGGACGCCGCCGAGATCGCCGCTTCGTGCACAGCGCTCGCGGGCGACCTGCTCGCGGCTCTCCAGCCCTGAGTCTGGGAGCCTTCGGCGCTCTCAAAGGAACGGGACCCCGAAGGGGGCCCTCCCGACGGGGCCCCTTCCTGACCTTTCCAGGAGTGGATCCAGGGCGAGCCCAACGCTGTCGGGAGCCGGTACCGCTCCGTGGGGTGGGTTCCCGGCGACAAGCATCACGTGAACGACGGCGAGGTGGTCGAGAACCGCCCGCAGGAGCGGTTCGCGCTCCTCGCACAGGACAAGGACGGGAGCTACGCGAACACCTTCACCGTCGAACCGCATGGGCAGAGCACGAAGGTCACCTTCCGTCTGGACTTCCTGAAGTTGAAGGGTATGAGCGCTCTCCTCGTGCCGCTGGCATTCCCGTTGATCGGCAAGAAGGACATCAGAGCCCGGATGCGCCTGCTGAAGGCGCGGGTCGAGGCTTCGGAGCGATAGCGGTCCGCTGGATGTGCAAGTCGCGGTGCCCGCTCACGCCCCCGCACATCGAACGGCCGTGCGGCGGGTAGGCTCGATCCGTGGATCGCAGGGACAAGCTGATCGAGGCCGGCGTCGCGCTGGCGTCAGAGCTCTCCCTCTCCGCCCTGCTCCAGAGGATCGTCGACGTAGCGGTCGAGATCACCGAGGCTCGCTACGGCGCGCTCGGCGTGCTCGGACCGGACGGAAGGCTCTCCGGGTTCATCACGCACGGCGTCACTGAGGAGGAACGGTGGGCGATCGGCGAGCCCCCGGTCGGCCGCGGGATCCTCGGCATGCTGATGGAGGAGGCGAGACCGCTCCGGATCTCGGACATCTCGTCCCACCCGAGATCGGTCGGCTTCCCCGAGCACCATCCGAGCATGACCACCCTCCTCGGCGCCCCGATCGTGTCGCACGGCGAGGTCTTCGGCGATCTGTACCTCACCGACAAGCGAGGAGGCGGCGAGTTCACCGCCGAGGACGAGGAGGCCGTCGTCGTGCTCGCCGCACAGGCGAGCGTCGCGATCGAGAACGCGCGTCTGTACGAGGAGACACGCCGGCGGGAAGCGTGGCTGGAAGCGGTGCGCGAGATCTCGACGGCGATCCTCGCGGGCGCTTCGACGGACGAGACCCTTAGGCTGATCGCGCGTCGCGCTCGCGAGCTGGTGAGTGCCGATCTCGCGACCCTCGCGATCCCCGACCCGACGGGCACGCGACTCACGCTCAAGGCGGCGGACGGCGCCCGAGCCGGCGAGCTGTACGGATCCACGTTCCCGATGGAGGGCTTTCGGCTCGAGGACTTCGGGCCGACGATCGTCGTACCGCTCGTCGACGAGGAGGGCGAGGTCGGGAGGCTGCTCGCGGCGAACCTCCCCGGCGGTCGGGCGTTCGGTCCCGACGAGGTGCGTCTGCTCGAGACCTTCGCGGACCAAGCCGCGCTCGCGTTCGGGTACTCGAGCGCTCAGGAGGAGCGCCGCAGGATCGCGCGTGATCTCCACGACGGTGTCGCGCAGGAGCTGGCGTTCGTGGCCCGGCGGGCTCGGCGCCTCGCCGTCGCGACGGACGACCCGGGGCTGCACCAGATCGTGGCTGCCGCGGAGCGCGGACTCACCGAGTCCCGTCGGCAGCTCGCGGCGCTCACCCATCCGCTCGATGAGCCCCTCGACGCGGCGCTCGCGCGGGCGGTCGAGGAGATCGCCGAGCGGGAGGGGGCGCACGTGGAGCTCGACCTCGCACCGGGCGTCCGCGTGGGTTACGAGGCTCGGGAGGGATTGATCCGGATCGCGTGCGAGGCGGTCTCGAACGCGATCCGCCACGCGCACCCGAGCACGATCCGCGTGGCCCTCACCGGCGGTGACGCCGTGCGCCTGACGATCGACGACGATGGAGCCGGCTTCGACCCTGCGTCGGTCGTGCCCGGGCCCGGTTCCGGTTTCGGCCTCACGAGCATGAGGGAGCGCGCCGAGAGCATGGGTGCTCGGTTCCGGCTCGACTCTCGGCCCGGCGCGGGCACCGAGCTCGAGGTGGTTCTCGGGTGAGGGAGCTCGCATGAGGGTGGTGGGATGACGAAGAGGATCCGCGTCCTGATCGCCGACGATCACGCGCCCACGCGCGCCGACATCCGTGAGGTGCTGGCGGCGGATCCACGTTTCAGCATCTGTGCGGAGGCGCACGATGCGCCCGGGGCGGTGGAGGCCGCGGTGCACACGCTCCCAGACCTCTGCCTGCTCGACATCCGGATGCCCGGGAATGGGATCGCGGCGACCTGGGAGATCTGCGCCCGACTCCCGAAGACCAAGGTCGTCATGCTGACGGTGTCGCGCGAGGATTCCCACCTGTTCGCGGCGCTGCGGGCCGGCGCGTCGAGCTACCTGTTGAAGGACATGGATCCGTCCGTCCTGCCTGGAACCCTCGTCGACGTCCTCGCCGGCGAGGCGTCCATCCCGGGCACGCTCGTCACCAAGATGGTCGAGGAGTTCCGAGACCGCGGGCCCCGTATCAGGCCCACCGTCGACGACGGCTCGACGGGTCGTCTGACGAGCCGCGAGTGGGAGGTGCTCGATCTCCTGCGGAAGGGCCGCTCGACCGCCGAGATCGCGGGACACCTGTTCCTCTCGCAGGCGACGGTGCGGAGCCACGTGGCCGCGATCCTGAAGAAGCTCGGCGTGCCCGACCGAGAGTCTGCGATCCGGCTGTTCGCGGAGGGCTGAGCTCCTCCGAACGCTCCGCACGTTCCCGATCCGTTCGCGCGTTGAGACGAATCAACGCGCCAGTGCTCTTGTGACGTTGTCCGATCCCACCCGCCATCGGATAGTCGAACCAGAGATACGTGAGGCCGATGTCGGGAAGGAGGAGCGATGGGACCGGGATTCGCAGCGAGGGTTCTCGCGGTAGAGATGATCCGGGACTGGGTTCGGGAGGGTGATGCGCGGCGCCGGTCGAGGCCGGTGCGCGCCCCGCGTACCCGAAGGATCGGGATCCGGCGGCCGCAGGAGGTCGGCGGACCGCGCCTGGCCGCGTGAGCCGGCTTTGGAAGGCAAGGACCGATCGGAGGAAAGGAGAGGTTCGATGAGCGTTCTGGTGACACTCAGGGTGAAGGGAGATGGGACCAAGCTCGAGCGGTTCGCGGCCGAGAATCCGGGTCTGCTGGACTCGACCGCGGAGCGCGGCAAGGACCACGGCGTGATCAGCCACCACTTCTACGGCAACGACTCGGAGATCATCGTGGTCGACGAGTGGCCGAGCGAGGATTCGTTCCACGCGTTCTTCGCGGCCAGCCCCGAGATCAAGAGGTACTTCGAGACCGCCGGGGTAACGAGCTCGCCCGAGGTGACCTTCTGGCGCAAGCTCGAGACCCACGACGACGTGGACCGGGTGACTTCCGCACGCGCCTAGGGACGAGGGATGGAGAGGAGATCGCGATGGCTGCTGTAGAGCACAAGGATTTCGCGAAGCCCGACGAGGTTCGAGCCTTCCCGAACGGACGGGCCGAGATCGTGAAGGTGGAAGGGGGCGAGATCGGTCGCCTGACGCTCGAGCCCGGATGGCGATGGTCCAAAGACGTCAAGCCGATCGCCGGGACGGAGTGGTGCGAGGCTCCCCACTTCCAGTACCACGTCTCGGGAACGCTTCATGCCCTGATGGCGGATGGCACCGAGTTCGAGGTCGGTCCAGGTTCGATCTCGTATCTCCCGGCAGGCCACGATGGCTGGGTCGTGGGGGACGAGCCGGTCGTCCTCGTCGACTGGAACGGCGCCAGCAACTACGCGAAGTCCGCCTAGCTTGCTCACACTGCACAAGGAAGGGGCCCCTCCCGGGGGCCCCTTCCTGACCTTTCCGGAGGGTGGGTTTCCCCGCCCCTCCTCGATGCCGGTGCTACTTCG
>Ga0315295_10002228_pt1 | contig 16493 bp, 14 predicted proteins | sample YL17G14_0_MG_FD_204453 | JGI IMG/M metagenome (GOLD analysis project Ga0315295, IMG submission 204453) | Sediment microbial communities from Yellowstone Lake, YNP, Wyoming, USA - YL17G14_0 | ecosystem: Environmental > Aquatic > Freshwater > Lake > Sediment | place: USA: Wyoming | collected... | reverse complement strand
TTTTCATTTAAATTTTTACCCCCTAAAAATTTTTTAAAATGAAAGTAAAATGATGATTAAAAAAATCAATTCAAGTCTTATTAGTCATTACCATGAGCCTCGTGTTCTGTTCTTGCCTCGATTTTTCCGAGGACGATTATAGTTGAGTCTGAGTTACTATTAAAACCAACTAAGTTGTTCCAAGTATTAAAGCCAATATCAAATAAAGAACTCTTTTATTCCTCAATTCCTCCTTATATGTAAAATATAGCTATATTTATTATACAATAGTTGCAAAAATTTTACAATATATATAAATAAATTATTTAATATTTTTCATGCAAGTATAAATATTGAGTATTATGTGCTCTTCTAGTTCCAAGTACTGTATTTAAGCAAATATAGAAAAAGAGCTGAAATTTGCCAGCTCTTTTAAATTTTTCATAATAATCTCAAGTTAAAGTAATAACGTTTTTATAAGGTGATTTAAATTAGATTCATTTAAGAAGTGTCGCTAATTCTTTAGTAGTAAAGACTCCATACTTTAATGGATTGCCTAGTGTGCCGATAGTAGTATCTTCTAATTTATTTGCTGGTGCGTTAAGATTATTATTTCTTACATTCCAATTAGCATCCAGCGCAGCAGAGTTAGTTGCAAAATGATGACTTCCCGCATCTGATACATCAGATTTACCTCTGAAATTTGGAATCCATCCATCATTATCATGAGGTAGACTTACAATCGGATTGGTCGAAACAATATCATCAACCGCACCCTGCCAAGCTGTTACAAATAAACTCGAAGTTTTAGTTTCGCTAACTTCTTTGTTAACTGGAGGTAAACTTAATGATGGAGCGAGATCTTTTCCAGTATATTTATTCTGATCTTCAATTCGAATCGTAAATGTAGCTGCGATTTCTTGAGCTGTAGTCTCAGTTGCATTCTGCCAATTCCATTGACTATGTTGTACAATGGCAAAATGAGCCTTAATATCTTCATCACGATATTTTTGTTTACGTACATAAGCAATTGCTTCGGCTGCCGAATTCACTCCACCACCAGCACTGACTATGACACGAATAACTTCTAACTTCTCTTCAAGTGCTTTGAGAATTTCTTTAGCAATTAGTTTTCCACCAGTAGTCATTTTATCAAGTTCAGTTGCCTCAAAGTTATATGTTTGAGGGGTGATGTCTTCAATAACAAAATTAACTGGGTTCAAACTTGTAATAGCTGATCTACCATATTTTAAGAAAAAAGTGTAATTAGCACGTCCTCTCTGATCATCAGTTATTTTAGCGGGTGGTACTGGGAGATCAGTACTTCCATTAATCATCCCATTTTGTTTTGTTTTAGTAGTATCACCATAAATTAAACCAACAATTGTAATCCGTGAATCTTTTTTCGCATTATCTGTGGCTACTAAAAAACCACCAAGCATTGCGCCATTATCATCTGGATCAGGATAACCATCATGAGAAAGAATCACTTGGTAAGAATCTACTTTAACAGTTGGACTTGCTGTTGGTGTTACGGTCGAAGCTGAAGATGGTGTTGGAGTGTTGTCGGGAGTTGGACCAGTACCACAACCAACAATTAAGGCTGAACCAATGAATAAAATTAAAAATGAATACAAAATTCTCTTCATCAACTACGCCCCCTTTTGTTAAAATTGTCTAAATATATTATATCATTTATGTAAATTATTTACAAGTATTTTACATAATAATTTAAACTTCATAAAATATCATCAATAAAACTAGCCCATGCTAGGTTATTTATATTCAAAGATTTACAATTTTTTCTGCCTGTGATATTCTTTTCTCAAATAGTTTAGCGTTTAGGAGAAACTTTCAATGAACCGAACAGAAATTATTACTGCTCTACAAACAGCTGTCTCAAAGCCACGTTTTGAACATTGTCTTAGAGTAGAAGAGACCGCCTTGAAACTAGCAAAACATTTCGGAGTAGAAAAAACACAAATTTCTCCAGCAGCTTTGCTCCATGATTATTGTCGTGAATATACCCACGAGAAGCTCTTGCAAGTCGCCTCCAAGTTTGATATAGTAATAGACAGCATCACTAGCTCTGAACCTATACTCTTACATGGAGTTTTAGCCGCAAAGCTTGCTAAAAATGAATTGGGGATCACCAAACCAGAAGTACTAGAAGCAATTGCTTTTCATATTACCGGAGGAGCAGATCTTTCTCGTTTAGCACAACTAATCTTTGTCTGTGATCTAATTGAGCCAGGTCGAACTTTTTCTGCTGCAACCTACTTGCATGAAACTGCTTTGACCATTACTCCAGACCAACTAGTACTACGCGTCTATGACCAAACAATTAACCATGTAATAGCTCAAGGTTATTTGCTTCATCCCCATAGTTTAGCAGGACGAAACGAATTAATCATGAAAGGTGTTCGATAATTTTCATGGAACAAAAATTAAACTTGATTAAAGAAGCAATTTTAGAAAAAAAAGCTCTCAAACCATTAATCTTAGATTTAAACAAGATCTCTCCCGTGACCGATTATTTTTTCATTTGTTCGGGACAAAGCCCAGTGCAAGCACGGGCGATTGCCGATAATGTTGCCGATAAACTAAGTGAGGCTGGTCTTAAACCATATACTCAAGAAGGTTATAAAGATGGTCGCTGGATCTTGTTAGACTTTGGAGACGTGGTCGTTCATGTAATGAATCAATTAGAAAGAGATTTCTATAGTTTAGAAACTCTATGGCATGATGCCAAGATTTCTGAGTTCTAAAAAAATAATCAATTAAGCAATGACAAGGAATAGTAAGTTTTAACCTCAATTAAGAGAGCTGGTGGTTGGTGAGAACCAGTAACAGGTTAATTCCAAACTCAACCTAGGAGCTTAACCCTTTCCTTCAGGTCAAGAAGGTTAATGAGGATTAGGTTATTTATCTAATCAAACAGGGTGGTACCGCGAAAAAATCGCCCCTGGCAATCTGCCAGGGGGTATCTTTATTTTTAAGGAGGTTTTTTAATGAGTAAGATTGAGAAGTATCATCCCCAGGAGATAGAAGCACTTTGGCAAAAAAAATGGGAAACAGATGGTTTATATCACTCAAATATTGATCCTAATAAGCCGAAGTATTATGCCGTGACCATGCTACCTTATCCTAGTGGCGACTTGCACATCGGACATTGGTATGCCTTTACTCCTTCAGATGCTCATGCCCGTTTCAAAAGAATGCAAGGTTACAATGTTCTTTTTCCGATGGGCTTTGATGCGTTTGGTTTACCTGCAGAAAATGCAGCGATCAAGCATAATGTTCATCCACAATCTTGGACGCTTTCCAACATTGAAAAGATGCGCCACCAATTAAAATCAATGGGGGCAAGCTTTGACTGGCGACGTGAGATTGTCTCTTGTCTGCCTGGTTACTATCGTTGGACGCAATGGTTCTTCTTAAAATTATATGAAAAGGGGCTTGCCTACAAAAAATTCTCCCCAGTAGATTTCTGTCCGGAGTGTAATACCACCTTAGCCAGAGAGCAAGTTTGGGGGGAAGACCGTCACTGTGAACGCTGCAATACCCCAGTAATTAAAAAAGAATTACATCAATGGTTCTTCAAAATCACTGATTATGCAGAAGAACTTCTAGACTTTAGCAAAATTGAATGGCCAGAACGAGTAATCACCATGCAGCAAAATTGGATTGGTAGAAGCGAAGGTGCTGAAGTTACCTTTCATGCCGAAAATGAAAAACCAATCAAGATCTTTACCACTCGTCCTGACACTTTGTGGGGAGTTAGCTTTATGGTACTAGCTCCTGAGCATTCTTTGGTTGCTGAATTAACCACTCCAGAACAAAAAACTTCTGTAGATGAATACATCTTCCAAGCTTCGCGTCAAAGCGAGATCGAAAGGCTCGCAGTGACCAAAGAAAAAACCGGGGTTTTCACTGGAGCTTATGCGATTAATCCCGTCAATCAAGAAAAAGTGCCGATCTGGATTGCTGACTACGTGATGCTGGGCTATGGTACTGGTGCAATTATGGCAGTTCCTGCTCATGATGAACGTGATTTTGAGTTTGCCATTAAATTCAAACTCCCAATCAAACAAGTGATTGCACAAGCGGGAAGTAATTCTGACCAAGCACTCACAGAAGCATATACCGAGGTCGAAAATGGAGTGATGATTAATTCCGGACCATTTAATGGTACTAAAGCTAACACAGCGAAAACTGAAGTAACTCAGTGGCTCGAAACACAGAAACTAGGTCAAAAATCAATTAACTATCGGTTGCGAGATTGGTTAGTCAGTCGTCAACGTTACTGGGGTGCACCGATTCCAATTCTTTACTGTGAAAAATGTGGTGTTCTCCCAGTTCCTGATAAAGATCTTCCAGTATTATTGCCCGAAAATGCTGAATTCTTGCCCACTGGTGAATCACCACTTAAATACCACGAAGGGTTCCGTCAAACAACCTGTCCAAAATGTGGTGGGGTAGCCGAACGAGAGACCGACACTATGGATACTTTTATGTGTTCTTCATGGTATCAATATGGCTATCTCAGCCCAAATTATCAAGGCGAAACACCATTCGATCCCAAAGAAGGAGCATATTGGCTACCAGTAGATACCTATACTGGCGGAGTGGAACATGCCTGTATGCATCTAATCTATACCCGTTTTTTCACTAAAGCAATGCGCGATCTGGGACTAGTTAACTTTGACGAACCAATGCTCAAACTACGTAATCAAGGCATGATTATTGGTGAAGATGGCGAGAAAATGAGCAAATCTCGTGGGAATGTGGTTGCTCCTGATAATCTTGTAGCACGCTATGGTGCTGATGCCGTTCGTACCTATCTAATGTTTGGTTGGCGTTGGGAACAGGGTGGTCCGTGGGATAGTCGTGGGGTAGAAGGGATGTACCGTTTCTTAAATCGTGTTTGGGAATCGACTTTACAAGCGACTACTCCAGCAACTTCAACAGAGACCGAAAAATTACTCCGTCGCAAGACACATCAGACCATTGCCAAAACTACTGCCGAAATTGAAGCTTTTTCTTTCAATACCTATCTGGCAGCGTTGATGGAGTACTCCAATTTAATGATAAAAGTAAAAAGCGAAGTTTACGGGACGGAGGCTTGGCAGGAAGCAGTGCGTACCATTTTACTATTGCTTGCGCCAGTTGCCCCACATCTGACTGAGGCAGCATGGAATAACCTAGGCTTCAAATATTCGATTCATCAGCAAGCCTGGCCAATCTCGAATCTCGAATTAGCTGCCGAAGAAGTAGTAGAGATTGTACTCCAGATTAATGGAAAAATTCGCGAAAAATTAATCGTGCCTATTGGGAGTAATGAAGCAGAATTAAAAGAGATTGCTTTGAGTAATCCTGCTATTCAATCATTACTCGAAGGTAAACCCGTCCGAAAAGTGATCGCTGTTCCTGGACGTCTAGTTAATATTGTGGTGTAAAGCTTAATTTTTGTTTATCCTTGAAAACCATCCTTACAGCAAGGGTGGTTTTTGAAATTTGTACTGTCTAAAATAGATTCGACTTGGAAATTATATCAACAAACCACTAATCAGAAGTGAAAATCTCTTCCAAATCACCTTATAATCTCAAAAAAGTCAACCCAAGGTAATTCCGGACGATTTTGTTTGAATAAATCCCCAGTTACAAGGAGAATTTATACTTAGTGACGTCACCGAAGAAAACTGGGGAGAAACATCATGAAAAAAGTCAGTCTGGGGAAATTCATCATTTTTTCGTCAGTCTTTATTGTCATTTTATCAGCTTTGTCAAGTCTGATTCAATTATCAAATCTACCCATCACTCTGCATCTGAGCCCGGGACAGAAATTCACTTTATCGGTTTACTACCCCCTAAGCTTTGCCACGACTCCAATTACCTTACCCAAAGAAACTATGCCTCAGACCGCAGTGGTTCGAACTTTAATCGGGAATAGTATGACCATGATTTCATCCAGAAAAAAAGAATTTCAGATTCAACTACGTATGTTCGGAGCAATTCCAATCAAAAAATTTCGGGTTGAAGTGAAAAATCCACCACTAGTTGTTCCAGGTGGTCAAGCAATCGGTGTGGTACTCGCCAATCGGGGCGTAGTAGTCGTAGGTTATCTACCTCTGACCGGAGTTGATCAACATCAGTATTATCCTGCCAAAGAAGCTGGAATTCAAGTCGGCGACCTCTTACTAGAGATTAATAAAAATCCGGTCAATCATCTTGATGATGTTGAGTTTTATCTGAAAGATTTCAAACCAGAAAATCAGTATCTCCAAATTAAGATCAAGCGTCAACACCGTTTTTATCAACTAAAAATTCGTCCAGTCTTATGCCCAAGTGAACGAGTAGGGGAGAGCCCAAGCTATCGAATCGGAATTTTCATTGAAGATCCTGCTGCCGGAGTAGGTACTCTTACCTTCTATGAACCAACTTCCTATAGTTTTGGGGGATTAGGGCATCGAATTGCTAATTTTGGAGGCCGCCACAATATTCCTTTTCAAGAAGGCGAGATTGTGATTGCCACCATTAGCGGGATTAAATCTGGTCTCCCAGGTCAGCCTGGTGAAAAAATCGGAATATTTTCCAACAATGCCACTTCAGTCGGGCATATTAAGAAAAATTGCCGTTTTGGGATTTACGGTTCATTGAATGCTAACTTCCAAAATTTTTCTACCGCAGAACCAATTCCCATTGCCTATAGTTATGAGATTAAACCAGGACCAGCTGAGATTTTAACCGTGTTACACGATACAGAGATTGAAAGATTCAAAGTAGAAATTGTGAAAGTCGTTCGCCAAAACACACCCCGTGATAAAGGGATGATTATCAGAGTGACTGATCCAGTTTTATTAAAAATTACTGGTGGCATTATTCAAGGGATGAGCGGCAGTCCAATTATCCAAAATGGTAAATTTATTGGCGCAGTGACCCATGTTTTTATTAATGATCCTACCCGTGGATACGGAGTTTTGGCTGAATGGATGATTAACGAATTAAATTTCGAGAATACTTTGCCAAAGGCATCCTAAAAATTTTAGGATGTTTTTTTATACAATCTGCTTCAGATAAAGGATTTAGCTATCTAAACGCGAAATGTGTAAAGGTTAATCTCATTTGAAAACTAGTATAGGTGGTGTTTGAGATGTCAACCATTAGCGTCGCTCTGATTGATGACAATCTAGAGTTATGCCAAAGCTTGCAACAACACCTCTTGCTGCGATTAGAATTTGAAAACATCGCTATTATTAACGATTTTCAGAAAATAATTCAGCTTTTGAAAAACCAGGTCTTTGATGTCTTGGTGATCTCGCTTTTTAATAATCAATTTGATACCCTCGAAATTTTAAAATGGCTCAAAATCAGCTCTTTAAGTCCTAAACCAAAGATCATTACTTACGCAGCAGTAGTCGAAGAAGAATTTTTAAGCCAAACCATAGAGTTTGGCATCGATTATTTTATGTTAAAACCATTTGAAATAAGTATTTTGACCCAACGGATTATTGAAATTGCGCAGGGAGTTTTCAGAACTACCTGTAAACAAGAGAATAATTTTCAAGTCTTAGAAAATGCAGTCGAAAAAATGATTAACAATATCAATATTCCTAATCATTTTAAAGGCTATTTATATTTGAAAGATGCTATTATTTTTACAATTCAAGAGCCCAAACTAGTGAATCAGATTACTCAAAAACTTTATCCACTGATTGGTCTACGTCATACGGCTACAGTTTGCCAAATTGAACGCTCAATTCGTTTTGCGATTGAAACAGTTTGGAATAAAGGGGATATAGAATTTTTAAATAATTTGTTTGGATATTGTGTCGATGGTCAAAAAGGAAAACCTACGAATGCTTCATTTATTGCAAAAATTGCCGACCAAATTCGCTTAGAAATTAGAAAACCTTGTTAGTGTAACGGAGGGATTTTGTTGGAATTCAAAGCAACCGTCCGGGTTGATTCGCGCACTAAAAATCTTGCCAAACGAATTCAACCTGGGGAAATTGCGCTAATTAATCATATTGATCTGGATCGAGTCGCCGCTGATTCGCTCGTCAATGCCCGTGTTAAAATGGTAATTAACGCTAATTGTTCAATTTCAGGACGTTATCCTAATCCCGGACCAACGGTATTATTGGAGGCTGGGATTAATATTTTAGATCAGGTAGGAATTGAAATTTTTCAAAAAATCCGTGAAGGTGAAACGCTAGAGATTAAAAATAATGAAATTTGGCAAAATGGCACTCTAATCGGTTCTGGTAAGCTTTTAGAATTAAATGCTGTCAACCAAAGACTACGTACGATCCGTAAAAATTTAGGTGCTGAATTAGATAAATTTTTGCAAAATACTTTAGAATATGCTTCAAAAGAAAAGGAGATGATTTTGGGCTCACTCCAAATGCCTGAAGTTAATACCAAATTTGAAGATCGTCCTGTTTTAGTGGTGGTGCGTGGACATCATTACCGTGAAGACTTAACGATTATTAAGTCATACATTGACGATGTTCATCCAGTTCTAATTGGAGTTGATGGGGGAGCAGATGCACTCCTACAGTTTGGTTATAAACCAGATTTGATTATTGGCGATATGGATAGTGTCTCCGAAACAGCTTTACAATGTGGAGCTGAACTCTTGGTTCATGCTTATCCCGACGGACGAGCGCCTGGTTTAGAACCAATTGAAAAACTCGGCTTAACTGCCAAAATTTTTCCTGCTCCAGGTACTAGTGAAGACATTTCACTCTTACTGGCTTATGAAAAAGGTGCAAGCTTGATTGTCGCAGTTGGAACTCATTCTAGCATGATTGATTTTCTTGAAAAAGGTCGCGCTGGGATGGGCAGTACCTTTTTAGTCAGGTTGAAAGTTGGCTCAACTTTAGTAGACGCACGCGGTTTAAGCCAAATTTATCAAGGCAAGGTCAAACTGCGATATTTACTTCAAGTTTCTTTAGCAGGTATTTTGGCGATTGCAATCTTACTTTCACAACTACAATGGTTTAAGGATCTTTTCCGAACCTTTTGGCTTCAAATAAAGATTTGGTCTCGTTTTTAGGAGGATAATAAAAAATGATTATTGATTTTCGCTATCATGTCGTGACATTGGTAGCTATCTTTCTTGCTCTAGGCTTAGGAATCATTATTGGCACCAATCTAGGCAAAACTGTTAACCTGCAATTAGAAAAACAGATCGACCGACTGGAAATGACTTATGACAAAATCAGAGAAGATCAACGTTTACTACGTACTTCACTGCAATTAAAAGAGGATGAACTAGCCATAGCGAATCAATTCCAAAAAGCAATCTTACCTCAGATTATCAGTAATAAATTGTCGGGTAAAAGAGTGGCAATTATTCGAACTAATAATTCGATTGACTTTAAATACGCACAAAATTTGGCAAATATTCTCAAACTAGCTGGGGCAGAGGTGGCGACGATTACTACCTTCAATAGCGCACTTAACTTAGCTGATCCACAATTCAAATCCGAGCTAATCAACTCTCTTGATTTGACCGAATTACCTGAAAAAGAGCTTTTGACACAGATTTATCAGAAAATTATTCTGGCGATTGTTACAGGTGAAAACAATCCTAGTCTTCAATATTTACAGAGTAAAACTTTTCTACAATTATCTGGTAATTATCAACTTGGTTTTGCTGATACTTTAATTTTTTTAGGTGGCGGAATGTCTTCTAATAGTAACTTACAAAAAGAACTAGATGTACCACTTTTGGATGCAGCTCGCAAAACTCAAGCAACTGTAATTGGAGTCGAACCAAGCTTTATTCCAGAATCATACATGCGTCTATATCAATCTAGATGTAAAAGCACCATTGATAATATTGAGACTACGCCAGGTCAAGTAAGTTTAATTTATCTCTTGTTCTCTGGAAAAACAGGGCATTATGGTTTGAAAGAAACCGCGCGTGAACTAATGCCTACTATAAAATTTAATTAATTTCCTAGGAGTGATTCTGTGAATTCTCAAAATCAATCAGTAACTATTTTGATACCAGCATATAATGAAAGTGCCACGATTTTAGAAACAATCAAAGCAGTTCAGAATGTCTCAAAAATCAAACAAATTATTGTGATTAACGACTGTTCCAAAGACAACACTAGCGAATTAGCCAAATCTACTGGCGTGGAAGTAATCGATCTCCCACAAAACCTAGGTAAAGGTGGTGCCCTAAATTATGGTCTCAAATTTGCAAAATCAGAAATAATTGGCTTAATTGATGGTGATTTAGGCAAATCTGCTTTCGAGGTTGAAAAATTAATTGATCCAGTTTTAAATAATAAAGCTGATATGACAATTGGACGTTTTCCTCCCGCCAAAACTAAAGGTGGATTTGGCATGGTTACCAAACTTGCCAAAAAAGGCATCCGTTGGTACACTGGACTAGAAGTCTCCAGTCCACTTTCAGGACAGCGCGTGCTGCAACGGGAGATTATTAATAAAATTGGGGCTTTTGAATCTGGATTTGGGGTTGAAGTTGGTCTTACAATTGATGTCTTTCGACATGGGTTTCGAGTTAAAGAAATTCCAGTGCAGATGACTCATGCAGAAACCAGACGTGATCTAGCTGGTTTTTTACATCGTGGGCATCAATTTTGGGATGTCTTGATGGTACTGGCTAAAAGAATTGTGAAGAGGTGACCTGGAAGAATGTTTTTTTATGTATTAATCTTTGTCATCACTTTAATTTTTACCAATCTGATCTACCCTTGGCTGAGTAAAATGATGCGGGATTCTGGTTTAGTAAAACCAAACTATAAAAACGAACTAATTCCTGCTGCTGGGGGATTAGTTTTTATTGTCGTACTGCCCATAATCATGGGAATTGGATTATTTTTTTCTTTCCCTGGATATACCATAACTAATGTCACACTCTTGCTTTTACTTACTTTAGGTACTGGATTTATGGGTTTTCTTGATGACCAATTGGGAAATAATTTAAACAAAGGTTTCCGTGGTCACTTAAAAGCCTTTTTTCAAGAAAAAACCTTAACTACGGGTGGATTTAAACTTTTTTTTGGCGCATTAATTGCTTTGTTTTTCAGCCTTGGAATTACTAAAGAACTACAGCTTGATTTTTGGCATTTATTTTGGTTAATTATTTTAAACTTTCTTTTAGTCGCTTTATCAACCAATACCATTAATACTTTCGATCTTCGACCTGGTCGAGCAGGAAAATTTTTTTTACTAGGTTTTGTCTTGATCTCCATCTTTGCACATAACTTCTCAACTTACTTTGGTCTACTGATTCCACTAGTAACAATCTTGATCTGTTATCTACCGCTTGATCTAAAAGCCCAAATTATGCTAGGTGACCTTGGTTCAAATCTGTTAGGTGCGGCTTTAGGTGCAATGGGGTGTTGGATGCTTGATTTGCCTGGAAAAATAGTTTTTTTAACCATTCTCTTAGGGTTACAGTTTGCGGCAGAAAAATTTTCTTTTACTAGTTTAATTGAACAGAATAAAATTTTAAAGTCATTAGATGACTTAGGGCGGGGGAAAAAATAGTGCGTTTAGGGGTTCATGTTTCGATTGGCAAAGGTTTGACAAATGCCATTGATACTGCACTTGCTTTAGGATGTGATGGATTCCAAATCTTTGCAGGTAATCCTCGTGGTTGGAGTCGTAAACCATTAACAATTGAAGAGCTTGATTCCTTCAAAAAAGCACGTAGTCACGCAGAGTTATCACCAATAGTTGTTCATGCTCCATATTTAGCTAATCCTGCCACTGACCAACCAGAACTTTATGACAAAACTTTAACAGTTTTGTCGGAGGACTTTCGACGTGCCAATCAACTAGAGGCGGATTTTTTTGTCTTTCATCCCGGACATGCTAGTGAGCACTCTGGGGGATTAACTCGAGTAATTCGCCTGGCACAAACCCTCCTTCAAAATGTAACTGGAAAAACCATCTTACTCCTAGAAAATCAAGCAGGTAGTCACAATGAGATTGCCGCCGACTTTGCCGATCTCCAAACACTCCTGACGGGAATAGCAGCTCCCGCAAGAACTGGCATCTGTTTTGATACTTGTCACGCCTTTGCAGCAGGTTACGATCTGCGTTCACCACAAAGCTTTGAGCAGGTACTAACCTTACTTGAGCACACAATTAGTTTGAAGTCGTTAAAATTATTTCATCTTAATGACGCACGAGGTGAGTGTGGTTCAAGGCTTGATCGGCATGAACATATTGGTCTTGGTCAAATTGGTTTAGCAGGCTTTGCCTATCTGGTTAACCATCCAAAATTAATACATTTACCTGGAATTTTAGAAACTCCACAACACGAATCTGATGATGACCAACGTAATTTAAATACCATTAGAAATTCAATCAAAATACCCATACTACATGAAACTTAATTTTTAAAAAAGAATACCAAAAGAAAGGTCGTTTGCTCTTGAAACAGATTGATATTTATACCGATGGAGCTTGCTCAGGTAATCCTGGTCCTGGTGGATGGGGAGCAGTGCTCATAGATCAAGAAACACTTCAGGAATTATCTGGTGCAGAAAAACACACTACTAATCAACGGATGGAGCTAACCGCCGCCATTGCCGCGCTTAATTCCATAAAAGAGTCTTGTCATATAAAACTTCACTCAGATAGTGCCTATTTAATTAATGCTTTTCGACAACATTGGTTGACCAATTGGCAACGTAATGGCTGGTTAAATTCACAAAAACAGCCAGTTGTAAATCAAGATCTCTGGGAGCAATTACTACTTGAAAACGAACGACATCAGATCGAATGGATCAAAGTTCCTGGGCATCGTGATAATCATTATAATAACCGTTGTGACGAATTAGCACGGTCAGCAATTACTGCTAGCTCTAAATCTTAGATCTTTTGTCAACTATAAAGATTATTATCTTGGTCAACAAGGAATTTTCCAAAAAAAATAGAAAATGACTACGGATAATTTTTTATAAGTCCTAAACTTACATAAGGAGTGATCCAATTGCTAAACGAAACTCAGCTCGCCACTTTAACCGAGACTGCCAGACAAATGCGTGGCGACATTATTAGGATGCTTGCCGCTTCAAAATCAGGACATCCTGGAGGTTCACTATCTGCAGTAGAACTTTTAGCTTATCTTTATTTCCACAAGATGAAACTTGATCCTCAAAATCCAAAACTCCCAGATCGAGATCGTTTTGTACTTAGTAAAGGACATGCTGCTCCAGTTCTTTATGCCGCTTTAGCAGAACGCGGTTTTTTTGATAAAAATCATTTAACTAGCTTAAGACAGTTACATAGTATCTTACAAGGTCATCCTGATCTCAAAAGAACTCCAGGGGTGGATGCCTCTACAGGTTCTCTAGGGCAAGGTCTTTCTATCAGCAATGGACTGGCGCTAGCTGGTAAGCTTGACAAAAATCCTTATCATGTCTATGTTTTAATGGGGGATGGTGAATTAGAAGAAGGACAAGTTTGGGAAGCAGCCATGACCTCCGTTCACTACAAACTAGACAATTTGACCGCATTTTTAGATTATAATCATCTTCAAATTGATGGTTCGATTGAAGAAGTTAAATCCATGACCAATCCAGGGGCACGTTTTGCAGCGTTTGGTTGGGAAGTAATCGAAACTAATGGTCATGATTTCAATGAGCTAGATCAAGCCATTACTACCGCCACTAAGATACATGGTAAACCCACCATAGTCATTATGCATACTTCTAAGGGCAAAGGTATTTCCTTTATGGAAAATCAAGCCAGCTGGCATGGTACTGCCCCCAAACCAGAAGAAGCCGCTCAGGCTTTACAAGAATTAGGTCTATAATTTTCGAAAGATTTTTTCTTAAATTATATAACTTAATCGATATTCAAGGGAGTTGAAGATTAATGAGTGAAAAAATTGCAACCCGCGAAGCCTATGGATCTACCTTAGTTAAACTAGGTGAAACTAATCCCCAGATCGTAGTCTTGGATGCGGATCTTTCTAAGTCAACCAAAACCGCAATGTTTGCAAAAAAATTTCCTGAGCGTTTCTTTCAAATGGGAATCGCTGAAGCAGATATGATGGCCACTGCAGGAGGTTTAGCCTTAGGAGGTAAAATCGCTTTTGCCAGTACTTTTGCGATCTTTGCTACTGGACGTGCTTATGACCAAGTCCGCAATACCATTGCCTATCCAGGTTTAAATGTGAAAATTGCCGCCACTCATGCCGGTATTACTGTTGGTGAAGATGGTGGTTCACATCAATCGATCGAGGACATCGCTTTGATGCGTGCTATTCCTGGCATGACCATCTTAAATCCAGCCGATGCTGTTGAAACCGAAAAACTAATTATTGCTGCTGCTAATTACAAAGGTCCAGTTTATATTCGATTAGGTCGTGAAAATGTCCCTATAATCTTTGAAGCTGATTATCAACCAGAAATTGGCAAAGCAGTCAAACTACGTGATGGTAAAGCAGCTACAATTTTTGCTACCGGGATCATGGTCGAAAAAGCATTGCAAGCGGCTGATGAATTAAAAAAGCAAGGCACTACTATACGTGTGATTAATGTTCACACTATTAAACCTTTAGATGCTGCTACTGTGATCAAAGCGGCTTGGGAAACCGGCGCAATTGTTACTGCTGAAGAACATAGCATTATTGGTGGGTTAGCCAGTGCAGTTGCCGAAGTGGTAGTACAAAATCATCCCGTACCAATGGAATTTATTGGAATTAAGGATCGTTTTGGACAATCTGGTACTCCAGCCGCACTATTGGATGAATATGGCTTAACAGCTAAAAATATTGTTACTGCTGTCCAAAAGGTACTTGGACGAAAAATATAAAAATTGCACATAAAAAACCCAGCATTTAGCTGGGTTTTTACTTTACTTTTTCACTAACGAATGCACTAAAGTTGGAGTAGGAACAGGTGTTACTTTTGGTGTTGCACTTGTTTTAGCATTTTGAGTTGGTTTCGAATCGAAAACTCTAGATTCTTGCTTCATCTCTTTACTAAAACGCTCTTTGATCATTTTTTCAATTTCCAACCGATCAGTTTCATTAAAAGCTAGGTAAGGAGTCATTACTAAAAGATATTCATCCTCAACATCATCATTTTTAACTTTGGAAAAGAGTTTTCCAAGCAACGGAATATCGCCCAGCAATGGGATTTTTTCGGTCTTCTTCACTGTGCGTACATTACGCAGACCACTAATCACAATCGTTTGTTTGTTGCCAACTCGAATCGTTGACTCTGAAGTACGCTTAATAATCTCTGGTAAACCTTCGGTTACTGCGCCAAACTCACTAAACTCTGGTTTGAGTTCCATGGTGATCTGATTATCTGATGATACCCATGGGGTAATCGTAATCTGCAAACCAGTAGTAAACGTTTTCACCGACTCAGTAGTGGTAGCAGCAGTTCCTGACCCATTAACAGTAGTTATTTTATAATTACGTTCATTATTTACATTAAAGGAGACTTTATAGCCATTTAGAGTTGAAAGTGTTGGATTTTGAACAATCTTTGCTTTCCCTTGCTGTCCTAAAATCTTTAATGTCGAATAGATACTTTCCGTTGCTGCACCTAGCTGTAATGAAACTTCTCCAGTACCAGGTTTGAATTCCAACTTACTACCATTTGCTAAGTTCATTACTGTCGAAGGATCCCAATCAATTCCTTTGGAATTTCCGAGTGAAACAATCATAATATCAAAGATAATCATTGGGTTCACCTGATCGATCTTCTCGATGTACTGTTTCACTTGCGAGACTAGATTTTGTGGTCCAGTTACTGCAAGAGCATTTGCTTCTTTGATTACCACGATATCGTTCTTGGGGATTGTTGGAGGAAAAAGTTTTAGCACATCTTCCGCTTTAAGGTATTTAATCTTAAAAACTTCAGTACGGTCATTAATACCTTCAACATCTACTTGGGCTAAATACTTAGCAAATTGAACCTGAGTATTTGGTGGAGCGGAGACGATTAGTGCGTTTTTCTCAGAAAGGAGCATAAAATTTTGTCGTGAAAAGATCGGAGGCAGTGTATTCAAAAGTTGTTCTGCTTTTAAATATTGCACACTATACACTTTTACTTCGCAGAAGTCAGAATTTTCAGGACGAACAATCATCCCATCGCCTACTAAATAAGTCTCATTCTCAAAACGATAAGTAAAGACTGTCCCACGTAATAAATAATCCAAAGCTTTGGTAAAATTGACTTTTTGGAGACGAATATTATTGACTGTCCAGTTTACTTGTGAAAAAACTACAATGTTTTGATTGGCTTTACGAGCCATCTCGCTAAGTACTGCAGCAATACTTGCTGATTGAATATCGAGATCAAAATTTTCAGTTTCTGGATTGTAAATTACACGCATATTCGGATTAGCGTTATTATTGTAACGGACATAATAATAGTTATCTTGCTTTTCAATACTCCAACCTTGACTTTCATAGATAATAATTAATGCTTGAAAAAGTGGTACATCTTGAAAATGTGCATTAACATTACCATTGATTTCTTTGGCGAGCATGATAT
>Ga0315295_10002227_pt1 | contig 16498 bp, 6 predicted proteins | sample YL17G14_0_MG_FD_204453 | JGI IMG/M metagenome (GOLD analysis project Ga0315295, IMG submission 204453) | Sediment microbial communities from Yellowstone Lake, YNP, Wyoming, USA - YL17G14_0 | ecosystem: Environmental > Aquatic > Freshwater > Lake > Sediment | place: USA: Wyoming | collected... | reverse complement strand
CACATGGAGAGCTTCAGTTTCGGGGAGGAAGACACCAAACAACACGGCGGGCTGGAGATCAGCATCGAGTTCGTGGCGAACAAGGTCTTCGACCTGGCCAATCAGGTGCTTGCCATCCAGCCAATGGACAACCCGCAGAATGCCAGACGACAGTCCCAGGGGTCGTTCCTCCGTCGGGGAACCGGCAACAGCATGTCATTCTTCTCGACGCCGACCATCGGGGGTACATCGTCCCTGGCCCAGACCACCAACCAGGCCTGGGACCGTGCGATGGCTGGGGCTGATGCCACAGCCCTCCAGACCGGGACCACGTCAGGTGTAGACCTGGAGTCCGGGGTCTTGAACAGCAGGAGACGTTGAGCCGTGACCATCGAGAATCGCCCATACGCTGGGACCTGGGTGGCGAACCGCCGCTCCGTCATCCAGTGGACCCCCGACTTCCTCCTGTACCTGAACGGGGACACGGCCCTGCATGGCTGTGCAACGTGCCACCACAACATCGACATCAACGAGTTCGTCAACTCGATCTCTGTGGACTTCGGCGTCGAACCTGGAGCGTCCAACTGCTCGGTCTCCATGTCGGTCCCCAGGCACTACGGGGACAGCATCTTCCGTGACGGAAACACGCTTCTCCGTCCAGGGCTGGAAGTACACGTCTACTTCAGGGGATACTTCCCCATGCGGGGTCTGACCAGCCCGAATGCCAGGCCTGTGGCCGGGATCAATCTGGCGGACATCCCCCAGTACCCGTACTATCCGGTGTTCCATGGGGTCATCACCCAGGTGGCACACGAGTACTCTGGCGGGTTCTACACGGCCAGTTTGACGTGCAACGGGATGCTCCATTTCTGGGAGCACCTGAAGCTATCCGGGGCTAGTGGTGGTTCGTTCTTTGGTGCCCGACCAGCAAACTCTGGTATCCAGACCACCCTTACGGGACACCCCATGTCGGGAAAGTCCCCGTACTCGATCATCTACTCGTTGTATCGGGACACGGCGGGCGTGGCGGACGGTGTTGGTTTCGCTCTGGCGTCCCGTACGAACTACGGCGCGGTGAACACCACCACGAACGATCCGCTCTACTCCCTGACCCTGAGATACTGGGAACAGCGATTCCGTGGGAAGATTTACGGGCTTCGTATGCACGGGGCGTCAGGGCAGCTTTTCACTTCGTCCCAGCAGGCGTTCCTGTCGATCAACGGAACCAATGCCTTCAGCGGTGGGTCACGCACGGGTACGGCCAGCGTCAGCGGATCTCTTAACTTCCCATCGGACGACGCCTTCTCCCAGGACATACCTACCCTTCTGGGGATGGGTGCCCGTGGCCGGGACGGGCGGGTGTTGCGCCAGGTAGACACCATATTGGCAGGAGGTTTGTCGAACAGTGGGAGGTTCGGTCTTGATGTAGCACAGCTCCAGGCATTCCCCACGGACATCGGTGCCTACGGCCAGGTGAACCTGTGGGAGAGTACGTACGAGTCCAAGATGGACATCGCCACGGCGGTCACCAACGTCTGTGGCTACGAGTTCTACCAGGATGCGGACGGGGACCTGGTCTTCAAGCCCCCGCTGTACAACCTTGATACTAGCTCGTCACGGGTCTACCGCATCGAGCCTGAGGATGTCATCTCGATCAACTTCACCGAGTCGGAACCGGCTGCCACGTACTGCGTCATCAAAGGTGGGGCATTCCAGAACACAAGGGGCCTGGTAGACGAGAGCGAGTGGGGTTGTAGATCAACCTACGTGGACTACAAGCTGGTGGCCCAGTTCGGGTGGATCGAGGCATCTCTTGAGAGTTCGTACTACACGAACCCCAAGTCTGCATTCTTCTTCGCCATCAACCACCTGGATCGCACCAATGCCGGGGTCAACGGCTGCACTGTGACCATTCCCCTACGGCCCGAGATCAGACCAGGGTATCCGGTCTACATCCGTCACATCGACTGTTTCTACTACGTCACCCAGGTGTCCCACGCATTCAACCTGGGCAGCGAGTGCACCACCTCGTTGACCATGACGGCGCGTCGCCGGAAGTTCCTGCCCCCAGGGGAGCCGGGCAGTTCGTCTGTGGCGTTGGACCGGAACCTCACTGCCATCGACCTGTCGAAGACCGCCAACCCTGTGCGGGCCTTGCACACTCTGGACAACTCGGGAGTGCCGAGGATCATCGGATTTCCCAACGTGGTGATGGCCATCGATCCCTTCACCATCAACCCGATGTTCACGAGCATCGGGTTCCAGGCTGTCGAGCGTGAGCTCACATCATTGACCATGGATCGTGCGAATCAGCGGGAGTCCGCCACGCGCCAGAGGACAAATCGTCGTCAACTGTTCGTGTGGAACTTCATCAGGATGATGCTCAACCGGCAACCGGCGATCTTGAATCCGGTGAGCCCGAACACGGCTGGTACTACGCAGACCCCCCAGCCCACCAACGACTTCCTGGCCAACAACTCCAATCAGCAATATGCCGTCTGTGGCGGGGACGGGTTGACTACCACGGGCATCACGGTCACGGTCCACGTCATCCAGATCGCCTTGAGTACATATATCAACAACAGGTCAACGATAAGGGATGCACGGGCCATCCTGACCCAAAGGCTGTTTGCGTTGCAAAACGCCCAGCGGGCGGCCCAGGCCAGGGCTCAGCGTGGGGGTGGGACGCCCACGGAACCGACTACCCCAGCACCTTCGGGTAACAACAGCAGCCGGTCCGAATCCACGCAGTGGTATGCAACCCTACAAGGAATCACGGACAAGATTGAAGCACTTGATCGGAACTTCAACCGCAATCCGTCGGCCAACATAGAGAGCTATATCACTAGCTACACCAACCTCGCGGGCATCATAGAGGATGTGAGGGGATCATCTAGCCAGAACCGTAGTCGTTTGCACCCGATCAATCAACTGAACATACAGGAAGATACCCAACGACAAGCAGCGGGAAGGGAACCCAGTGAGGCCTATCAAGTAGTCCTGATGTCGTTCCTGACTGACCAGTTCCGGGTCACCCGTTCCCAGAGCAACGACCTCCGCACAGACCCATCGGGAACGGTGAACGCCTCGGCCAATCTTCTGGAGATGCTGTCCGACCGGAAGGCGGCATTGAACCTGACTGTCCCTGGGCACTATCGGTACTACTCGGCATCACACCCGAATCCCGACATGCAGGGATACGCCAGTCTTACGGAGCCCGAAGGTGCGGATAGTGGGGAGGAGGTCACCGAGATATCGGTTGACCGGAATGGTAGGCCCATTGGTGAGCGCGGCCAGATCGTGAGCCAGTTCCAGACCAGGATGTCCGGTGAACAAGCCGCGGTCAACCTCCGTAATGCCTGGCGGACGTTGCACGGACAGAACCCATCGAACGACGTGCTGGCGATCCTTCTGGCTCAGTGGGCGCTGGAGTCGGGAACTGGCACCCACATGTACAACTACAACTACGGGGGGGTTCACTGGGACCGGAACCACAACGGTCCAGGAATGAGGTACAAATCTGGGGCGGTTGGAGACCGGGCCTGGTACCAGGGCTACGCTAACGAGGCTGAAGGGGCCAGGCACTACGTGTGGCTCCAGTCATCTGGGCGGCACCGTGAGGGCATAGCCCAGTATGAGCTGGCGGTTTCCCGGGGGTATGGGGCAGCCGGACGGGCCTATGCAGAGGGCATCCGACGCAGCGGGTACTACCGAGGTGTGATCAGGACATCGGCTACTACTACACGCCAGCGGGGAGATACCGAAGCCGAGATCCAGGCTGACATCGAGGACTACGGCGGTGAGCTGGGTCGCCAGCTTGTCCATGCCCACCAGTGGATCGCCAACGCCCACCTGGATGATGACAGCACCGTGACTCCACGGGGGGACCGTGACCCTGCCGCGAATCCCACAGGGACACGTCCCACGGCATCCAGCCCTGAGACCGACTACTCCACAGCGGTCGTGGTCCCAATAACAAACAATAACCAAATCTCGCCGGACCGCCTGGGCCAGTACGTCGAGCTCAGCGTCCACAACCCGACGAAAGGGCTGAGAGTCCGGGTGATCGAGAACGACCGCACCAAGGTACTCCCGACGAACCGTATCTATGCGATGACCTTCGAGGCCAGGGGCATCCCGCAGTCAAGTCCGGTCCAGATATCTAATCTCAATCCGCACAACCCCCAGGGCGTCATCCGCTTCATCGATACCTGCCTGAACGCCCCCCCTGGATACTTCACCGATGCCCTGGCCAATACTTTCGTGCGTCGGGTAGGGACCAGTGGGATGTCCCAGGCGCGAAACGATACCCAGGTTGGTGAACTCATCACGGCAGGAGTGGCCGGGATCACTGGTCTCCGTAACCGCAACGGACAGATCAGTGCTTCTTCGGGTACGACCGAAACCCTCATCCTGAACATCACCGATGGGACACCGAATAACTACAACCCGAACCTCAGCATCAGGACGATCACCGGGACGACGGGAGCGGCAGGCAAAGCCAGGGCTGTCCTCCAGGCAAAAGCTAGGGCGCTCATCAAGGAAGTGACGGTCGCCAATATCACCGAGCTCAACCAGGCGAAGCCCTTGTTGCACCCCGGGCTCAGTCGGAACCAGCCGTTCACCCAGGAGATCCTGGCCCTGATCACGCCGTGGCAGAATGACCTGATAGCCCTGTTCAATGGGGCGACGATGCCTACGCAGGGACCGTTCCAGAGGGGGACAATGACCCGCCTGATAGAACGGACAGACCACCAGCAGTTCTCACCAGTATTCCCCGTGTCGGACGAACTGGGCTATGAGCACTACGGATCGTTCCAGTACGGTCGCGGGCTGTCCATCGAGCCAGGCGGGAACTACGAGCGGCTCATGGCGACGGACCCATTGCAGTTTGCCACGGACATCCAGCGGGAGGCCTTCCTACGGGCGTTGCGGTCGCACCCTGGACAGACCCAGGAAGCTATTCAGGCCCGTGCCCAAGCGGTCAGGGAGGCTTTGACCAGTATTGCCAGCGACCCCGAGTTCCGCAATGGCCCCGGGCTTCAGGTAGCCCTCGACTACTTGGAGCCATCCCAGCGCAATGGTGATCGGACAACTCAGATCGCCAACGGGCTGGCAAACTACATCATGTCCGACCGGGATGCCGTGATGAAGATGCCGGTGAACAACGCGGCGTACCGGCTGGCTGACCTTCTACCTCAGGGACAGGATGACTCTTGCGGGTGTCGTGGTGCCGAGGCTGACCTACTCCTGGCGGCATACATGTCAGGGACGCAGAACTTCACCATCATCGACTCCGAGAACGAAGCCGTCCAGTGGGTTGGAGCCCAGATGATCCAGGCGGCCCAGTCCTGGTCCCAGGCCCAGCAACAGATGCGCGGGATGGCCCCCGAGGCTGGGCGTCGTTCTCTTCTCGACAACGTGGAAGGGTGGCAGCGCCTTGGCAACTCCTACAGACAATCCGTGGAGCGCGCCGGGCAGTCTCTAGGGGCCGTGGCAACCAACAGCGAACGGACCGGAGAGCGCGCTGAGGCCACTGCCGAGAACATCATCCGTAGCCCGTCCAACCAGCGCCCCGTGCCCCCCCGGGGCAACACCGGCATCTAGCTCCGTGGGGTGACCCACGGGGCGCAGGAATCGTGGGCGAAACCGACGTTCCCGCCACACCACACGCCGAGATAGATCCCCGTTGTTGGATCCCTGGACAAACGTCCCTGGCAGAACGGGCAGGTTGTCAGGGTGGTGAAGGTCTCGTCAAAGACCTTGTTTCCCTGTAGTTTCGATTTACCCCCCAGGTAGTTCTGATACGGGAGGTTGATGTAGGGGGGGTCGAACAAGGGACAGTCGGGGAACCTGTCGTTCAGGGGTAGCCCGATCCGAGGATCATACTCGAACAGGGTCCGGGACATTTTCCTGGCAAGCTCATGGTATGTTCGCCAGATGAGCTGTTCAGGGTCCATGTTCGTCTGGGTCAAGTCCATGCGGTGGATGACCTCCCGCGCATTGAAGTTCTTCCGGGCACGATCCACGGTCACCTGAATGCCCAGGACCACCCCTTCCGTGAAGGTGTCATATTGGTACTGGAGCAGGACCCCGACGCCCAATTCCTTCAGGCCATCCGGGTTCACGTCCCCCAGGATGATGCTGAGGATCAGCTCCCGGTTGGCATCGAAGTCATAGTTTGGCATCGCGCAACCATGATATGTCCAGGGTCCACGGATGCTCGGACCTGGTCTGCCAGTCAAGGAAGGCCACAGAGACATACTCCCTGGCCTCTTTCAGGGGCCATCCGTTCACCTTCGCCAGATGTCGCAGGCCACGGGTGAAGGCCGCCTCGCCTGTCATCGATAGGCGGCCGATGTGCTTGACCCCGTGACAATCAGGACAGAGGGCTTCGATGCCGACCAGTTTCTGGACGTGGGCGGTGTCGTCGTACTCCCACTTCTCGTGGGCCTCGACCGGATGCTTCCGTCCCTTTCCCCCACAGATCTCACAACGGTGCCCGGCCCGTTCGTACACGGCCTTCCGCAGCCGGTCCCACTCCGCGGGCTTCAGGATGGACCTGAGGTTCGCCCCCCAGACGGTTGCCGGGACGAGCTCGACTTCCAGCAATCGTTTTGGGGGCGAACCGATCCCTTCGTCGTCCTGCCCGATGCCAAACTCCCGGTAACCTGTCATCACGAGAACCTTACGCTCGCACGCCTAACTGTCCTATCCCCAGCGGTGGTAGCGGAGCATCCATGCCCACGGATCTGAACATCCTGAAGAAAGCCTTTCAGAACGTCACGGCCACCTACGAGTCTGCGAGAACGTGGGACGAGCCGTTGTCGCGCCGGGGGACGGTGATGCCCGGCCAGATGGTTCCTACCGACGTTCCACAAGGCGGTGCGGGCGGGTGGGTGGCTTCAGGGGGTTTCCCCTACTCCACGGTCGAGTACAACGCCTGGAATACCATCCTCCAGACCGGTGTAGCTCCACCTTCCCGTCACACCTTCTTCACCAGCCCTGGCAGGGCCGGGTTCAACGACGTGGACTTCGTCCCCTACTGCTGGGGGACCAACCGCTTCGGGTCGAAGGGCGGAGCGTTGATCGGCCACCCGATCTCGTGGGAGGTGGTCGGTCCCACTGGCAAGTCCCCTTTCACGCACTGGCAGTGGGACGCGAACGTGGGCGGGCCTGGTACGAACACGCTGGATCTCGAAGCTGGCGTGATGACTGCGGTACTCGGTGGTGGCCCGCTCCCTTCCGTGGACAATGCCTATGGCCTCCTCGGCAGCATTCCCAACGGTGGCCTGTATGTGCTGATCACCCTGTCGGGGAATGAAACCCTCGACATGGTGACGCCAGGGAACAGCCCCCTGTACCCCATCGACCCGACCAACTACTACTACGAGTTGTTCAGGGTGGCATCCATAGCTGGCCAGCGGATCAATCTCGATCCAGGCAAGCTGCTGGAGACGTACTTCGGGATATCTGGCCCCCCTGGAACGAATAAGGTCAAGGCGATCACCCTGATCCGCCCGAAGGTGACCCGCCTGGCAGCCGTCCCGCTGTCCCTCGACGGGCTCGCGCAACAGAACCAGGTGTTCGTGTTCCTGCCCCCGGAGACGGCAGCGAACAGTGAGTACATGCCCCCCTATGATGCTGGAGGTGGGTGGTGCCCAGACTGGCTCGTGGGTGGGTTCGATCCCCTTGGGGTGTCTCCACCAGGATCGCTAACGCGCTACGGGACACCCAACCAGCTTCCCGTTCCCCGTCCAGTAATGACTTTCACCGGGGCGCTCTCGGCAGTAGCCCCAGGTGTGGGCAACCAGTGGCAGGTAGATGTCACGATCCCGTCTGACGTGCTGGCTGGGCAGATCGTTCGTATCTCGAAGGTGCAGCGGGCATCGGTCACCACCAGCCAGGTGTCGCAGACCCTGGGCTGGTTCGAGAACGAAACATGGGTATTTGCCGGACCAAACACGTTGGTCCTGAACAGGGTGCCCGAGATCGACAACGCCACGGGCATGGCCTTCTTCGGGAACGCACCCACTGGAGGCGTGACTGATCTGATCGAGGGGGAGGTCTACGACAACATCCAGTCGATCTTCACTGACCCGGTGTTGAACATCGGGAAGCTCGTGGCTGCCCGGCTGGACCACCTGATCGACCCGAAGGTGATCGAGGGGTCCTACGAAGGACTGGGAACGTCCACCCCCGGGCGCACGGCCAACCCGCCTGGTCCTGCCATCTTCGACACGGTGACCAGTTCCCTCAACCCAGGTAATCTGGCCAACCTCGGGTTCCGGGTGGTGTTGTTCCCGGCGAAAGACAATGGTTTGAGCCAGGTGGTCCCGGACTTCGACCACCCCATCACCACGAACCGGGTGAAGCTCGATCCGACCATGCCAGTGGGCATTGCTCAGTACTGGGAGGTGGACTACTCGGCAGGGGTTCTGTACTTGTCGAACCCACCCATTCCTGGCCCGGACTGCACGGTTGCTCCCAACGGCATTATCACGGACCCCACCACCAATCCAAGGAACGAGGTGGTGTTGTACGCCGCGTGCGTGCCGTGGTCCCGTGAGGACACCCAACGAGGATCCGGCGTCCGTGTGCAGACCATGCGGGCGGGCGGGGAGATGGGTGCCAACGATGCCGTGGACGTGTACGGTCAGCGTGCCTACCTGACGCCCGATCCAGTTTCTTATGGCGTCCTGGGCACGTCCATCACGATCCTGGCCCCTACGACGGCACCCCCCATGACCGGGTGGTTCATTCTTGGGGAGCTGTTGTCAGGGTCATTCAACTACGTCACTGGGCCGTGTTACTACGGCTTCTACAAGTCATCCACGTTGTCCCTCGAAGCAGTGGGAGTCAACCCCCCTGACGCCGGTTACACGATCACTGCCAACACCCGCATCCTGTTGTTGAAGGATCCCCCCACGCTGAAGACCGGCTACGACAGCGATGGAGTACGCGGCGCAGCGAAGCGGTCCCCGGCCCTGAACTTCCGGGCAACGAGGACGAGTGTTGGGCCCGACGGCACCATCACCGTCATGCCCGTGTCTACGCTGGACGAGGCCTATCGCTCGAACGACGGCGTGGCAGGACAAGGCCGGACCATCACCGTGGATGGCGGTGCGGTGGAGGCTCGCCCGACCCCCACGGCTGGGGACGACGTGTTCAACGCCAGCTTCCGGGTGAACACGAACACTGCCAGCACTGGTGGTGCGCCGTTCAACGAGGTCGGGTTCGACTTCATGGGTGGGGGAGCCCCCGATCCCTATGCTGGATTCATCGACCGGCGTGTGTTCTCCTGCTCCGGGGCGGCGCTGGTTACGCAGGTGCCGACCAGTTTTCTGGCGAACCTTTCCGGGAACACGGTGACCTTCACGATCCCGGCGTTGAACTGGTTCTGGAGTACCATCTCAGGATCAAAACAGTCGTTGTTGATCCCGTACTTCGACCTCATCGAGATCGAGGGCAAGACATACATCATCAACGGTTTCGGTGCGACCAACCAGGACATCACCGTCTGCAACCTGGATCTGGTGACCGTCCCGGCATGGGTACCCCACACGGTGGTGGATGTGGTGGTCTACCGGCCACGGTTCGTCACCAGCCGCATGAACACAGGGCTGTCCCCGGCCAATGTGGGGTCGTGGTTCTTCGGACAGCAGTACGGGGCCAATCTGGCGCTGGAGCCCTTCGGTGCCCTGAATCTGTACGCAGGCAGCGCCACGGCCCTGGGAACCGGGGACGGCGGGGGTGCGGTTGCTTCCCTGGCCTTCTGGTCAAGGATCGAGGCATCTGCTGGTGCGGGGGATGAAACCCTGTTGTCCACCGTGTACTTCGACACGATGGGCCGGATGGTCTGTTCCCTCAACCCAGATTTCATGCAGGGTGGGAACAACCCTGACTACGTGTACCGGGGAGACTACGCGACCCGGCGTATTCTCAGCATGTATGTTGCTGGGGTTGGGCAGTCGCCCACATCCAACACGCAACCCACGTACGGCCATATTGTTGAGGACTACACATTCCTCACAAGCCGGTACGACTACCTTTCCCTGTTCCCCATGGTCCCGCCAGTGTTCATACCGACCTACTCTGGGACCGTGGTGAGTACCGCCACTGGGGAGGTCACGGTTGCTACGGCGATGGACTACAAGCTCCTGGCCTACGGGGCAACCGTACTGGAACTGCTCACCAAGGACAGCGGCGGCGGTGCCGTGACGGCCATGGGGTTGTTCCTGGTCCGGGCAGGGGACTCGGTATTGACGAAACTCTGGGTGTCGGAGATGAACGGCACCCACGGGCTGACGGGGGTTGCCAACGCGGATGTCATCACCTTCCGGTTGCATCTTCTTGAGTCCCCCGGGCACTGGACCAACTTCGAGTACCAGGACGGAGCCGGGACTGCTACCACCCACACCCCATTCCACATCGTCCCTGTAGGGATGGAGATCAACGCGGTAGGGATGACCTTCCACGGGGTCAACAGGCGGGAACCTGTCATCATCCTTACCGCTGACCGTCACGCCTACCGGGTGACGATGGCCGGGAACACCCTTACAGGGTCCAGCGCCCTGCCATCCAATGTCGAGACAGCATCGCTGGACATTGAGGGCTACCACAAGGCCGCTGACTACCTGTACCTGGTCCAACCCACCAGGTCGTTGAACCTCAACATCGCCACGTTCCAGCCCGCAACGGGCACCGACTGGACGTTCGACGCGACGAACAAGCACTGGGATGCGGGGGGTGACAGCAAGAAGATCATCATCCCGATCAAGCTCCCGTCCTACAGTTCCCACACGAATGCGGCCGGGTCGTTGACCCACCTTGGCATCCTGACCGTCCTGCGTTTCATGGGGAACTTCCACGGGATTGGAGGCCTTCCCCCTGGGGGAAACAATGCCTCCGTGGAGCTGTTCCGCAACACGTCGAACTACACTGCGGTGTCGGTGACGCCCACGGCCATGCTCCTGGCGGGAGCGTCGATCCAGGCCATCAGCGGTTCAGGCGTCCTTGCGAAGAGCGAGTTTGCCGTGACTGCCCCCCCCGCCGGATCGGCGGTTATGATCGACAACTCGCAATACGATTACTACGTCGTCATCACGTCGAGTACTGGGGGGGTCGGTGCAACCGACTACCTATCCTCGATGCAAGTAGACTTCATTGACCCTGGCCCCAGGAACTACTAGGAGAACCCCGATGAACCCGATGGATGTCATCTACGCCTGGCAATCGCTGATCCTGGCCGTGGTCATCGTGGGCCTCACGCAGGGTCTCAAGACCACCATTGAAGCCGTGCTCCTCATGCGGAACAAGGGGACGAAGAAGACCGGCAAGGAGCTTCGAGGGGATATCATCTTGATCGACAAAGCGATCCTGCCGCTGTTCCCGTTGGTCACGGGTGCCGTCCTGGCCGTCCTGGTGCCTCTGCGACCCGAAGCCCTGGCTACCTATGTGACCGACCACGCGCATGGATCGAAGTGGGCCTACGCCATGTGGGGAGCGGTCATCGGACAGTTCGCGGACTACCTGTACCAGCGGGTGAAGCGCCTGATTCCAGGTGGTGAATCCAATGCCAGGTCAGCATCGACTCCGCCAACCGATCCGACTCCGCCAACCGATCCGACTCCGCCCGACCCTACTCCTGATCCCCCGGCGACATCGGATCCCCCGGTGACTCCTGACCCCCCGACTGCCTGATCGTAGGGTACGACTATGCGTGTCTACGCGGACGTGAATCGCATCCCTGATGCTCCTCCTGAGCCGGTGTCTACCATCATCCAGGTGGGGCCCACTCCACCCGTAGGGACGAGCACCCCCATCAACGGGAAGTTCGTCGTGGACATCCCCGATGGGGTGGTGGTTCCTCCCGTGACGGATACAACGTGTCTGATCAACTCGGCATCCCCGGATTACCTGCCATGGTCGATCTACTCTGGGCTCCGTGATTCGTTCCCGGCCTACCAGAACGTGATCTTCAACCAGCTCCTTACGTCGGTTGACATGGCGGCCCTTGATCTGGTGGCAACATTCCCCTTTGATCCGGGCCCCCCAGCTCGATTCTGGCCTTCCCGCTGTCAGGTAGGGAGGGATGTCCCCCCAGCAGGCGTGGCCCCTGGTTCGGTCGCGCTGCTACCAGAGAACCCCTACTCGTCCCCCCCTCATCCGGGGTTGCTCATCACGAGCACCATTGACATCAGCCTCATCACGGGGGGTGCTGGGGCCAAGGAGTTCGTGGTGTACTGGAAGGTCTACGGGATGTCTGACACCGCGGACGTGATGAACTACACGTCCGGGTCGAACTCCCCGACCTTGAAGAATCTTGTCGAGATCCCCCAGGACACCATCGAGTGCTTCATCTCAGTGAACGGCGGTGGGGGCTATACTCCCGTATCCCGTCTATCACCTTGTGTAACATGTGGTCCGGGTACGCTGGTGAAACTGGCGTTCGTGAACCACACATCGAGCAAGGTCTTCCTCACTGCCTATGCGGTGATGTTCTGAAAGGTGTCCCATGGCTGAGGACTTCGGACCTGGCGTTTCGCGGAATCTGACCGCCCTTGCGGAGCAGTTCACGACAGTGGTGTGGCAAGCGGACAAGCCGCCACTGGACAGTGAACTCAATCTGATGTCCCAGGTGGAATGGGAGAACCTTTCCCAGGCCATCCGGTCACAGGTCCACTCGGGATTCTTCCTGGACCCGACGCGGTGCGAGGCGGACTACTACACGAACCCGATGTACACGAACCAGTTCATCCTCGGTCAGCCCGGCTCCGTGTCGGGGAACTACGAGGATGCACCCCCCCTGTACGCGGCAGTGAACGGCTGGGTGATCCCCATCGCTGGGTCCAACATGCCGATGCCGTATGGGATCGGGGCTCCCATGGCGAATCGTGTTCGCCTGTACCCCCCGCCCGCATCCGATTCCCGCACGGACTTCGTATTCCTGGAGGTCTGGCGGTGCATGGTCGCCCCAACCCCATCCACGGGCAACAAACCCAACGCGGGTGAGCTCTGGAAGTACGGCAACGTCCAGTACGGGGGGACGAACCTCGTTGACGAGATCGAAGACCCGGCAGTGGGCTACGAGACCACGCAGCGGGTCCAGCTCCAGTATCGGATCAGGGTGGTCGGGTCGGGAGACGGCCTTGGCACATCGGTGGACCTGAAGACCTTCCCGGACGGGCTGACAGACCCGAACGTGCTGGGACAGGGCACAGCTACGTCCCCGGTGACGGGCATGGCCTTCACGAACATGAGGGATGCCCTCGGTGACCCATCACTCTGGAGGGCAGGAGATGGCGACCCGACGAACGCCCTTGGGACGGTGGACGGCTACGTGTACGCCGTTCCGATCTGTGCCGTGTTCCGTCGGAACACCACACAGTTCACGGCGATCTCGACGGGTACGCCGAACCAGAACGGAGGCGAGACCCGCACGCCCAGCTCGACATCGCCAACAGATGCCCGGTATCTGTGGCAGGCGACGTTGATGAGCAACCTGGCCGAAGGGACTACCGGCTGGGTGCAGCTCAACGGCTACTCACTGGCGGGCATGGACGACCCCAACCTGTTCCCTGTTGGGACCCTGCGGCGCTACCTCGTCGTGGGGACGGGGATCAACGCCGAGACCATCGCCATCGACCAGAACACGGACCCGGTAGGCCACGGCGACTACATCTTCATCGACCTCATCGGTCGTGGCCGGGCAGGAACGCAGGCACGGTACCACCACCAGGACACCCCGGTGTCTCTGTACTGCACCCGGCCCGATGGTCTGTACGCCGACCATATTGCGGCAACGGACATCCTCGACATGAGGCGGTCTATCAACTTCGGGGACTGGGACTACAACCGTCTGCTCCAGAAGGGCGTTGCGGCCCTGATCCAGAACAACCTGCGGACGACCTTCAAGACCTCTGGCACGGGTGGGAACACGGTTGGTCTGGTCACCACCGAGGTGTCCCTGTTCACGACGGCGATACTCCCTCCGACGCACACAGGGCCGGTGGACGCAACCAACGCGATCCGTACCGTGTGGTCGGACAGTGCGGCGTTGCAGTCCGACGTGACGGTGATCCTGAACGACCAGGCAGCCCTGGACGCCAACCACATCACGTCCACGACGTTCGACACCCTGAGTGTCAGTGATGCGTGGTCCCCTGGGGCAGACTTCCAGCCCCACGGGTTCCTGAACTTCGGGACGGCAGCCCAGGGATGGTGCAACGGCAGTGTCATCTTCGTGGATATCGGTGGGGCAGACGGCATCAGTGGTGCCCGCTATGGTCTGCGTGGGGGCCAGAAGTCTGTACGCTTCATGTCCCCCAGGGAGATGTGGCGGTCGGCATCTTCGGGTACCTACTCTCATCACCCGTGGGCGCTCCGGTTCATCGGGGGTGTGGACGGCAACCTGCCTACGGGTAGCCCGACGGCCAACCCTGACAACGATGACAACGCCTACCGGGCGGGGTACATCACTTCTCCTGAGATATCCAGTGGTACTACATGGCCTCCTGTTCACCCAGGACCAATGTATCCGACGGACGAGTCCAACTTCGAGAAGCCCTTCATCGTTCTTGGTGGGGTACTGAGGCCTGACCTCCGGTTCACAGGGATCGTGGCTGACGCTAGCACCCTGGTGAACATCGGGACGGGCCCTGGCTACACCCAGTTCGAGATATATTTCCCGTCCACCAACTGGGATGCCTACGGTCTCCTCCTCGGGCGTGACCAGAAGTCTTTGGCAGCCTACATCACCAACGATAATGAGGATTACACCGGGTTGTCGTCCAGGCTCTATCTGGTGATCTACGGGGATGCGGCCTACCCGGACAACAACGGGTCGTTCCAGGTCATCGGTTCTGGCACGCTTGGAGCCACGCAGAATTCCTCGTTAAACCCGATATCTGGCAGAAGACCCAACTGTCTTGTGGTCCGGCCCTTGTCGGCGGACTTCAAGGCATTCCAGGATGGCACCAACACGGTCACCATCGAGTTCCGTTCGCAGGACACCTACGCTGAGGACGACAACGGATCAGCTACCCAGCCTGCGGGCATAGCGGTGGTTCTCACAGACCTCCGGGGTCTGGTAGGAACCAATGTGACTACCCCGTGGGGGGCTGTGGATCCCAACTACATCCTGAAGAATGACGGTACCGACCGCCTTTATCCCGTCACCAGCAAAGCGGTCCTGACAACAGACCTCCTGTGGTCGCCCAATCGGGGAGCCAGTCAGAGAGTACCGGACCAGATCTTCCGTTTCGGGGTGCGGAGTCCCTCTTCATCGTTCATCCGTAGCCCAGTGTCGGTGGTTGATCCTACGTTCATTGCAGACACGGGATACCCCACCGGGGACATCATGTACCCGACCACCCAGGTACAGCTCTGGAACCGGCTGCCGTCAACGGGCTTGTATGCCCCCTATGCCTCCGACCCAGGGTCGATGACGACGCCGCCAACCACCACGAGCACCAGTTACGGTGGCAACATCGTGGGGAACTCGGAACAGGACCGCGAGGCGGAACTGTTGGTGGACCCCGGATCGAAGACGGTGGTGTTCCGGCCTTTCCAGAAGAAGACCATCATCCTGAAGGGAATGGAGATCATCGACCCGTACATCGGTACAACTCTGTACGGGGACCCCAACTATCCGGGTGGGGGAGCCCCCAAGGACGGTCAGGGTCTTTTCGAGGTTAGCCACACCGAGGCGTACATCGTCCCCCCGGAATTCATGCCGAGGTTCGGTCGGCAGGACATCCCGTACCATCTCTACACGGGATCGTCCGACCCCATCTACCCAGGGATCAACCACCTGTTCCTTGACCAACCAGGCAACGCGGCCGAGGTCTTCGACATCGTTGGGGGTGCCAGCAACGGTGGCGGGGCAGGTGTGTTGTCCATCCTGTTCGACACATCTTCCCTTCTGGTATATGGCCTCGCCGGGACGGTCGGTGGGGTTCCCCACACGGCGTACGGTGCCCGCAAGTGCCAGTACACATCCCCATCGTCGGATCTGGATGACGTGGTGCGGGGGGTCGAGCTTCCCCCCTACCTCGGGATCGCACGGCTCTATGGTGTGTACGAGAGGTCGGACTTCCTGGCTCACTGCGATGCCACCAACGTAGGTGCATTCCTCAACAACGACAGGGCTACGTCTATCACCGGTACCGGAGGCACCCCACCGACGAACCTCCTGCGGACGGATGCCTGGCGGCAGACGTTGTTCATCAAGCAGGGGGGGGCCAACGCCATAACCCAGCAGTACGACTCGCACACGTACATCGTCCCTGAGAGCGCCATCGACATCACGAAGATCCCGACCTGGTCTTTTGGAAACATGTTCGATGACTTCGACTACGTGGTCGAGTCCGTGGTCTTCGGTTTCGCGGAAGGGTTCATCAACAAGAACAGCTACGTGTTCGCCCGGCAATTCAACGGCATCGGCACGGCCACCCTGGTCACGTCGAACAAGGAACTCGGCATGGTGGACGTGGTTCTTCCGTCCGCACCGCCGACG
>Ga0315295_10002226_pt1 | contig 16513 bp, 12 predicted proteins | sample YL17G14_0_MG_FD_204453 | JGI IMG/M metagenome (GOLD analysis project Ga0315295, IMG submission 204453) | Sediment microbial communities from Yellowstone Lake, YNP, Wyoming, USA - YL17G14_0 | ecosystem: Environmental > Aquatic > Freshwater > Lake > Sediment | place: USA: Wyoming | collected... | reverse complement strand
GAAAAGCCCGGAACTGATGTCCCCCATGCACTCCAGTTTGAACCATTATCCGTTGAATACCTGTACTGATCTGTATTGGTTCCTGTCCCCCCGCTTCCCGGTGTGGTGACAGTTATTGTCAGTGTTGCTCCTTCACATACTGTAGCATCTGCCGGACTCTTCGCTATGACCGGTGCCACTGGATCAGCTACCACAGTCCATGATACACTATTCGAAGATGAAGTATTGCAATTATTGCCGCTGGCCGTGCGACGACTCTCAATTATGCTGGTACCAACCACAGCAGAAAAGTTGGGTACACCTGTACTCCATCCACTCCATGAGGCTCCGTTATTTGTTGAATATCGGTACTCATCAACTATGGTACCTGTTCCCCCGCTTCCCGGTGTAGTACTGACTGTCAATGTTGTTCCTTCACATAAGCTTGCCTCATTAGGTGATTTGGTCAACCCCGGAGCAACAGGAGCAGAGACAACAAGAACTGTTATATTATCGCTTCCTGTACAACCATTGTCGTCTGTAACTGCATAAGTCAGGTTGTAGGAGTTGACAGTTGTGGTGGAAAAAACAGGATTAGATATATTGGTTGATGAAAGAGGAGAAGTATTACCTGTCCAGGAATGGGTTGAATAGGTCCCTGAGCCACCCGTCGGATTGCCATTCATGTTAAGAGCGCCACCAGAACACATCTGTGCAGGGTCGGGAGTAATATTTGCCGATGGGCCCAAACGAACACCTATTGTAACATAATCACCATCGTTAATATTAACTCCGGTTTTCTCATAATATCCTCCGTTTAAAGTCAGATCATAAGTGGTCGCACCTGAATTAAAATCCCCGTCACTATCTACCAGCAGCAGGTATTTAGAACAGGCAGTCGGAGGGGCTGGCAAAGATGAAATATCAAATTTAACTGTTACTGTACCAACATCACCGGTTTCGTCAAACCTCCATTCCCTTGATAATTTCCCGATTGTTGCAGATGGTGTTTCGGTAGTTGACCAGGTTGATATTGATGCTTTATCATGTCCAAACAAAAGATAATCACCATCGCTAAGAGAAGATGGATTTAATATTTCCAGAATCCCTCCTGAAGCTGCATCTGAATGGTAATTTGAGGCATCTTCCCGGCCTATACCTGCAACTTCATTTTTATTAGTTGCCCGATAAGCATATTTATTGGCAGAGGCATCAATAGTTAAGTCATATATAGCGGCAAGATAACTGTTGATGATATTGACCTGGGCATTGTTGATCCTGTAATTGTAAACCAGAACTTCAGTAATATATCCGTCAAGCCCGCCATTAGTTGTATTGTAATGTCGTCCAATTCGCAGATTAGGAGGGGTGAGATCATCATCACCGTCAGCCTGAGATTTTTCAAGAACACCATTGACGAAAAGTCTGTAGTAAGCCCGTGGCAATTCACGCATATAATCAATCAGCGTAAAAGCGGTAGTCGAAATTGAGGAGGTGCTGACAGGACTGGATCCAATGCCATTGTTATTGTTATCTCTTTTTTGAAAACTGTAATAATTCCCAGTCACAAGTTTTAAACTTGTAAGATTATTTGTCAATGCTGCTCTGTCGATTATAAAATCTCCAGCACCATCAGATACGCCACCAACAGTATATCCCGGATTAACTTTAAATACAGTAATAATGCTAAATCCGCTTGTACCTGGTATTCCGAGCGCAGCCGGATCAATAAATTTATCACCATTGAATTGGAGTGCTGGTTCCCCATTGACTATACCTGTCTGATATACAGGTCTGTTGGAACTAGCAGATTGCACAGCATTATTCCCGTTTCCTGAATAATCGTTCCACTGTTGAACCCTATCCCCAACTAAAGCCGGAGTTACTCCTGCGTCTTTGTACACACCTGCATTGGATTTTAGCCATAATTTGTTGGATGTGCTGTTTCCAACTCCTCCCGGTCCAGTCTGAGCATCAACAGACCAACCAGCAACCAGGAACCAGGAACTACTGAAGACCAATAATCTATATAACCATTTAATTATCAGCTTTTCTATGATAGAACCGAATTCTGAAATTATATTTCCTGCTGAAACGTCCAAATTATATGGTTAGGTTAAACAATACAGTTAAAAAAACCGGTTTCCTGTTTTTTCCCGAAAACCGGAATCTCCATTTAAATATGTCACACACGCATAATAACGTTTAAAAGTCCGGTTTTCTTATCTGTTACTAACACTTTAATAACATATAAAAACACCAGAACAGTGCTTTTATGAAAACATGTAAATTCCTGTTTTCTCAAAAGTCTTTATTTAGCATCAGAATGTATTCCGGAAATAGTCAACTATTGGGTGAACTTATCAACAAAAAAGCCGGATGAATCGAATCAATCCGGCCTTAATATTCTTATTGTGCCTTGTGTCGAGTATTTGCGCCTTATGCCTAGATAATCAGCATTGCATCACCATAGGTGCCAAACCTGTATTTTTCCTTAACTGCTGTTTTATATGCTTCAAACAAAAGATCATATCCGGCAAAGGCAGCAACCATCATAAGGAGCGTGGAATAGGGAAGATGAAAATTGCTGATCATCATATCAGGAACCTTAAAATCATAAGGTGGGAAGATGAACTTATTGGTCCAGCCGTCAAATGGTTTCACATATCCGCTTGTCGATACAGAACTTTCGATAGTCCTGACGACTGTTGTTCCCACAGCACAAATCTTGTATTTGTTGTCTTTTGCCTTGTTTATAATTTCCGCTGCATCTTCAGTAATCCTTATCCTTTCCGAATCAACCTTATGCTTTGTAAGATCTTCAACATCAACGCTTCTAAAATTTCCAAGTCCAACATGAAGTGTAATTTCCGCAAATTCAACTCCGATAATTTCCAGCTTCTTTAACAATTCCCGGCTGAAATGCAATCCGGCTGTAGGAGCAGCAACAGCTCCTTCGTGTTTAGCAAAGATTGTCTGGTATCGTTCATTATCTTCCGGTTCAACAGGTCTGTTAATGAACTTTGGAAGCGGCGTTTCGCCAAGACCATAAAGTGTCTGCTTAAACTCCTCATATGTGCCGTCAAACAGAAACCTGAGGGTTCTGCCTCTCGAAGTAGTATTGTCAATCACTTCAGCAACCAGCAGATCGTCTTCCCCGAAATACAATTTATTGCCAATCCTTATTTTTCTTGCAGGATCAACAAGAACATCCCATAACCTTTGTTCCCTGTTAAGTTCCCTTAGCAGGAATACCTCAATCTCTGCTCCCGTCTTCTCTTTGTTCCCGTATAAACGTGCAGGAAAGACTTTTGTATTATTGAAAATCAGAACGTCATGTTCGTTAAAATATTCAGTAATTTCCTTAAATATCTTGTGTTCAAATGTTCCCCTTTTCCTGTTTACAACCATTAACCTCGATTCATCCCTGTTTTCAGTAGGATAAAGGGCAATTAGTTCCGGCGGTAAAGTGTACCTGAATTGCGATAGTTTCATATTAAGAATATTGATATATTATTTTTTTGAATCCCTTTATACGTACCAGATTTAGATTTGTTTCATTTCTTTTACAAAATTTTCAAAATATTTTAAAGAAAATGCGTTTTTCAGTAAATTAGGACCTATTGAGGTCCTTTCAAGTGACGAAAGATAAGCTCCGCTTCCTAATGCTTTGCCCAGATCCATGGCAAACGATCTTATATAAGTTCCTTTACTGCACAGAATCCTGATCCTTGTTTCAGGAATTCCATATGATAAAAGCTCTAATTCCCTGAAGAATACTGTTACCGGATTCATTTCCTTCTGAATTCCTTTCCTGGCAAACTCGTAAGCTCTCTTCCCATCTATCATTTTTGCGGAATGGACAGGAGGTATCTGCTTCTGTTCTCCCAGGAATCCTCTAAGTGATGATATAACAAGATCTTCGGATATTTGTTCAACAGGGTACCTGCCATTTATTTCAGTTTCAAGATCATATGACTGAGTTGTCTCCCCGAAATGTATGGTTGCGATATACTCTTTATCCAGATCACGGAATTCTTCTATTCTCTTTGTTGCTTTCCCGGTACAGATAATCATCAGTCCGCTCGCAAGCGGATCAAGTGTTCCCGCATGACCGATCTTGATTTTCTTCAGGCCGAGATTGCTTTTAATAATTATCCTTACCTTATTTACAAGGTCAAAAGATGTCCAGTAGAGAGGTTTGTCAAAAAGCAGTACCTGCCCTTCTTCAAAGGACGAAATCTTTTCAGATAACATGTAATCCCAATAAAATTGAATAAATACCGATCAGAATGCAATAGATTGCAAACCATTTAAGATTACCTTTCTTTACAATATTGATCATCCATTTGCAGGCCAGATACCCTGAAACAAAAGCCACAATGAAACCAACTGCTATTACAAGAAATGATGTGCCTTCTTTTGTGAAATCACTTGAACTCATCTCCAGAATATTTGCGCCTATAATCGGTACTAATACCATAAGAAAAGAGAACTTCGCAATCTCAGATTTTTTATTCCCAAGCATCATCCCGGTGGCTATTGTAGCTCCTGACCTTGAAATTGCCGGCAAGACTGACAACGCCTGGGCAATCCCGATAATAAACGAATCAAGACAGGTCATCGTTCTTTCCTTTGGTTTTATAACCATGGCAAGTCCCAGGAACAATGCTGATATTAAGAATTGAATCCCAAGGGAAGTCATGTTTCCCGCAAAAAACTTTTCAGCAATGTCCTGCATAAAAAATCCAGCTATTCCTACCGGAATCATCGATATAATGAGTTTTATTACGTAACGTGTTTCCTCGTTAAACCTGAATTTAAAAAACCCCTTAAACAGATCCGAGATTTCTTTCCACAAAACAAACACAGTGCTGAGAAAAGTAGCTCCATGCACAGCTATGGAAAAATAAAAATTTGCTTCATGATCAATCCCGAAGAGGTATTTGCCAAGTTCAAGATGTCCGGAACTGCTTACTGGCAAAAATTCAGTAAGTCCCTGTATCAAACCAAGGACGATAGCTTGTAATAAATTCATCCAGGATTATCTAAAGCTTATTTATCCGAGTTTTTAGGCTTTTTCATAATGGCCCAGATTTCAAAAATAAATCCTGCAAGGACTACAAGCGGCGCAAGAGTTATCCTTCTGAAACTGAATATTTTATCACTGAACTCATTGGGATCCTTCGATTTGCCTCCAAGCATCAGCAAAAAACCGATAACAATTATTACGAAACCGATACCAAGCAGTTTGTAGTTTTCACGGCCAAGCGCAAAATTCAGTTTTTCCTTATTCTCGTTTTTTGTTGCCATGATTCAATTATATAGTTTATCCTCAGAAATGACAAGATAACGGTTGACAGACAAATATGTTGAAACCAGGTTTATTAAAATTCCGGCAATTAGCAAGAAAACACCAAGAATTATCAACAGTTGGGTATTCTCAAAAGAAAACAGCATAAGAAATTCCTTTTCAATAAGATACAAAAGTCCCATTAAAAGCAGCATTGCAATGAGCGATGCAAGAATTCCATGATAAATGCTCCTGATCAGGAAGGGTTTCCTGATAAATGACCTTGTTGCTCCTACTAGCTGCATTGTTCTTATCAGGAATCTTTTTGAATAAATTGCTAGCCTGATTGTGTTATTTATTATCGTGACTGCTATCAGGAAGAGGAACGAACTTATTATCAACAAAAACAGACTGATCTTACGCACATTTTCATTTATCAGAAACAGCAATGAATCCTCATACCAAACCTCTTTTACAAAAGGATACTCAAGAATATATTTCTCAATCTTTGCAACGCTGTCAGTGTTTGTATAACCGGCATAAAGGTAAACATCTATTGTGGGAGGCAGCGGGTTATCGCCCAGAAAGCTAATAAAATCCTCTCCAAGATCCTCCTTCATTTTTGCTGCTGCGTCATCCTTGGAAACATATTCAGTAGATTTAACAAATGGCTTGGCATCAAGGTCTTTCTGCAGCATCCTGATATCGGCTTCCCGGGTACCATCACCGACTATTACTGAAAATGAAAGACTCTCTCTGAAATAATCCGACAGTCCTTTTGCATTGATTATAACAAGACCGAGAATACCAAGCAAAAAAAGCACCAGCGAAACACTGATTACCAGTGTCAGATATGAACCGGTAAGCTTAGCCTTCGAAAATCCTGTTTCTTTATTCCTCACCAATTTCTATATTTACCCACCCCTGACACCTCCCGGAAGGGGCATCATGTATTTAAACATCTTCAACCTTTTCAACTTTGGAATTTACTCAATTATCGAAATCCAGCCGAACTCATCAGGTATATCACCATACTGAATGGAGATCAGCTTATTATACAGTTTCATCGTAACCGGACCAGGTTTCCCATCCTGGCAGTATTCATAGATCATATTCTTATCCGGATCAACGATCTTGCCTATAGGGCTTATAACTGCTGCCGTTCCGCATGCCCCGGCTTCACTGAACTCCGACAGTTCCTCAACTGGAACCTGCCTGCGTTCTGTTTTTATGCCAAGGCTCCCGGCTACATCAATCAGGCTCATGTTGGTTATTGAGTTCAGTATTGACTCGGATTTCGGGGTGATATAGGTATTGTTCTTAATTCCAAAGAAATTTGCCGGTCCGCATTCATCGATATATTTCTTCTCCTTTGCATCAAGAAATATGGAACTTGCATACCCGCCTTCCTTTGCAGCAACGCCGGCTCTGAGGCTGGCTGCATAGTTACCACCGACCTTATAAATGCCGGTTCCCTTGGGTGCAGCTCTGTCGACATCTCTGCATATCAGCATATTGACCGGCTTGATTCCTCCCTTGAAATAGGGTCCCACCGGCGTTACAAAAACAATGAATGTGTACTCCGACGCAGGCTTGACTCCAACTTCCGCACCGCTCCCATACAGAAGAGGACGAATATATAGTGTTGCACCGGAGCCATAAGGCGGAATGAACCTTTTATTAAGCTGAATAATCCTGAAAACAGCTTCTTTGAATTTTTCAACAGGAAATTCTGCCATTTTTATCCCGTCTGCTGAAGATACAAGCCTTTTTGCATTTTCTTCCCACCTGAATAACCTGATCTTTCCATCTTTGCCCATATATGCCTTAAGACCCTCAAAGGCTTCCTGCCCATAATGTAATCCGGTTGCGGCAATGTGAATATCAATATATTCAGAATCTGAAATTTCAAATTCTCCCCATTTGCCATTCCTGTAAAAACAACGCAGATTATAATCAGTTTTAATATAACCAAAAGGCAGATTTTTCCAATCAAGATTCTCCATATCAACTAATTTAAAAATATCCGGTAAAAGTACATTTTTATAACTAAACTCCGACAGAATTCATATCAGAAAATTGATTATTTGTACCAGGCCTGAAGAGCTGCTATTTGCTCTTCCACCGTAACGCTCCTAAGTAGTTTTCCGGTCTTTGTAAGGAAATCATGATCTCTTAAAAGCTTTTTCTGAATATCAATCCAGACTTTTGCATCAGTTATAATGCCATGCTCATTTCTTTCCCTGAAGAGCTTGTCAGTAAGCTTGATATAATCAATACGACCCAGATAATCATACCTTGCATCATGCAGTATTTTATCAGCAAATGATTCATACTTTTCAGTAAATGAGTTGGTAATTATATGCCTGGTCGAAATGATGTAACTCTCATCAAAACCGAAGCGTGGTAGAATCTCTCCCATCAGGGCAAAAGCTGCTTCAGCAGGGTTATCATAGTCTGCCAGATATCCTGTAATCAGAAAAATTGAAGCCAGCTTCAGATTCACATATACTTCTTCCGGCAGTTGTTCAGCTGTGGCGATAAGCTCAACCTGAGCGGTAATGCTTCTGGCAAGCTGAGCATTGTGAAAATAAAGATCCGGAGGTGCTTCATCGGTAAAGATTTTATTAACTGCTTCCTCGACATCCTCGAGCTTAATAAGCTGCATCTTGAACCGGAATCGGTTGTTTGGAGAACCCTTTTCGTCACTCAGTTCAGGGATAATTTCCCTGACAAAATACATGTCAAGCTCCCCTTTGTATTTTACAGGCATCTTTCCGCGGTGCTCGCAAATGAAAAAATCTTTGACAAACTCATATGTAGTGCCTGAAATATTAATTTTTCCTGCCTCTCCCGACGATTCCATCCTGCTCGCAGTATTAACCGTATCACCCCATATATCGTAAGATAACTTCTTATGACCTACAACACCCGCAATGACAGTCCCCGTATGGATACCAATCCTGATATCCCAGTATTTCATGCCCTGCAAAAGTGAAGACTCCTTGAGTTTATTCATATATTGCTGCATCTCAAGGGCCGCCAGAATAACTTCAACCGGATTGGTCCTGTTCTTTTCAGGTATCCCTCCTGCACACATATACGCATCTCCGATTGTTTTTATCTTTTCTATCCCGTATTTCTCAACAACTGAATCAAAATGAAAAAAGAATTTGTCGAGCTCATCTATCAGCACCTCAGGATTCATTTCTTCTGCAATTTGTGTAAAACCCTGAATATCTGAAAATAACACAGTAACAAAATTGTATTTGGTCTTTGTTGCTTTCCCTTTCGACATTATTTCGTCAGCAGTGTTCTTGGGCAGAACATTTGCCAGCAAAGCTTCAGTTTTCTCTTTTTCTATCACCAGATCTTCAGTTCTTTTATTAATGATCTGTTCCAGCAGATATTGTTTACGGGCATACCTGAATTCAAGATGCTCATAAAATGCCCAGATAAGCAAAAACAGGAGTATCAGATATAATGTAAGAGCAAGCTTTGAAAAGTACCATAACGGCTTAATGACAAAACTTACAGGAACCAGCTCACCGGATTTATTTTCAAGACTCCGGAACCGGATTTGAAATGTATAGCGCCCGGCAGGAAGATTTGTATATTCCTTAATACTAACTTCTTGCCAGGCGGTTGGCTTTTTATCAAAACCCGATAAGAAATACTGATATTCATATCCTGATTCGGGTATGATCCTGAAAACAATATTATTTTCCCTGAACCTCAGCACCAGCTCATTTTGCCCGGAAGAGTTTTTGCCATTACCTGAATCTGCAGGATGAATGACAGAATCACCGTTTATTACAATACCTTCAATCTGAGGAATTATTTCTGGAACATCAGAAGGCTGGGCTGATAACGGGAGAAAAAGTAATGCTGATAGAACAATTAATGTAAATGAAAAACTAAACTTCCTCATTAACAGCATATACTTAAAAATTGACCGAACTGTTGTCAAAAGTATCAATAAACTTTATTAACGCCAAAATTTAAACCCCATTGTGGAATTACAGAACTTTCAACACTTTTACTAATTTCGCTTCAGATAAATACAGCAATATGAAGATTATTTTTGCTTCAAATAACATAAACAAAATAAGGGAAATCAATAATGTCCTCGGAACAAGCTTTACTATTCTGAGTCTGAAGGATATAAATATGGATGAAGATATTCCTGAAAATGAGCTGACTCTTGAAGGTAATGCGTTGCATAAAGCCCGGCATATTTTCAATGCCACCGCGAAGAATGTTTTTGCCGATGACACCGGGCTTGAAGTTGATGCGCTGAATGGCCGGCCGGGAGTTCATTCAGCCCGGTTTGCCGGAGAGAACAAGGATTCGGATGCAAATATTGAAAAACTGCTTTTACTCCTTAAGAATGAATCCAATCGCAATGCAAGATTCAGGACTGTCATAGCACTTATTTTTAATGGCAAAGAATATCTTTTTGAAGGCAAAGTTTCAGGCGCGATCATCACAGAAAAGAGAGGCAGGAAGGGATTTGGTTATGACCCGGTCTTTATCCCTGAGGGGAAAACTCTGACATTTGCCGAAATGGACCTTGATGAGAAAAACACCATATCCCATCGTGCTAGAGCCTTTGAAAAACTGAAATTGTTTTTACATGGATGTCAACAGTCTGAAAATGAAGATACTGTTTAGATATCCGGTCAAACGATGAAAAAACCTTTATTTATTACAGCTTTTATTCTTTTGTGCCACTACCTGTGCAGTCAGCTGCCGGTCAGTTCATGGTCAGACCATTTGAGATATAATACTGCAAAATGTATTGCCGCAGGTTCTGAGGAGATTTTTGCATCAACAGGTTCTTCAGTTCTGGTGTATAATAAAGAGTATAAAGAACTCAAAAAGATGTCGCCTGTCAACGGTCTCTCTGAAACAGGGATCAGTGCATTAGGCTGGTCAGACGAAAATAATATCCTGATTATCGCTTATTCGAGTACAAATCTGGACCTTATAAAAAAAAATACTGTCTATAATATCCCTGATATTCTGAACAAGTATATTCCTGTTGAAAGAAGGATCAACAGGATAAGGACCCTTGGAAAATACGCTTATCTGGCCACCAGCTTCGGAATTGTTGTTATTGACCTTGTTAAAATGGAAATTCATGACACCTGGAAACCGGGACCGGGACCAGAGAACAACGAGGTTTTCGACATTGCATTTGGGAATGACAGGGTCTTTGCCGCCACAAATCTGGGGACGTGGCACGCAGATCTCATAAATCAGGGTCTTGCATATTTTGGCAACTGGGATCAGATCAACAGCTTACCAGATCCCGGTTCGAGGTGCACACTTGCAATCTTCTCCGGCGAAACGCTTTACATCAATGTCTCACAGATGTCCTCAACAGGTGATATTATCTATGCAATTGATAATAATGCCAGGCTCTTTTCTTACAGCCCCGGAGTATTCAACAGTTCATTCGATTCAGCTCCTGAAGGATTTCTGGTTTCTTCGGCCGGCTCTCTCAAATATTACAGGTCTGACGGATCTCTATTAAGTACAATAGCATCATATGGCTGGGGTATCCCGAATATTTCACAGGGTATTATCGAAAACAATGATGTGTGGATAAGTGACATAAATTATGGTCTTGTTCAGGGTAAAAATAAGATCATATTTAGCATCCTTTCTCTTACGGGACCAGCTTCAAATGATGTTGTAAACATTGTTTCGGGAAATGGTAAAACAGTAATCTGCGGAGGCGGCGCTGATAATTCATGGGACGGACTGAACAGGTCTCTGCAGGTTTCACTTTATGAAAACAATCATTTTACAAATATTGTTTCAGGTACTGAAGGGGATGCGATGCGATCAATTATTGATCCCGGAAACAATTCTCATTTTTTTGTTTCAACCTGGGGAGACGGATTACTTGAGTATAATAATAATGTTCTGGTTAAGCATTACAATTCCTCAAACTCTCCTCTCCAGAATGGCAGTGCAACAGTTACAGGGATTAAGATCTGTGGTCTTGCATTGGACAAATCAAAAAATTTATGGATCACCCAGACTGATGTCACCGGGAAAATAAAAATACTTAAGCCCGACGGCAACTGGCTCGTTTATCCTTTGACAATTGATGCTCCTGTTGCCGGAGATATTATTTCAACCGAAAAAGGACAGAAATGGATAACTCTTCCGGGAGGCCATGGTCTGTTTATCATCGATGATAACAACACGCCTGATGTATTCACTGATGACAAAGCCAGAAGACTTACTATTACAGACAGCGATGATAAAGTTTTAAACACTGTATTTTCTACAGCTGAAGATCTTGACGGAAACATCTGGATCGGCACTGACCAGGGGCCTGTGATATATTACTACACGGATGAGATCTTCGATGATGATGTGAGGGGTTACAGGATCAAGGTGCCGCGCAATGACGGTTCGGGACTTGCTGATTACATGCTCGGGACAGAATCTGTTACATCAATTTCGGTTGATGGAGCAAATCGGAAATGGCTTGGCACAAAAAGCTCAGGAGTTTACCTGCTGTCGGCCGACGGTACAACAATGCTTAAAAATTACAACATACGGAACAGTCCGTTATTCTCTGATTCAATTGCCTCTTTGGCAGTCGATAACGTAACAGGAGAAGTCTGGTTCGGAACATCAGAGGGAGTACTCTCTGTACGGGAAATTGCAATCTCAGGGAAACAGGCCTATGATGATGTCTATTCATTCCCAAACCCTGTGAGGGAAGATTTCGAAGGGAACGTTACAATTACCGGATTGATGAAAGATACTCAGATCAAAATAACAGATATAAGCGGAAACCTGGTCTTTGAAACGATGTCGGAAGGAGGTCAGGCTGAATGGGATCTTACAACTTATAGCGAGCACAGGGTATCGACTGGAGTCTACCTGATATTCTGTGCAAATATTGACGGCTCAAAATCTTATGTGACTAAAATTCTGGTTATCGGGAGATAGTCATTTTATGATAAGGTTAAGTATCCTCTCTATCTGAAGCTGTTTGTTTACTTCCCTGAGGCTACGAGCAGTTTTTGTAAAGTACTGATGGCCAGAAATGAATTTCACCTGCATCTTGTTCCATTCATTAAGGTCTTTCATTTTGTTCTGGGCCTTAAGCTCTTCAAAAAGAGTGTTCGATACCGGGATAAAATCGCTTCTCCCGAGATAGTCTAGATCCGAGTCACAAATGATTTCCTCCAGCAGATTTGCAGGCTTTGGTGGAAGTTTGGTAGCCATTATTATTGCGCAGATCCTGTCGATTTGTTCCGGAGTATAATTATATTTCGGGAGCATCTCCCTTGCATATTCTGTCCCTCGAAATTCATGGTTGTCAAATGAGACTGTTATGCCTGTATCATGAAAGAGCCCTGCTGTTTTCAGAAGAAGTATCTCCTCATCACTGCATCCTTCTGCCCAGCCTATAAGCTCAACTTCGGTAACCACATCGACAGTGTGCTTGACATTATGATAGAAAACATAATCAGGAAGCTCTTTTTCAAGCTTGTCAAGAATTGTTTCCTGCATATCAGTAAATTGAATCAGTCCGAATTTTATTTTGAATGATTCGTTTGGAATGATCCCCTGTCCGTCAACCGAGAATTCAGACTTTAACCCTTTTACCCTGTATATCTGCAGGTCGCCTTTGTATTTTACAGGAAGCTTGCCATAATATTCGCAATCGAAGAACTCCTTGACTAGTTCATAGGTCATTACTGAGATCAGTATTGTACCGCTTTCTGATAGTGCCTCAAGCCGGCTCGCATTGTGAACGGTGTCACCTTTTATATCATAATTGATTTTCTTTTTACCCGATACTGAAGCTGTGACGGGACCAGTGTGTATCCCTATCTTCAGATCCCAGATGCTTTTTCTACCGTTTCTCTTATGCTGTTCGTATTTTTTCAGAAAATTACTCATCTCCATTGCAGCCATCATAACATCGATGGGATTTGTAATATTTTTCACAGGTATCCCACCTGCACACATGAATGTATCACCAATGGTTTTTATCTTTTCTATCTTATATTTCTCAACGATCGATTCAAACTCATAGAAAATCTCATCCAGCTCATCCATAACCGAAACTGAATCCATTCCTTCAATTACTCTTGACAACCCATGAATGTCAGCGAACAAAACTGTCGCCATATTGAATTTCAGGGATTTTTCTGATTCCTGGGGTAGTTCCTTGTAATGAGCTTTAAAACTTTCATTTTCCCCGGCCAGTCTCTCATTCTGTTTTACCAGTTTTTTTATCCTTTCTTCGAGTTCCTGGTTTTGCCTGGCCAGCTTTGCAATGCGTTTTACTAGATCCTCATTATTTGTTGAGATCATGGTGCATTTGATTGACCGGTAAATATAATAATTTTATATTTGAGCAAATCATTGGCTGAAATGCTTCACAAGACCAAAGGTATAATACTGCACCAGATTAAATATACCGATTCAGGTGTAATTGCCCAGGTATACACCCGCGAATTCGGGAGGCAGTCAATAATGATCAAAGGCATGAGAAGCAAAAAATCAGGAAAGCATAATGTTCTGTTTCAGCCAATGTTTATTCTTGATCTGGTATTTTATTACCGGGAATCACGGGGAATACAGGTGCTTAGGGAGTTCTCGGTTTCCTATTCACCTTCGGATATATATGCTGATATTAAAAAAAGCTGTATGTCAGTCTTTCTTGCAGAGATACTGACAACAGTTCTGAAGGAAGAAACTCCCAATTATGAATTATTTGATTTCATTGAAGATTCCATAATATATCTCGATAAATGTGAATCGGGCTTTTCTAATTTCCATATTGCTTTCCTTATAGCACTCAGCAGTTTTCTTGGCTTTGAACCCGGAAAAAGAACTGATCCTGAAAACCTGTACTTCGATCTGATGAATGGCACTTTTGTTTCTTTGCCACCATTACATTCATCCTATGCCGATCCGCAGGTATCGGACATTCTGGCCCGTTTCTTCTCAGCTTCCTTTGACAGGATGAGAAGTTTTCCGCTAACGGGATCTCTCAGGGGCGAGGTGCTGGAAACTATTATCAAATATTTCAGCATACATCTTCCGGGCCTGAAAAAAATAAATTCACTTGATGTCCTTAAAGAGATTTTCAGCTGAACTTAAAAGCTGCCCTGGAATTTTTTTCCCTATCTTTAATCCTTAAACCCGTGCTGCTTAAATGAGCATTATACCTTCAATAGTCAAACAGTTTTACACTAAGCGGATCAACCAGATAGGACATTTTAAGAAATATCCTGTTGAAACACAGAATGAGAATCTTTTCAGGATAATTACTGCTGCAGCTCAGACCGAATGGGGCAGGCAATATGATTATTCATCTATCCGGTCTGTTGAAGAATATCAATCACGAGTCCCCGTCAGGGCATATGAAGAATATCTGCCATATATAGAAAGACTACGTAAGGGGGAGAGCAACCTGACCTGGCCGGGAGATATTAAATGGTTCGCAAAATCTTCAGGAACAACATCGGCAAAAAGCAAGTTCATCCCAATTAGCAAAGAATCGCTTCAGGGGTGCCACTATAAGGCCGCAAAAGACATTCTTGCGATTTATGCTTTTAATTACCCTGATACTAAAATTTTTTCAGGAAAGGCCCTTACCCTGGGGGGCAGTAATAAAATAAATCAGTTCAGCAATAAATCAATCTATGGAGATCTTTCAGCTGTGCTGATCTGGAATGCGCCATTCTACATTGAGTTTGTCAGGACACCCAAACAAAAAATTGCACTGATCGAGGACTTTGAAGAAAAGCTCGAGCTGATCACTAAAACAACTGTAAATCAAAATGTTACCAGTTTTTCAGGAGTCCCGTCATGGTATCTCACTCTGATAAAGCATGTTCTTGAATATACGGGGAGATCGAGTCTCCTTGATGTATGGCCCAATCTCGAGGTGTTTTTCCATGGCGGAATTAGTTTCACTCCTTATCGTGAAATATATAAAAAGCTCATCCCTGGTGATCAGATGCACTATATGGAGACATATAACGCCTCTGAAGGCTTCTTCGGTATCCAGGATGATCCGGGAAAGTCGGATTTGCTCCTGATGCTCGACTATGAGATCTTCTATGAATTCATCTCTGCAGATAAACTTAATTCCGGGTCTCCTAAGGCATATTCATTGGGTGAGGTTGTGAAAGGGGTGAATTATGCAATTATAATCTCAACAAATGGCGGTCTCTGGAGGTATATGATAGGCGACACAATTGTATTTACATGTACAGATCCTTACAGGTTCCGCATTTCAGGAAGGACCAGGCATTTCATCAATACCTTCGGTGAAGAGGTCATTATTGATAATGCTGACAAAGCTGTTGAAGCGGCATGCAGGAGTACCGGCGCAATTATTTCTGAATATACTGCAGGACCTGTCTATATGGGAGCCGCCTCCAGGGGAGCTCACGAATGGATAATTGAGTTTGAAAAGGCTCCGGATGACATCAATAAGTTCACTGATATTCTCGATGGTACCCTTAAATCCATAAATTCTGATTATGAAGCCAAGCGTCATAAGGATATCAACCTTGTCAGACCGGTTGTAAGATCTGTCCCGCAGGGAACATTCAATCAATGGCTTAAATCAAAAAATAAACTGGGAGGACAAAACAAGGTGCCAAGACTTTCAAATACCCGGGAGGTCATCGAAGAGGTTTATCGTTTTATAGAATTATAAGTGACTAGAGTACTTAGAGTGCCTGGAGTACTTAGAGTTGAAAATATATAATAATAACTTTAATCCCTCCAAAATGTAGCTCACTTTAGGCACTTTTTTATGGGAAACTGAAAACCTTGGTTGATTTTTAGTAATTTTATGACTTATAAAAAGTAATATTCTCAACCATGCATATAGCGATTGCAGGTAATATCGGATCGGGTAAAACAACGCTGGCAGGGCTTCTTGCCAAGCATTATGGCTGGACTCCCCACTATGAAGACGTAGATGATAATCCATATCTGAACGATTTTTATGTAGATATGCAGCGATGGTCGTTCAACCTGCAGATATATTTTCTTAACTCGCGGTTCAGCCAGATCCTGGAAATAAGGAAATCAGACAAAACTATAGTCCAAGACAGAACCATTTATGAAGACGCCTATATTTTTGCGCCAAACCTTCATTCGATGGGACTTATGTCGACCCGTGACTTCGATAATTACACATCTCTCTTCAAGATGATGAGCTCTCTCATCCAGCCT
>Ga0315295_10002224_pt1 | contig 16524 bp, 1 predicted proteins | sample YL17G14_0_MG_FD_204453 | JGI IMG/M metagenome (GOLD analysis project Ga0315295, IMG submission 204453) | Sediment microbial communities from Yellowstone Lake, YNP, Wyoming, USA - YL17G14_0 | ecosystem: Environmental > Aquatic > Freshwater > Lake > Sediment | place: USA: Wyoming | collected... | reverse complement strand
GGGTGAGACGGCCTTCGGCGTCGTAGGCGCAGTGCTTGACTTCGACTTCCGTCGCGGCGCCGCTGCCGTCGGCGTCGAGGTGAACCTTGTCCTGGCGGCCGAGGTTGTCGTAGGTGTAGCGGACGGTCTCGGCGGGGGAGCCGGGGTAGGCGGCGGCGGCGTGGTAATACTTCTTGTACGCCAGGCGGCCGAGAGCGTCGTAGAAGCAGCCGGCGACCTGGCCGATATAGTCCATCGACCAGAGCAGCCGACCGTGTACGTCATAGTCGCGCTGTTCGCAGGGCTGGTTGAGCGGCAGCGCGGCATAAACGCCGGCCGCGCCGGTGATCGTCTCGGGATCGGCGACCACGAACGGCTGATACCGGTGCGTCTGGAGGTGCAGTTCGTCGTATTGGAATACGGTCAGCCGGCTCCGGGCGTCGAGGATGCCGACCTGGTTGCCGTGCGCGTCATACACGTACCGGTACTCCGGCGCGGCGGGGACGTTGTTGTTTTGCGGGTCCGGCGCCTGCGGCAGTTGCACGTCCGTCAACCGGCCGGCGGGGTCGTAATAGCACCACTTGAGGTCCGTGTCGCTGTTCAGCAGGCCCGCGTCGGCCACGATGGTTGGTTCCGACTCCCATTGCTTGCGGCCCAGGCCGTCGTAGCCGACGTGGCTGTAGGTGGGCGCCGGGGACGAGCCGCCCTCGACGACGAGGGCGGCCGGATGCGTGGTGCGGGTGACGCGGCCGAGGGCGTCGTAGGCGAAGCCGGTGGCGTGGCCGGCGGCGTCGGTCACACAGTCGCGGCGCGTGCCGTCGTAGTGAGTTTCGGTGCGGTGGGCGCCGGTGTAGGCGAGGTTGGAAAGATCGAGGCGGTAAACGCCGTTGGCATCGGCAGCCAAATAGGTCAGCGTGTGGCCCAACGGGTCGATGACGGCCGTCTGCCGGCCGGCGGGGTCATACTCGTAGGTGGTCGGCTGTTCGTGTTTGGTTTCGTCCAGGGCGATAGAGTGCCGGACGCGCCCGGCGACGTCGTAGATAGTCCGCGAATGCGACAGGAAGCCGCCGCACGTCCAGTCGATGGCGCGCTTGCCGACAATCTTGCCGCCAACGAGGAGGTCTTGGACATTGATTTGCACTTCGGCCCAGCGGCGGGTTTCGACCACCCGGCCGAGGGAGTCATAGACGTTTTCCGTGCCGGTCGGCAGGGCCGTATCGGACGGGTCGTAGGGGCCGACCGAGACGAGCACGCGGCCGTCGGCGTCGTGGAGCGTGCGGCTGACGGTCAGGGCATGGCCCTGGTCGGCGAGGTAGGCGGGCAGGTCGGTTACGCCGGCGACATTGTAGGTGCGGGTTTCGACGACGTTGCCCAGTTCGTCATACTCATACTTGGCGAGGTTGTCGTTTTCGTCGATGGTGTAATCAACCTTGCCGATTTCGTTGTAGAAGGTCCGGCTCAGCCAGACGGTCTCGTCGTCGTCTGTCCGGCGGCAGGTGTCAGTGACGCGGCCCTGGGCGTCATAGTAGGTGAAGTTGGCGACCTTATGGATGTGGCCGGCGTCGGCGGGGTCCACCCAGTCATACCAGGAGGCGTCCTGGCGGCCGTTGGCGTCGTAGTGGAAGAAGGTCTTCGCCCCGGCGGGGTCTTCGATCCAGCAGGGCTGGTCCTGCGAGTTGCTCGGGCTTGCTGGATACTCGTAGGTAGTGACGGCGTGACGGTCGGGTTCGGACAACTGGCTGGGGTTCTGTGTCTGCAGCACGCTGTTCAGGCTGATTCCTGCCGCGGCGACGTCCACCTGCACGGTGTGCGTCAGGCGATTCAGGTCGTCGTGGTAGTTGAGCGTCATGCTGTGCCAGACGAGGCCGTCGTCCGGCCCGGTCGTCGTCGTGCCCGTCAGGATCAAGAGATTCTTGTCGGAATAGACGTTGCGCGTGGCGGCAACCTCATCGTAGTAGTCGCCGTACTGCGCGGCGGTGAGCGGAAAGGCCGGCTCCGCCACACCCGTCTGGCGACGCCACTGGGTGGTTGTCAGCACATTGCCCAGGCTGTCGTACTGGTAGGTGGCGAGGTTGCCCGCCGGATCGCGCACGGCCAGGGGATGCCCCTTGATGTCGTAGTCCGTTCGAGTGATGGCGTAGTCGGCGTCGGTCGTGGGATTGGCGACCAACGGCGTCTTAACCGCCGCGGCCCCGTCGCGGTAGTCCGAATCGTGGTACTCGTACCGCGTGGTCTGTCCCAACGCATTGGCGACCGCCACGACGTTGCCCCGCTCATTGTACTGGTAGTGCGTTACGTTGCCCGAGCGGTCCGTCAACACCTCGGTCCGGCCGGCGTTGTCGTGTTCGATCTTGATGAGATTGCCCTTGGCGTCCTTGGTGCCGATCAGCCGACCTTCATTGTCGTACAGGTAGCGGATCGGACTCAGGCCGCGAGGATCCTTGATCTCCGTGACGAAGTGATCTTCCGGATGGTGGGCGGCATCGTCATAGACATAGCTCGTGGTCTCATAGGTTGCGTCGTTGCGGGAAACCAGCTTGGACATCGCCGCCAGGTTGCCGGAACCGTCATACGTGTACTTAAGGGAAGGCACGGCGTCCTGTTTCGGCGTGTCGTTGACGAGTTCTTCGGGCGGATAAACCGCCGTGATTCGTCCCGCGGGATCGCGTGCAATCCCCAGCGACCGGGCAGCATTCGATTCGCCGCCGGCCATCAGGTATTTCACGCCCACGATCTTGGGATTTTCCGGGTCCGCCGTATCGACGTTGAACTTCACCACGTCTTGCGACGGCAGGGTTATCTTGTCCAGGTACGGCTTGCCGTAGGACGTGGCCGTGAACGCCTCGTCTAGGAAGCCTTCGTCCCCGTCCTGGTCCACGTAGCAACCGGGGAGCCACTGCTGCCCGTAGGACTGCCGGCGAATTTCATACGTCGTTCCGTCCTCCAATTGCAGGGAGTAGCCCGGGAAATCCTGATAACTGAGGTCTGCGGCGTTGTAGTGTTCGACTTCTTCGTTGTTCCACCAGTACCCGCATGCCCAGTTGAAGTTCAACGTCTGCGGCTGGCTGACCTGTAGGGAAGCTGTCACACCCGGCGGGCTTTGATAGTCCACTCGCCACTGGGGCCAGTCGTACTTGCCGCTAATCCGGACCAATTTGGGCACGAAGGTCACGCGGCGTCCGTCCGGCAGGGTGAGCGTAACCTCTCGGTCATAGTTTCCCCCCAGGCGCAGAGTGTGGGATCCCATATCTTCCCGGCGCTCATTCAGGTCGATGTCCGGATTAGCCAGCGAGAACGTCCAGCCGTAGCCGAAGTCGCCCGACTTGTCGCGCCGGAAACTATCATAGCTGCGCACCACGCGGAGCGGAAAGCCCGCAACGGGGATGGTCATGTCCTCCTGGCTGAACTTGACCTGTCCCGGCCGCAGGGCAACGCTGATCCACACCTCTGCGGCGGCTTCCTCGGTTCCGGAGGGACACTGGGCAGTAAGCTTCAACGTGTAGGCGCCATCCGGGATCGCCGTCAGGTCGAGAAGCCCGAACGAACCGCACGTGCCATCGGCATGGCGTTCGACCGAGCCGTGGTGAAAGCCGTCGGCGTCCGTCGCTCCGGGTGTTACGTTGCGTCTGAAACCGTCGCCAATCAACTCGATCTTGTAGGAAACGGCGTCCGGGAAGGCGGCGTGCTGGGCACAGCCATGCAGGTCATACAACCCATCCGTGATCGACGGGCGTGGACCGACCGGTGTTCCCAGGTCCTGCTCGGGAGTCTTCAAGGCAGGATCCAGCGCAACATCAAAACGGTCGTCGGGCAGCGCTAGGTAGAACGAAACGACCGCTTCGTCCTGCTGGGCCTGCTGGGCGAACAGGCGCAGCCGAGCGCTATACGTGCCGTTGTCGGTCAGGTTCGGCTCAGCGGCGGTCGTCGCATGCGACACGGTGCTCCCGCTGCCGTTGACGAGAAATGTCGGCCTTTCGTCGAGGCTGAGCACCCAGTGGTCGCCGGAGGAACAGTCGGCGGCAAACGTCAAGGTGTTGTTCAGCCCGCGCACGTGAGAGGGACTGACCGTGAAGTTGTGAATGAGACAGCTCTCCGTGAAGGAAAACGTCTGGTTGGCGGTTTTGTTCGCCCGGTCCACCGCCTGGGCGGCCAGGGTGTACACTGCAGACGGGTCATGCGGCAGCACACGAGGATCAAGCCGATAGCGCTGGACCAGCTGCCGCGGGTTCTCCAGCGACCCCGCCTGCACCTCCTCACTGACCAAGACCGGCTGGCGGGCATAAGGTTGGTTCTGCAAGATCAGGCTCACGTTTTCGAGATGCTCATCGTATCCCGTAACGGTCATCTCCAGTCTGCCGCTGACCGCTGGGGGAGTGGCGGGGTTCGGCGGCCACGTGTTGGTCTGGCCGTCAGCCTTGGTCTCCTTCACCTCGATCGTCAAGACAGGGTTGGTTTGGTCAGCCGCCACCTGCGGGTCGGGCAGCACGGTCACCGCCACGGTGTCCGACTCCGTCACCCCGGCTTCCGGATACTGCACGGTCAGTTGCAGCACGTAGTCGCCGGTCCGGTCAAAGGTCACCACGGGATGTAGAATGTTAGAGTCCGGGTTGAACCACGGCCGCGCGCCAGCGGGACACTGATTCAACGTCCACTCATAGGCGGCTCCCGGCATGGCTTGCGCATCCGACAGGGACAAGGGATGGAATACCACGGCTGTTTTGGCCGCCCCCGCATCGACGATGGTTCCCTGAGCGCTGATATCCACCGTATCGGAAGCAACCGCCCCCGTGTTGTCCGTGACCGTCAATGTCAACCGGTAAATCCCCGCGGTGGCAAACCTAACGGTCCAATCGTCAATGTTCTCGGGGCCCACCGGGGGCAACATGGGGGACGGCGGCGTGAACGCCACTCCCGGCGATGGCTCACTCGACCACTCGATCCGAGTCAGCGTGGAGGTCGGCAGCCACACCTTGGCCCTGTTTAGGGCCAGGCCCGCGCTCTCGGCCGTATGCACCGGCCTATATCCCCTTCCGGCATATACTTGCAGCACGTTCGGCAGCAGCTCCAGTTCCAGCGTGCCCGCGCCCACCTCCGACCCGTTGCAGATCGCCGCCAGTCGCAGCACGTACCGCCCCGCCCGGCTGATCGTCACGCTGGTGTCCAGACTGGTCGTGCCCCTGCTCGGGTCGAACAAGATGCCGGCGACGTCGCCGCTGACCACCGTCCACTGATACGTCAACGATGTTCCGGCGCCTCCGTTCGCTACGACCGCCGACAGCTCGAGGGGGTTGACGGAAACGGCGCGCACGTACCGCCCAAACCACTCGCCTTGCTCGGAGACTGTTACCCTTGGTCTCACCACCACCTGCGGCGCCTGCACGGTGATCACCACCGTATCCGAGCCCACTACGGCGCCGTCGGCCCCGCCCAGCCGCACCACCAGTTCCAGCGGATACACGCCCGGCGCCGCAAAGCGGGCCCTCGTGCTGAACGTGTGCGCGGCGCCGTCATACACCAACGGCTCCAACGACACCCGACCCGTCGGCGCCGGCTCCATCCACTCGACGTAATCGTACCCGCCCGACTGCACGACGCCCGCCAGTTCGGCGTGGTCGTTCACCAGCCACGTGATCGTCTGGGCGTCGCCCGCCTCCACCGCTACGTGCGGCAGACCCACCTGGATCATCACCTCGTCGCTTCCCACCATCATGCCGCCGTCAAACGCCATGAGCACCAGCCGGCAGGGTCCGGTCTGGGCGATCGTGACCTGGGGACTCAGCCCGGTGGGATTGTCCAGCGTCGCCTTCTGGCTCAGAACCTGCCACTGCACGGACGTGTATCTACCCGTGACGCTCCCCGCCAAAGGTACCACCACCTTGCCGTCCACCCCCAGGCTTACCTGCCGATCCGCCCCTGCGTCCACCTGCACCGAAACGGCCGGATGCACGGTGATGGGCACCGATGTCATCCATACCACCGGCCTCTGAGCGTCGTCAGTGCGAACAACGAAGTAATCCAGCTTGTATGACCCTGCTTCGTCGAAGGTCACTAGGGTGTTCGGCGGCACATCGCCCGTAAGGGAAAATGCCGCCCTGCCGCTGCCGTCCAGCCACTCCCCCGCATACGTGTCCGAGCCCTGAGCAACCTCAATGCTCGCCGTTAGAGTTGTGCTCGCCGTACCATTACTGCCCAGAGGTAGCTCTGTGTCGTCCGCACTCACACTAATCCGCATATTGCTCACTTGCGGATGGACGCGAATGGTCACCTTGTCGAAGCCGAGGACGAATCCATCGTTGCCCAGAACGTTCAGGCCAATATCGTAAGTGCCTGGCTTGTAGAAGGTTACTTCAGCTTCATGTACATCTACATCGGCAGTTCCCACCAAATCGTACGATGAATTCGGATCCACGAACATCCAACGGACGGAATTGGGATCACCTGTCGCCGTCCACGTCAGCGTCACCTTGTCCCTATCCGGGTTACCTGTGAAGGTCAATTGCTGGGGATAGCTCCTGAGTTCCACCGCCTCCCGGCCTTGGTTCGTGCGATATACCAGGACATTCACGGTATCCCACCCAACCGTCTCACTGCCTTTCCTGGCTGCCAGACCAACGGTGTAGAGGCCGGGTTCCGTGATCGTCACCTCAGTGATCGTCACCTCAGTCCAGTAGTTCTTCAGACTACTGCAGGAGATGCCTTGCTGCGAGCTCGGCAGCACCCACTCGTATGTTACATCCGTCATGTCGCCCTCGACTGCGCGGCCAATTAGCGTTACCGCAATTGGTTCGTAGTAGCATTGGTCGGCCCGCCAGTTGATGCCACAAGACTGATCATCGCCGGCATCCAAGATGATCTTCTGATAGGATGCCGTGACCATGAGGGTGACCACGTCACTGGCCAGCATGTTTCCCTGTTCATCCAACCCTAGCAGGTAAACCTCGTATTCGCCCGGTTGGGACACGCTTGCCGTGGTATCCAAGTGGTCATTGGACGAGAAGCTTATGGACCCCGAGCCGACCCATTTCACCACCGGGCACCAGCCGTGCACCGGCCGACCCGCCAGTTGGAAGCTGACTCCTCCCTCTTGCCACAAGGATGATTGTGGGGGCCCCGCATCAACCTCGATCTGCCCGTGCCGCACGGTGACAACGACCAGGTCATCGGCCGTGTTGCCTTGGTCATCCGTCACTTGCAGCCGCAACGGATAGACTCCCGTCCCCGGGAAAACCGCCTTGGTAGCCAGGCTCGTGGGATCCGTGAAGGTCACCCCGTAGTTGCCTTGATCACGCCACTGCACGCCCCACGACGGACTATTCGCAGCGTTGACGGCGCCGGTCAGGAACACAAAGTTCCGCGGCCAGGCGATTTCTTGATCAATCCCCGCGTCCACCAGCGGCGGCGCCACGGTGATCCGCACGCTCCCCGCCCCCAGCAGACGATCGGAATCGTCCCAGGCCGTCAGGACCAGATCATAAACACCGGGCTGCTCAAACATCGCCCCGGTATTCAGGCTTTCGGCATCGTCAATCCCTACCGGCCCTTGTTGCCCTTCGGCCGCCTCCCAGCTAACCCACTCCGGCAGGGCCCCGACGACCGTCCCGCGCAGTTCCGCCCGGTTTTGCGGCCAAGCCAGCGTCTGCTCCTGGCCGGCGCACACCGTCACCTGTTGGCGGCCCACCGGCACCCAAATGTCCCCTCGGCCGAGCACGTGGTCCTGATCATCATACGCCACGGCCCAAACCCGGTATCGCCCCGGCTCGCCGTTGAAGCTCGCGGTAGTCGGATTAGCCTCTGGATCGGCGAGAGCCACCCCTCCCGTTGTCCGCCACTTGATGTGATGGGGCGTGGCGCCGTGGAAATCCCCGGCCGTCAGCATGGCGGCGCCCAGCCAATCCGCCGCCGCCGGGTCGCTGGTCACGGCCATCCCCATGTTCACCGTCACCTTCACCGTGTCCGAACCCAGCTCGGTCGCGCCCTGCTTGAGGCTGAGCCGCAACTCGTAAACGCCTGCTTGAGTAAACCGGGCCGTCGGATGGAGGACAGCGCTGGTCGTCTGCCCGTTGAAGACGGCATCCGTGGGACTGCCTGACACGACCGACCATTCCACGGCCACCTGATCAGCGCTCGCACCCACGGGAACCTGCCGCACCTCCGCGTCGGCCAGGCGCACCTCCGCCACGCCCGTCCGGACCGAGATCGTCGCCCGCTTTTCCGCCCCGGCGTACACCATCGCCGCACACTCATCCGCCCCGATGTCCACCGCGCCGCCCTTCAGCCGCGGCTCGCCGTCCGCATCCGTATCGCCGGCCTCGACCACATTGGGATCCCCCGCATTGATACACACGGAGTCGGCTGCCAGGTGCCAATCGCCCGGGCTCCGGAAACCCGGACCATGCTCGCCCGGATCAATGTTGGTCGCGCCGAAACCACTCGCGCCCGGCAGGCACGAGTAGCTGACCGTGTACGCCCCCGGACGATTACTCGTCACGGGCCCCGCACCATTGTTCCAAATGATGCAACTGACGACCCCGAGGGTTGCGTGTTCTGTACCCATCCGGATTCCGTATCCCTCATTGTCCATGATCGTCGTGTTGCGAATCTCTCCCTTGCTTGCAGGTGAAAAGCAAATGCCATCAGCCGTATAACTTGTTGCCGCGATGCGGTTCCCCCAGATCGCACAATCTTTGATCAAACACTCCTCGCCGCTGCAAAAGACCCCTGTCACACTGTTGCCATAGAACTGGCAATTCCGGATCGTGGCACTGTTGATCGTGACTAGGCTACCGCTGATCGTGACTGGGTTAAGTCTATCTGGCTCGAACGCCTCGTACCAAGCGCCGTTATTCCTGAACGTGCAGTTTGCAATCTCACAGGCGCCGCCTGTTGACACACGGACCCCACCTAGAATTCCCCCCTCAAAAGTGAACCCGTCAATTACTACAGGGCCAGACTCAGTGCTGGAACTACTGACCTGAAGGATATAGGTCTCGAACTCAGCGTTGCCTTGTAATAACTGGAACTCTTTATTGACCGAAAGCACGGTCCGATTCTCGGGATTTCCCAGGTCCCGCTCCTCGAGGGCACTTTCCCACCCCTCAAAGCCGCCATGGAACTGGAGCCCATCATTCGTTGCCGGCACCAGGTAGGTCGCATCAAGACAGGTCGCGACGTGATGGACCCCGCGGGTTACCCAAATCTGCGCATAGGGACATTTCTGAGCACAGTAGGCCGCTCTTACATGAGCAAGGGCTTCGACCAAGGTGGAAAAGCCCCGCTCCCACGAGGTGCCATTGCGGACCACGCCCTGCGCGTCAGGATCAACGTACACCACCGGCCCCGACCACCACGCCACCCGGACGTCCTCATTCACCGCGTTCACGATGGAGCCGGCCGTGCTCAGGGCACATCGATTGCGGATCTGGCCGCCCGGCACCGAGTTCTCGTTGACGCGGACGTGCAGTTTGAACAGGTCATCCGAGTTTTCGGCGCCCTGTGCAAGGTCTCCTAACTGCCACGTTACCGTGTGCTGGACGGCGTCATAGACCGCCGTGTCGGGCTCGGCCCAGTCAAAATCCAGATCGACCGGCAAGTAATCGGTCAGCACCGCCCCCGTCGCCGCGGCCCTGCACTCATAGGTGATCCGGTACTCAATCTCATCCTCGTTTTCATTCTCAATCTGGCCGGTGCTCTCCAGCCAAAGTGAAATATCCAAGTTTCGGGGCTTGGCGCCGCTCCACAGCAGGCACTGGACGCCGCTTCCCGACAGGGCGTTTGTCGGATCCGCGTTGGCAAAAGTGGCGCCGTCAGTAGTAACGTACAGCCCCCCCTGAGTTCCACCACCGTACCAGCCCTCGTATTTAGCCGCGTGGCCCGTCCCCACAAACAGGCGATCCTCCGTCGCCGCCAGCGCGAGAACAGCGCCCTGAACACTCGGATCAAAAGAGTGCCCCTCGCGCCAGTTCAGTTCAGCGAACTCCTTCCCGTCGTAAGAGTAGTGCAGCCTGGGCCCTTCCCCCACAAACAGGCAGGGCAGGCCCCCCTTCCGGAAGCGCTGTATCGCCCAGGCATGATTTGGTTCCCAGTACGAGTTCTCGCCAAGATCGGCAACCATACTCCAACTGCCTGCCCTGCCGTGGGGGCTGCGATACACCGGCGCACCTGTGGTAATCTCCCCCCCGTAGGCGCAGGCGTAGATCCGGTTCTTGTACGCCTCAAAATCCCAGATGCAACTGCCTGGAGAGCGTTGCACCCAGTCCATCACGCCGGCCTCCGGCAGATATCGATCTATGAAATCAATAGTAGACGATCCCGCGTATAAGTAATCCCCCCACGCAAACAGGCTCCCCGACCCCCCGCCAACATACTGATCAGGTCCTGCGAGTATATAAGACCAGGTTGGCAGCCCTGCCCAAGTCCAGTTGGGATCGCCGTCGTAAACGAACAATGCGCCAGGGCTCTGGAGGACGTTCTGTGGCGAGCAAGTAGCCGCATACAACCGCCCCTGGTGAACTGCCAGGGCGCTGACCTCTTTGTATTTATAGTCGCTTCCAGACTGATCGCTGAAGATCCCCCTTGACACCCAAGCGTCTTGGCCGTTTTGCCTGCTCCACCTGTAAACGCCACCGCCTGAGTCAGTCTCATCGTCAAGTTTGCCCATCGTGCCGGCATAGATTTCTCCGTTGTATTCGCAAAGGGTGAGCACCGCGTCCTGGCCGCCGAGTTCGCTCCCAAGTTCCTGCCAGGCTCCATCGTCCACCTTGCGATAGACCTTACCCGGAGCCACAAAACCCTCAGAGGCATTCCACTGCCCGCTTGTGCCAGCGAAGAGAGCCTTGACTGGCTGGCCGACATTGATAGTTACCGTATCCGTCGCGCGGTACTGGCCGTCGCAGGCCTCAAGCTCCAGGACGTAGGCGCCGGCCTTGGCGAATATGATCACGGGCGCCAGCTCGTTGACCGAGACGAACGTCGCCCCCGCCGCCGGCCCCGTCACCACCCGCCAGCAATAGCTCAGCGGCTCCAGCCGCCCATCGTCTGAGGCGGTAGGCCGATTCGCTGCCGGCTCAAGGGTCGCCAAATTCAGCGTGTATGGTAGCTCGGCCGCCGTGATGTCCTTATCCGGCCCGGCCTCCACGCTGGGCGCCCGGTTGGGGTTGCCCGTGACGGTTACCGTCGTGATGCCCTCTGCGCACCGCTGACCATCCGTCGCCCACAGCTTCAACCAGTACGCCCCCGGTTGAGTGAACGTCGCGTTGGGGTCCTGCTGCGTCGTGCCGTCCCGGCCGCCCTCGGTCGTGAAGGTTACCTCTCCGGCTTCGCCCGTCGCCGCCGACGTGGGCCGCCACGCCACGGACCATTTCACGCTCAGCACGTTGAACGGCCGGCCGTCGTCGGTAACCGTTCCGTTCAGGTGCAACGGCGCCGCGTTGCCCAATGCCCACGTGTACGGCCCGCCCGCGTCCACCGACGGCGCCCCATTCCCCGCCGGCCCTCCCGACAGCTTCATCGTGACCAACAGATCATCGCAGACTCCCGTTGCTTGGTCCTCATACCTGGCTTCCAACTGCAGCACAAACTGCACCTGGTCGTACAACGCGAACACCGCCGGCGCCACCTCCACCTTGACCTTCGAGGGATTTAGGTCCGTCGTGGTGTCATTCACTTCCGGCGTGTCCGCGTCAAAGTCAACTTTGCCCGACAGCGGACAGCTCAAGACCGTCCACGTGGTGACGATCCTCCTGGTATGATCGCCGCCCTCCAGCCGGGCGTCATACAAGTTCACGATCGGGCGGTCCAACGTGGCTTCCTTGTCCGCCCCCGCCTTAACCACCAGGGGCTCGTCGGCGGGCTGATACTCGTACGCCCCCATGTCCGCCGCCGCCCCCACGATCCGCGGACTGCCGTCCAGATCGGCCGTTACCCCCGCCGGCACCGCCCCGCTCCAGCCCGCGTCAATGCACGGCGATTCCGCCAGCAAGCGGTAATCGCCGCGAGTGAACGGCAGCGCGTCCGAGGTCCAGGACACCAGATTCACAAACTTGGGATACTGCGTCGTGTTGCCGACCCCTGTCCATCCTGCTTCCTCTCCGCCTTTCTGCACGCAACTGTAGGCGGCGTCCACCATGCCGGAGTGTCCTTCCCAGGCGGCGATCTGCTGTAGGGCTCCTGGCGAGGCTCCCGAATCTATCTGGCGGTTCTCCCAGATGATGCAATTGCGCAAAGTAATCGGATAGAAATAGCGAAGGTTAACATAATCATAGTCAGCCCAGGGGGCAGCGTATATCCCGCCTCCTGTATCGGCCTGGGAGAGATTGTTGCAGATGGTGCAATTGATCAACGTGGCGCCCAAGCAAGCCTTGAACGCTACGGCGCCGCCCTGGGCAGGACGGTGATCAAAAAAGACAGCATTGCCGACAAACAGGCAATTGATGAGCTGCGGAGTGCAATTGTTCCCGAAAAACGCTGCCCCGCCATGTTTGGGGCTCGATATCTGCTCATCATCCTCACGCCGATCCCAGGCAAAATTACGGGTAAAAACGCAGTTCCTGATCACGGGAGGGGCAGTGTTCCTGCAGTACAACCCGCCGCCACCGACACATCTTCCCTGGTCATCCGCGAAGCCCCCGCTTATCACCAAGCCGTCCAGAATGACACATTCTGGTCTGGGATGCTCCTGGTCCACTTCCACGTCCATGGTTACCACGTGAGAGCAATTATCGTCGTAGAGCCCTGGATTCGTCCGCGGACTGCCGCTGTCATCCCGATTGAGGTCGCCGCTGAGTGTCGTGACGTTGCTCGTCGCGCCGAGGTCGCGCTCAGCCAAACTCGTTTCATCTCCCGCGAAGCCGCCGTAGAGCGCGATGCTGTGCCTTTGCGAATCCACCATTTGGAACGTCGCAGACCGGCCATCGGTGGAGGGGGGGTAGTACTCTCCCGCCGCCACCCAGATCGCGCAAGGATAGCCCCCCGTTTCCCCGTGCGCTCTCTCCAGTGCCTCCGACAGCGTCTCGAAGGCAAGAGACCAGGACTCTCCCGAATTGTCGTCGTCGCCCCCATCCTGCTTGACGTGTAGGACCTTGGCAAACATCGCCTCCAGGCCGTAGTCGCCGTCCATCGTCACGGTGGTCACGGCGGCGTACGGGTCGGCCACCTTGCCCGCCCTTACCGCCGAGCCCCTCCAGTAGGCGAACTGCCAACCCCACTGCCCGCCCGACTGCGGCGCGGCCTCAATCTCCACCCGCTGACCGGGCTGGTAGGGTCCCTCGGTCGTTGCCTGGAAAGTTCCTTGCCCTATCCCGGAAAGCGTCAGTGTGTAGATCGGATCCGCCGCGTAGCCGGCCGTCGCCGTCTTGTCTGCGTCCAGGGCAAAGCTGATGGACTGCTCGCTGCTCGTGACCGCGCCGGTCCAACCATTGAAGCGCATACGCGCCGCACCGGCGCCGACGTAAAGCGGCGCCTCCAGGTTGACGCTCGTCCCGCTGCTGAGCGTCTCCGTGTAACTGGTCGTTCCCCCGTGGCCCGTACTGCTGCTGATGCTCACCCCCGATGCCCCCGACGAATTCACGGTTAGTGTGCAGGACGGATCCGCCACGTAGTTGGCTCTGACCGTCGTGTTTCCGTTCATCATGGTAAAGGTGATGGAATGGTCGCTGCTTATAATCGCGCCGGTCCAGCCGTTGAAGCGCTTACGCGACGCACCGGAGCCGATGTACAGCGGCGCCTCCAGGTTGACGCTCGTCCCTTCAGTGACCAACTCCCAGTAGTTGGTCATTGCCCCGTGTCCCGTACTGCTGCTGATGCTCACGGCTGATACCGGCGACGAATCTACGTTCAGACTGAAGGGGCACGGCGGCGACGCCACGGTGACCGTCACCGACGCAGAACCCTGTTGCCCCTCGTCGTCCGTAACCAACAAGGTGATCAAGTACGATCCCGGTGCGGTAAACGTGCAATAAGCATAGCTGCCATTGACCGGCCAGATATAGGCCGGTCCGGTGGAAGACCAGTAGTACGCCGTGATGATGTTCGTACTGTCCTGGTCGAAGGACCAGTAACCAGAAAGATACAGCGCTTGGCCGACGCAAACCGTCCGATGGTGCGGATTGGTATAAATAACAGCCACGGGACCTGGATTGTAGCAAGCCGCCGCAGAGCGGGAAAAGAGCGACGAGAGCACCAAGCCGGCCACTACAGCGAGAGTTAGGATACGTCGTGACATCGGTCAACTCCTCTGTCTGCGGATCGCGCGGGACGCAGCGCCCCGTGGATCCATGCTGTCTCCAGAGATCAGGTTTCCCCGTAACGGTCGATCTTCCGCGATCCTCTATGGCGCCGTCGGGCCGCTGTGCCGCGTGAGCCATTGCCGCGCCGCCGGGGCCGCCGGGCACTGCGGATACTTCTTCAGCAACGTCTCGTAGGCCCCCTGCGTCCTCGCGGTCGCGTCTGCGGCCGACACGGCCCCCGTCGCCGACATCTTCTCGTAACACTGCCCCACCATGAACTGGGAAAGCCAGACTCGCTCAAAACCGGGGTGCTGGTCCGCGACCTGCTGGAAGCGACCTAACGCCCGCGCATAGTCCTCCAGCTTGTAGTAGCACTCCCCCGCGACGTGCCTGGCTCCCGCCTGGTCATTCTCGTCGGCCAGCACGGGAATCGTCTGTTCGCAACGACCAGCCGCCTTCTCGAAACAGGCTCTCGCCGCCTCTTTCTGCCCCTGATTCGTTAGGGTCAGACCCCGTTCCAGGTAGCCCACTGCCACCTCCAGAGCCAGTTTGCCCAGCAGTTGGTCATCGCCCGCCTGCTTCTGCCGTAAGCTGGCGCAGATGGCTTCCGCCCCCGCATCGTCCCCCTCCGCTGCATGTATTCTTGCTTCCTGCATTCTTGCTTTTATGGCCATCTCATGCTCCGGCCACCGCTCTGACACCTGGTCGTAGAGCGCCAAGGCATTCTTGTAGTCACCGCGCTGCCGGTAGGCGTCTCCCACCTGCTTCAAGATCACCGGCAGGCGATCATGTTGCGCAAACTCGGCCTCCAACTCTTTCAGAATGGCCGCCGCCGCTGCCTGGGCCCCTTGGCGAATCCGGCAGAACGCCATACCGCCCAACGCTCGCGGTCTCTCTTGGCTCGCCCCCGCGTCCGCCGTCGCGACCTGCTCGTAAAGCACAGCCGCCTTGTCAAACTGCCCGCGACGCTGATACGCGTCCGCCACCCGGCCTAGGAACTTGGGCAGGTCTGGACTCTGCCGGTGGTCCGCTAGCAGCCGGTCCGCCACCGCCTGGGCAGATTCTTCTTCCCCCCGCTCCAGGCGGCACATGGCCTGACCCGCCTGGGCGGCCACAATCTCGCGGCTCTTGGGCCAGTCCGTCACGATCTGCTGATACCATGTCAATGCCAGGTCCACATGGCCCTGCTTGCGGCACGCATCCGCCGCGAACCGCAGGCTCTTCGCCACCGCCGGGTGGTCCGGGAACTCCTTCTTCATCTGCTCGATCAGCGCCTGTGCCGCCTCGTATTTCCGCTCGTGGATCCGGCACAACGCCAGCCCCCCCAACGCGCCGCGACGTGCCTCCATGCCATTCGGTGAGGCAGCCATGATTTGCTGATAAACCGCCTGGGCCTTGTCCCAGCGCCCCTTCATCCGATACGCATCCGCCACCTGCCCCTGAAACACACCCACCCGTTGGGCCTGCCCAAATCTCCTGTTCAGTTCTTCCACCGCGGCCTGTGCCGCGGCATCATCACCCTGGCGAATATGACAGACCGTCTTGCCCGCCAGCGCCGGCAGACATTCCGCATCGTTGGGCCACGTCTTTAGAACGTATTCGCACAACTTGAGTGCCTCTGCTTCATTGTTTCGGAAATGGTACGCGCCCCCCGCCAGGCGCAGCCAGCGGGGCAGGGCCGGATCGTTGGCAAACTCCGCCTTGAGCTGCTCCACCGTCGCCTGTGCCGTCTGGAAGTCCTGCTCGTAGATGCGACACAACGCCGAGCCCGCCAGCGCGCCCAGGCGTTCCTCTGCTGCGTTCGGCCATTTCTCCAGAATCTGCTGATACAACGCCAACGCCGGGACCATCACGTCAGCTTTGCGATACGCATCCGCCACCCCTCGCAGTTCTGCCGGCAATCCGCTGGCCGTCGGGTGCTCTGCAACCATGCGGCCAGCAGTCGCCTGAGCCGCCTGGTAGTCCCCCTGCGCGATTTGGTCGAGTGCCGCACCCTTCAAGACCGCCAGCGCCTCCGACGACGCCTGGGCCGCCAACCGCGCGGGCCAAGCACAAAGAAGAGAAAACATCACCGCCAAGAGCACACTAGTCCACGTGGTCGCCTTACCGCTTCTCGCTGTCACCATGGCCGTAACCTCACTGCACGGGTACCCGGAATAATCCGGTTGTTTCCTGCACCCTACTCAGAACATATCTCAACAAAACCGCCTAGTACTACAACGCTATAAAAGCTCAAGTAACTCTAAGCGGCCCGCCGATAAGGACTTCCGGATAGGCGAGCTATCTGGAGGACCTGGGCATGGACGCCGAGACGATTTTGAGG
>Ga0315295_10002223_pt1 | contig 16529 bp, 17 predicted proteins | sample YL17G14_0_MG_FD_204453 | JGI IMG/M metagenome (GOLD analysis project Ga0315295, IMG submission 204453) | Sediment microbial communities from Yellowstone Lake, YNP, Wyoming, USA - YL17G14_0 | ecosystem: Environmental > Aquatic > Freshwater > Lake > Sediment | place: USA: Wyoming | collected... | reverse complement strand
TTTTGGATTTGTGATAATAAAAATGCTTTTATAAAAATCACATACGTCAACGTAATAAGGCTTGTTCGTCAAGGAATCTGGGATATTGTCCATAATATCTCCTTGGACAGGTATTTTTGCACTTGCTGAAAATCCCGCTCCTAAGACGAACACAGTTTTGCTCATCTTAATGCGTGCCTATGTGTAATGGATTTCACAGTTGTAATTTATATTGTTCGAATAGGTATTGCAAGCATGAGAAGCGTTCTCGACATAGTTTCTTTACTCGGCAAGGGAGTAAAACATTCCGTGGATAAGGAAGTTCAGGATGCCCCAATATTTGGGGGACATGATGAAGTATTTTGGGGTGTCTTGATACCTGAAAGCCTGTGCATGAACCAATCGGAATAGAAGTCAGGGATGTCCGTTGCCCTGCTTGCAGATATGATGACGGGCAATCCCCTCAACCGTGCCGTTGGGGGTATTTATGATGACTTTTTGCCAACCTCTGAAAAACATGGATTCTCCTGATCTATTCAGTTTATTGTGACACAGTTTTAGGGGGATTTGGGGGAGGGGATAGATTGCCCTTTGGTAGGGTCCCTAAAGGGGTTCTGGGGCTTAATGGTTGCTCAGAGGGGCTATTTTGACTTGCTTCTGAGGCTATTTGGTAGGGTTGCTGTCAGCTCATATTCAAATGTCGTATTGCGTTCATATTGTAAGTATGTTAGGAACAAAATTAAGTGCATTTTAAGTGCAAAATGGGGTTATTCCCCCCCATTTTTCCTTATTTTCCGAAACAATAAAAAAAGGCTTTCAAGGCTCTAAGTGCATGAAAACCCTTGAAAATATTGGTGAGCCGTGCAGGATTCGAACCTGCGACCCGCTGATTAAGAGTCAGCTGCTCTACCGGCTGAGCTAACGGCCCGTTCAAATTTTATCGCTTGCAACCACTCGCACCAGACAGGAGATATTGCCTTAACAGCGTGTATTGGCGCGCCTGAGAGGATTCGAACCTCCGACCCTCGGCTCCGGAGGCCGATGCTCTATCCATCTGAGCTACAGGCGCATCCGTAAACAATATCAAAAGCCCTCACGGATGTGTGGCACATATGCAATGATGCTCCGCAATGGCCTCATGAACCAAGGCAACACTCACAGAAGATGACACTATTGTAGTTAACACTATTGTAGTTAAGGTAGTATACACTATTCTGATTCGGAAGATGAATACACCTCCAGGCAGTTCATTCCTTCTTCATTCCCTACCCTTCATGAATTCCCTCTCAAACTCCTTGACTTTGTTCAGCCTGCGCAGATGCCGCTCTGCACCCGAGAAACCGGATAGAAGGAAGGTGTTCACGACCTCCTTGGCGAGTTCATGACCTATCACCCTCCCTCCGAGACAGATGATATTCATATCATCGTCTTCAACACCCTGGCGTGCGCTGAAGGTGTCGTGGCACACTGCCGCCCTTATCCCAGGAAACTTGTTTGCTGCCACGGATGCGCCGACACCGCTTCCGCATATGAGGATACCCCGCTCCGCCTTCCCCTCAAGAACAGCCTCAGATACAGATCTCGCAAAATCCGGATAGTCCGAGGGTTCAGTGCTGTAAGTTCCGAGGTCAAGGACCTCAAAGCCCCTCTCCTTCAAGAATCTGACGATTGCGACTTTGAGAAGGAACCCCCCGTGGTCGGCACCTACGGCAATCTTCATGATTCTATGCAATGAGGGAGTTCCAGTCCTTAGAGAATAGCTCTATTCCCTTATCAGTCAGTTCATGGCGGATGTCGTACTCCTGCCACCCTTTTGTGAGAGTGAGTTCCCTGTATGGAATCGCCTTCAAGCTGGCAGCATTATAGACGTATTGATTATCCGGCACCGGAAGCCCCATCCCGGCCCATTCTTTCAATATCTTAAAAGGCGCAGTGATGATGTCTGAACCGAGTTTAAGTGCATAGAGCAGATGGTCTATGGTCCTCACACTTGCCGTGAGGACTTCCACATGACCGTCGCCTTTCCTGTACATTGTAAGCACGTGAGAGATGAGGTCCATCCCTATTTCGCCTCTGTCATCGAGCCTTCCTATAAAAGGTGAGACGAAGATATCACCCCTGTGCGAACCTGATGTCGCTGCATACACTGCAGCCGCCTGCTCCTGGCTGAAGCAGAGTGTCATGTTCACCCGGAGCCCCTCCCTCACGGCCTGTTCAGCAGCCGTTAATCCTTCCCTTGTCGTAGGGAACTTGATATGGGCATTGGGTATCCAGGAAAACATCTCTCTCCCCTGGTGAAGCATTAGCTCGGCCTTCGTAGAGGCATCTGCATAGACCTCCACAGAGATCGATCCCTGGGGTATGAGGCCCGAGATCTCCCTCACCACCTTCTTATAGAAATCGTAGACCTCACCTTTACTGAACCTGCCCCCCTGTTCCAAGCGCTCGCGGGCCTTCGGATTTTTTGATATGAGGGTCGGGTTTGTCGTCTGTCCGTCGAGAAAACCGAGGAGGTGAATCACCTCCCGTGTCTCTTCAGGGTTGCCTCCATCCAGAAAGATCCTCGTTTTGAGGTCGGTCGGTTTCATAGAATCTCCTTGATCTTCGTGATGATCCCTTTTTTCGAAATCCCTTCGTAATCGAGGAGCTCTTCGGGCTTACCGCTCCTCGGCATATTCCTCACCGCAAGTGAATATATAGGAATAGGATATTCGGATAGTGCGCTTTTTACTGCCTCTCCGATGCCCCCTTCGGCAAAGTGGTCCTCTACTGTGATGATCGCATTTGTGCTCCTTGCTGCATCCGCAAGGGTTCCATGATCAAGAGGTTTGATGCTGTAAAGGTCAATCACCCTTACTGAAATACCTTTCCCTTTCAATACCTCATGGGCCTCAAGCGCTTCATGGAGCGTAATTCCCGCAGCAACCACAGTTACCGCGTCGCGATCGCCTCTCCTCAGCACCTTGCTGCCCCCGACCGGGAACTCCTCTCCCCTCATATAGATTACCGGTGTCTCTTTTCTCGTAGTGCGGAGATAGACGATCCCCCGGTGTTTTGCGGCCTCCTCGACGAGTTTCTCAGTAGACACCGCGTCAGAGGGATAGAGCACTACACTGTTCAGGAGTGTCCTGAACATCGCGATGTCTTCGAGCCCCATCTGCGATGCGCCGTCCTCTCCGATCGATACACCTGCATGGGAGCCGCAGAACTTGATGTTCCCGTCGGAATACTGGCTCATCCTGATTTGGTCGAAGGCGCGGGTAAAAAACGCTGCAAAGGTAGAAATGAATGGGATCTTGCCCCTCCTCGAGAGGCCGAGCGCCGCACCTACCATATTCTGCTCGGTGATGTACATTTCGAAAAAAAATTCTGGGTATGCCTTTTTGAATATCTCGGCATACGTGGAGTTGCTCACCTCCGCATCAAGGACAACGATATCAGGGAACATAGGGAATATACGGGCCAGCGCATTTCCGTAAGCCCTCCGCGTAGCTACCTGAACCCCGGCAGGATATGAAGCCGCTTCGACCTCTTTTGGTTCCCTTTTCTCAGGCTTCAAGTCTTGAGTTTTTTCTACCTCTCCCTTCAGAGACATGTCAGGTTCACCGATCTCTTCCATCGCCCTCTTATATTCATCTCTCTTTAATGCCCTTCCGTGCCAGCCATCCTGGTTTTCGAGAAAGGTAACACCCTTCCCCTTCGTTGTCTTCGCGATGATCATGAGTGGCCTGTCTTTCACCGAGAAGGCCTTTTCATAGGCCCTGAGTACCTCCTCCATCGCATGGCCGTCGATTAGTACCGTCTCCCATCCGAAAGAGGAGATTCTTTTCTCGTAGGCATGGAGGTCGTGTCCATACATCGTCTCCCCCGTCTGCCCCAGACGGTTCACATCGAGGATCCCGGTGAGGTTATCCAGCTTGTAACAGGCTGCGAGTTGTATCGCCTCCCATTGTGAACCTTCGGACATCTCGCTATCCCCCAAAAGGACATATGTTCTGTATGGCAGTTTGTCGATGTACCTGGCGTTCAGTGCCATACCAAGGCCGATCGAGAGACCCTGTCCAAGGGATCCCGTCGAGGCTTCCGTGTAGGGGAAGGCGGTGGTGGGATGCCCCTCTAAGGGGCTCCCGAACTTCCTCAGGGCCATCAACTCTTCCCTGGTCACCCTGCCCGCAGCCGCCCAAAGGGCATAGAAGAGGGGTGAGGCATGACCTTTAGAAAAGATGAGGCGGTCATTATTCGGATGCCCCGGTCTGTCAAGATCGAACCTGAAGATTCCGCTGAAGAGGAGACCTGTCATCAGATCCGTTGCGGAGAGTGAAGAGGTAGGATGCCCTGAGCCTGCCTCGGTTGTCGAGGCAAGGATGAAGTACCTAATTAGCTTTGCAATCCTCTCTAATTTTGCGATATCAGCCACTTGTCAGCCTCCTTGACGGATCTTTATGTATTTTTCAGAGATGGTTCATTCACCGCAAGATTATATCATGTTCTTTCCCCTTGTCAAAAGACCTTTGAAACAATGGGGATTCTCTATCTGCGTCAATGAGAGCGGAGCAATCCCGTTGGTGGGTCTAACGCATCAACTCAACAGTTGTAAAAAATAATCTCTGTGGACATGGCGGATGTCCCGAAAAGCCTTTATCGGCGATACCTTGAAGTATCGGAAGCCACGTTTCAAGCTCTACTGAAAAACCATTCTGCAGGTGATGTACACCATTACAAGCCGATTCTCAATTTCTCATCGCCTCATAAAGGCTTTGAGGGATGTCTGCCATGCCATCTTTTGCAACATTTAGGTCAATGCATGAGAAAGAGGTCCTTTATCTCAGCAAGTGCCTCAATGAGGGAATCGACATCCTCTTCAGAATGTGATGCGGTGATCGTGATCCTCAGCCTCGGCCTGCTGACTGCCGGCGGCCTTATGGCAGGCACATACAATCTCTTTCGAAAAAGAGAATCAGAGGCCTTCAATGCCTCTTCCACATGCTTGGTCTTGAGAGGGATTATGGGGGTTTCTGATTCTATGGTATATCCCTTTTCCAGGAGTCCATGTGCGAGACGATCACGGTTCTCCCAGAGCCTTTGCACCAATGCAGGCCTATCCTTGATTAACCCTATCGCCTTTAATGAGGCAGCAACAACAGGTGCGGGCAAGGCCGACGAAAAGATGAAGCCCCTCACGGTGTTTGTGATCCAATCAATCACACCTCTTTCGCCTGCAGCAAAGGCACCGAAGGACCCGAGGGCCTTCGAGAAGGTTCCCATTTGTATCATCCACGCTTCAGGATGTATACAGAAATAGGCAAGGGCACCTTTCCCCTTTCCCAATACCCCTGTCCCGTGGGCATCATCGAGATAGAGAACCGCATCCTTTCTCCTGCATAAGTCACAGAGATCGGGAAGCGGCGCGATATCTCCATCCATGCTAAAGACTGTATCCGTCACTACAACGGACCTCCCCCTCATTCCTGAAGAGGAGAGCACTCCTCTCATCAGTGACTCAAGATGGTTCACATCCCTGTGCCTGTACACGAAAAGTCTCGCCCTGCTCAACCTGCAGCCGTCAATGATGCTTGCGTGGTTCAATTCATCACTGAACAAGAGGTCATCCTGACCTGCAATTGAAGGGATGATCCCGGTATTCGCAGTATATCCCGAATTGAGCATGACCGCGGCCTCTGTTCCCTTGTAACTGGCAATATTCTCTTCAAGGCTTCGATTGAGCAACGTCCCTCCTGAGAGAAGCCGTGCCGCCCCGCCTCCGAATCCAAACTCATCCATGGCCCTTTTCGCTGCCTCGATGACCTCAGGGTGGCTCGCAAGGCCGAGATAGTCGTTTGAACCGAAGTTGATAAACTCCCTGCCCTCAATACGTATTCTGGCACCCTGGGGAGAGGAGCGGTTCCTGACGGTACGCAGCAAACCCTTACGCTTCAGGATGTTCAGTTCTTCCGAGTAGTCCACACGCTTTCCCGCGGTAGTGTACCATAGCTCATTAAATTATTTAATTTTTCATTATAAGATTTTTATAATTATCTGCAGAATGGCTTGCAGCAACGATTCGCAACTTTCCACACAGGCCCTCCGGACCGCATCTTCACTCCTTACTTATATCTTGACAATATTTTTACGGTTATGATATGCTCCTTACGCTCATGACTGAAAGGGGTAAATGACATGTTAGATTTTACCGCATGGTACTTTGTCTTAATCCTGAATTTTCTCGCACTCGTTTTCATCCTTAATATAATCCTCTTTAAACCCTTCCTTAAACTCTTCAAGGAGAGGGACGATTCCATCGGAGGCGCCCTCAATGCTGCAAAGGACATGGATAAGAAGCGGGAAGAGAATTTGGCTATGATGCAGCAGGAACTCAGGGAAGCAAGGAACAAGTCAAAAGAAATCTTCGAATCGATGAGGAGAGAGGGATTGAACAAACAGAAGGAAATGCTTGAGGAGGCAAATCACAAGGCACGCGGCCTCGTCGAAAGGGCACGGGAAGAGTTGAGGTCCGAGGTCGAGAGGGCAAGGCAGAAACTCCGTGCCGATGTTGACAAATTTTCTGATGAGATTGTGAACAAACTGGTAGGGATATGAATAAGAGCAGTCAGCAGCCGGTAATCAAAAGAAAACACAAAAGAAAACAGTTAAATCCTCTCCTGCCCCCCCTTGCAAGAGGCAGGCAATGCGGGATTGCGAAGCCCTCACACATTCTCTCTATCACTCTTCTTCTCTGTGCCCTTTTTATACTACTACACTTTAATTTCGTATCCGTTACATTCGGTGCAGAGGAGGCTGCTCATGGTGCCGAGGCAGCCCATGGCACGGCATGGAAAGAGTGGCTTTGGAAGATCGTTAATTTTGCCATCCTCGTCGTAATTCTGGTCAAATTCATGGGCAAGCCGTTGAAGGAATTCCTGAGGAAGAGGACAGAGGTGATCGAGAAGACATTGCAGGAGGCGAGACAGGCGAAGGAGCTGGCCCAGAAGGCGCTCACTGAAGTGGAGGAGAGGCTGAAATACAAGGACAAGGAGATAGAGGAGATCCTCGCAGCATCACGGTCCTCTGCGAAGTTAGATCAGGATTCACTTGTGCATCAGGGTGAGCGGATGAGGGATAAGATCCTCGAACATGCCCAAACCGGCATCGAGTCCGGGCTCAGGCAGGCAAAAGAGGAGATCAGGGCCGAGGCTGTCGAGATCGCGATGGAGATGGCAGAGAAGAAATTGAAAGAGAAACTCACGCCGGAAACTCAGGACAGGCTGATCGAAGAATCTTTGGTAAGGATAGAGGGTAAGCAGTGAAACGCAAGCAACAAGAGCAGGTGAAGCGATACGCGAAGATGTTCCTCAACGTCATCGGGATCGAGGATGCACCGAGGGCGATCGAAGAGCTCAAGACCGTTCATGCTCTCATGTCGCAGAGCAAAGAGTTCAAGGTCTTTCTCGAGAGTCCCGGATTTTCTCTGGAGGACCGCCAAAAGGTGCTCCAGGGGATCTCGCCTCTCCTGGCACTCTCCGATCAAACGGTACGGTTCATCACCAGACTCACTGAGGAGAGGATCGTCTTTGCCCTCTCGCATTTGATCAGTTTCGTTATCGCCCTCTACCTCGAGAGGAAAAAGAGGGTAATGGTGGTGGTCATGACACCGGGTGAGGTGCATGAAATGTACACGCAGAGGCTGACGGCCTCGCTGAAGAAACTCACAGGGAAGGATGTGGATATCGAGTACGTTATCGACCCCTCGCTCTTGGGCGGGATGCGCATCAAGGTGGGGTCGACCATGTATGACAGCAGCATAAAAGGCCAGTTGCGGCTTTTGAAAGATGATCTCATGAAGGGGTGACAAATATGGAGATTCGAGTAGAGGAGATTAGCGAGCTTCTTAAGAAACAGATCACAGACTTTGAGAAGAAGGTCGATGTGAGTGAGATAGGGACCGTGATCTCGGTGGGAGACGGTATAGCGAGAGTCTACGGCCTCGAGAAATGTATGGCCTCGGAACTCCTCGAATTCCCCAACGGCATATTCGGCATGGCCCTGAACCTCGAAGAGGACATGGTCGGCACCGTGCTCTTTGGTGAGGACACCCTCATCAAAGAGGGTGATATCGTGAAGCGGACAGGGAAGATCATGTCCGTACCTGTCGGTGATGCCCTCGTCGGGAGGGTGCTGAACGCGATCGGACAGCCGATTGACGGGAAGGGTCCAATGCATACTACCGCATCAAGGATAGTAGACATAGTAGCCCCTGGGATCGTCGACCGGCAGCCGGTGAGAGAGCCGCTCCAGACGGGGCTCAAGGCGATCGATTCGATGATCCCCATCGGGAGGGGACAGAGGGAGCTCATCATAGGCGACAGGCAGACCGGTAAGACCGCCATCGCCCTCGATGCGATCATCAACCAGAAGGGCGGCGACGTGATATGCATCTATGTCGCTGTTGGACAGAAGCGTGCGAACGACGCCCGCATGGTGAAGCTCCTCGAGGACTTCGGAGCAATGGCGCATACCATTATGATCTCGGCGACGGCGAGCGAGCCTGCCCCGCTCCAGTTCATCGCTCCCTACACAGGATGTGCGATCGGCGAGTACTTCAGAGACAACGGAAGGCATGCACTGATCATCTACGACGACCTGAGCAAGCAGGCTGCAGCGTACAGGCAGCTCTCCCTTCTCCTCAGGCGTCCTCCCGGACGCGAGGCTTACCCGGGAGACGTCTTCTATCTCCACTCGAGGCTCCTCGAAAGGGCCTCGAAGCTCTCGAACGATCTCGGAGGCGGTTCCCTTACCGCACTCCCGATTATCGAAACCCAGGCTGGTGACGTTTCGGGTTACATCCCGACAAACGTCATCTCCATCACCGACGGTCAGATCTATCTTGAGCCTGAGCTTTTCTATGCCGGGGTGAGACCTGCGGTCAATGTCGGCCTTTCGGTCAGCCGTGTCGGTGGAGCAGCCCAGACAAAGGGAATGAAACAGGTTGCCGGCACCCTGAGACTCGACCTGGCACAGTTCAGAGAGCTCGCCGCCTTTGCCCAGTTCGGCTCAGACCTCGATAAATCGACGCTCTCCCAGATCGAGAGGGGCAAGCGGATGGTCGAACTCCTGAAGCAGGACCAGTACCTGCCCCAGCCCGTGGAAGAGCAAATATTCGTCCTCTTTGCAGGCACACATGGATTCCTCGACGACATCCCAGTAGAGGGGATCAAAAAGTTCGAGGAGGAGTTCCTCAGGTTCATCAGGGAGAAAAAGGCCGACGTCAAGACCGAACTGAAAGAGAAGAGGATTGTCGATGAATCCCTAAGAGAAAAGATGTCCAAGGCTGTTGAGGAATTTAAGAAGGGTTTCCAGGTCTGAGAATTACAAATCTAAAAGAAAGGATAAAAATTTTAATTTTTAAAATGTAACGATGCCGACCTTAAGAGACATCAAGAGACGGATAAGGGCCGTCACCAACACAAGGCAGATTACGAAGGCCATGAAGATGGTCGCTGCCGCGAAGCTGAGGAGGGCCCAGACCCGGATGATTGAACTGCGGCCCTATGCAGACAAGATGCACGCGGTGCTCAGGAACCTTGCGAAGGGTGCCGAGAGCGGGATGCACCCCCTCCTTGCCGTGAGACCGAGGAAGACCATTGAGGTCCTCGTGATCTCCAGCGACAGGGGACTGTGCGGTGCCTTCAATTCGAATATCCAAAAGGCGATGACGCGTCATGTAGCGGAACTCCAGAAGGAGGGGTTCCAGGTGCTTCTGAGTGCCATCGGCAAAAAAACAGTGGAGTACCTCAAGAGGAGGAATGTCCCCCTCAAACGCTCATGGGCAGGAATCTCGGGCAGGGTGACCTACATGAATGCCCAGGAGATTGCGCAGGGGATCATAGAGGACTACACAAATGAGGTCATGGACGAGGTCGTCATTGTATACAATGAATTCAAAACTGTTATGTCCCAGAGGGTTACAATGATGAAGCTCCTTCCATTGGTTTCTCCGGAAACAGAGGGGAGCGTCGAACCTGCGACAGACTTCATCTATGAGCCTTCTCAGGAGGAAATATACACCGTGCTGCTGCCTAAGAATGTGGAGATCCAGATATACAGGGCGCTCCTCGAGTCGCAGGCATCCGAAGAGGCGGCGAGGATGACGGCCATGGAGAACGCGACGAAGAATGCGAATGAGATGATCGACAAATTGACCCTTCAGTACAACAAGGCACGGCAGGCATCCATCACGAAGGAGCTCATGGACATCGTCGGCGGTGTGGAGGCGCTGAAATAAGTCACAAATAACTATAGCAGCAAGCAGCAAGTGGTTAAGATAATGACACAGTGAGCAAGGAGTGGAAAGAATGCTAACACTTAACTATTTTCTACTTGCTACTAGATAAAAGGGAGGTTCACATATGAACGTAGGAAAGGTCGCACAGGTCATAGGCGCAGTGGTGGACGTCGAGTTTGAGGAGAAGTTGCCCGCGATACTCAACGCGGTCAAGATAGAGCAGGAGGCTGATCCCGACAAGGGAATCCCAGAGTTCAATCTCACCCTCGAAGTGGCTTCCCATCTCGGTGAGAACAAGGTGAGGACCATTGCTATGTCCACTACCGATGGACTGGTGCGGGGCATGAAGGCCATAGATACGGAGGGACCTATCACAGTGCCTGTCGGAGAAGGCATCCTCGGAAGGATCATGAATGTGACCGGCGACCCGTATGACAAACTCGGCCCTATCAGTGCAAAGGAGAGGTTGCCGATACACAAGACCGCACCCGATTTCGTCGACCAAGTGCCCATTACGCAGGTTTTCGAGACGGGTGTGAAGGTCTTCGATCTGCTTGTGCCCTTCGTGAAGGGTGGAAAGATGGGGATGTTCGGAGGCGCCGGGGTCGGAAAGACGGTCATCATCATGGAGATGATCCACAACATCGCATTGGTCCATGGAGGTGTCTCTGTCTTCGCAGGTGTGGGAGAGAGAACAAGGGAAGGGAACGACCTCTACCTGGAGATGAAGGAATCCGGTGTCTTGAACAAGACGGCCCTCATCTATGGTCAGATGAACGAGCCGCCAGGTGCAAGGGCGAGGGTAGGGCTTGCCGCCCTCACTGCCGCTGAATACTTCAGGGACCAGGGGCAGGACGTCCTCATCTTCATAGACAACATCTTCAGATACACCCTCGCAGGTTCGGAGGTTTCCGCCCTCCTCGGCAGGATGCCCTCTGCCGTCGGTTACCAGCCGACGCTCGCGACAGAAATGGGAATGCTGCAGGAGCGGATCACGACGACCACGAAGGGTTCCATCACCTCGATGCAGGCGATATATGTCCCCGCCGATGACCTCACCGATCCTGCTGTTGCGACTGTGTTCACCCATCTGGACGGGACTGTCGTCCTTTCGAGGCAGATCTCAGAGCTGGGTATATACCCCGCCGTCGACCCCCTCGATTCCACATCGAGGATCCTCGATCCTAAGGTGATCGGCGAGGAACATTACTTTGTCGCAAGGGGGGTCCAGCAGGTGCTCCAGCGGTACAAGGAACTCCAGGACATCATTGCGATTCTGGGAATGGAGGAGCTCTCCGAGGATGACAAGCTCGTCGTTGCGAGGGCAAGGAAGATCCAGAGATTACTGAGCCAGCCATTCCACGTTGCCGAGGCATTCACCGGGACCCCTGGGAAGTACGTGAAGCTGGCTGACACCATCAAGGGATTCAAGGCAATCGTCGACGGACAATATGACGATATGCCCGAGCAGTCTTTCTATATGGTCGGGACCATAGAGGAAGCAGAGGAAAAGGCGAAGAAGCTTGGATGGTCCAGATAAGAGAGTAATGGAGGAGATCCTTGGAAAATAAACTGCTCCTCGAGATTGTAACCCCCCAAGGCCTCGTTTTCAGCGGCCATGTGGATGAGATTACCGCCGCGGGAACGGAAGGCGAATTCGGGGTATTGCCGGGCCATGCCCATTTCATAACGACCCTGAAGGTCGGCATGCTCACCTGTAAGAATGAAGACCAAGCGAGCTATTTTTTCCTGAACAGAGGCTATGCGGAAGTCGGGCCGGACAAGGTCACGATCCTCGCGGACAGCGCAGAGAGGTCTACGGAAATCGATATGGAGCGCGCGAAGGCCGCGATGAAGCGGGCGGAGGAGAGGCTCAGGCAGGCAGAAACAATAGACGTTGCACGGGCAACATCCGCCCTCGAACGGGCAACCATAAGGGTCCAGGTCTCAGGACGGCTTTCAGTTCGGTGATCATCTGCGCATAGAAATATAAAGGGCTCATCATTCGGCTCCAGGTCTGTTGCTCTATTCGCCCATGACCTGCACCATGATCTTTCTCTGCCTCTCCCTGTTGTCGAAGTCAATAAAAACGATCTGCTGCCACGTTCCGAGTACAAGTCTCCCGCTGATGAAGGGGATGGATAAGGACGGCTTCATGAGCGAAGCCCTGACGTGAGAGAAACCATTGCCGTCCCCCCACCGTGTGTCATGTTCATAGGGAATATTCATAGGGGCTATACGTTCGAGTGCCTTTCGAAGATCACCTATCACACCAGGCTCATACTCGATCGTCGTGACCGCTGCCGTCGAACCCGAGCAGAAGACGGTGAGCAGGCCGTTCTTCATTTGAGACAGTGTGAGGATTTCGGTTACCTGGCCGGTGATATCACTTGTATCCCCAAATCCCTTTGTCTTTATAGAAATTGAATCTGTAAAGATCATGGTCTCTCCTCTCACCCATCCATTACGGGAAGGTTTTTTGTTGAAGTATAGCAGACACAAAAGCTTCTGTCGATCGAATTCATTTTTTTAATTCGTCATTGCACGCGCAATGATCATTTGACATTATTTACTCATTCACTTACACTGGAAGAAAATAAAAGAGTGTTCGCACGCTCAGGGAACCTTGGCGGAAAAGGATTTCCGACAAATGCGGACGAAATTACAGTGGCTGATACAGGATTATGAACGCCTCACTTTTTTTCTCACATATCTGGAATCAGGAGGGATACTATGGAAGAAAAGGAGAAGCATGAGAAGATCGTTTACGTAGTCTCTCATGGGGCTGATAACCCCGAGAGGGCAATACTCCCCTTCATGCACGCCAATGGAGCCATGACCATGGATGTGGAGGTTGTGGTAATATTGATGGGCTCGGCGGTGATGCTGGCGCGTAAAGGGTTCATGAATCATGTCTTTGCAGGCGGCCTGCCCCCGCTTAAGAAGCTCATGGAAGATTTTCTTGCCCAGGGGGGAAGGCTTCTTCTTTGCACCCCCTGCGTCCAGTTCCGCCAGATCGATAAATCGGACCTCATCGAGGAGGCAAAAATGATCGCTGCCGCGGCCTTTACCGAAGAGGTCCTCTCAGCCAATGCGGTTCTCAATTACTAAAACAATTTCTGTAACAACAGGGAAAAGCGAGGCACAATGCCGATTCTCAAAACCAGAAGACAGTTTTTTAAAGAGGAATAGAGATGAACCTAGAAGAGTTGAAGAAACTTAAGGTCGATAAAATGGTAGATGCCAGGGGAACTGCCTGTCCCGGCCCTCTCATGGAGGCCAAGCGTGTGATGGCCTCCGTACCAAAAGGAGGAATACTGGAGGTACTCTCTTCTGATGAAGGCACTGCGGATGACATACCTCTCTGGGCTAGGAAGGTTGGACACGAATTCCTCGGAACCATTCAGGAGCCTGGGTACTGGCGGGTGTTCGTCAAAAAGGGAAAATAGTTGGCCAGGTCTCATACTGACAGAGGTAGGGGACCCTGGATACTGGTTTTTTCCACCAACAATATCTCCGATCCGGGAATAGATCTCGCCGGCACCTCCCATATGGATTACAACCCATCGGTCCAGGTCATCTCGATCCCCTGCTCCAGCGGGATTCATCCAGGCTGGGTACTGCATGCCCTGCAGGCAGGGTTTGATGGCGTCTTCATCGCCGCAGACGGAACCGACTGTGCATACCTTTCAGACTGCACTGCCCGCACAGCGCAAGTGGTGGAGAATGCCCAGAAAATGATTCAAGAACATGGCCTTGATCCAAGAAGGGTGAAGATGGCCGCGATCTGTTCGGTCTGCGCAGAGTCATTCGTCTCCCATATGGAGAAGTTCTCCAAGGAGCTGAGCGGGATCGACACCTGATTCTTTCAGAACACCTGATTCTTTCAAAACAAGAAAGGCAAAGAAAGACACTCAGAGATGGACTATGACGTGCTCGTTGTTGGCGGGGGCATTGGGGGGATGGAGTCTGCCTTGACGTTAGGCGATATGGGCTTCCGGGTCCTGCTGGTGGAAAAGGAGGCGAGCATAGGAGGAAAGATGATCCTCCTCAGCAAGGTCTTCCCCACCCTGGACTGCGCAAGCTGCATCTCTACTCCCAAAATGGCTGCAACTGCCAACCATCCCCGGATTGAGGTACTCACCTACTCGGAGGTCGAGCGAATCCTCCGAAAGGAGGACGGAAGTTTCCTGGTCAATCTCCATCGAAATCCTACCTTCATCGATCCGGCTAAATGCACAGGGTGCGCTCAATGTGAAGTGGCCTGCACTGTTGCCATTTCAGATGAATTCAACTCCGATCTGATTGCTCGCAGGGCTGCACATATCGCATTCCCCCAGGCGGTTCCGAAGAAAGCGGTTATCGACAGGAGAGGCACATCGCCGTGCTCCTATACCTGTCCCGCAGGGGTCAAGGCCCATGGATATGTCTCATTGGTGCGCTCAGGAAAGTATGAAGAGGCCTTCCGCCTCCACATGGAGGATGCTCCCCTCCCCGGCTGTTTGAGCAGGGCCTGCTATGCACCATGTGAGGAAGAATGCACGCGAGGTTATCTTGAGGGGCCGGTTTCCCTGAGAGGGATCAAGCGCTTCATGGTAGACCTATACTACAGAGATCACCCCGAACCGGAATTCTGGCCCCCCGAAGAAGGGAATGGGAAAAGGGTTGCCATCGTGGGTTCCGGGCCTGCTGGACTGTCGGCTGCCTATTTTCTATCCAAATCAGGTTATACCGTGACGATCTTCGAATCTGCCGCTGAACCTGGCGGCACTATGCGCTGGGGCATACCCTCATATCGCCTCCCCAAAGATATCCTTGCCCGTGACATCAGAAATATCACTGCATTAGGCGTAGAGATCAGGACCAACACCAAGATCGAATCCCTCAGGAATTTGCAGAATGAGGGATTCGATGCCATTTTCCTGGCGGTCGGCAATGCAGGCGGCCGGAAGCTTTCCGTACCATGTGAGGATTTACCCGGTGTTTACGACTGCATGGAATTCCTCTATGGCTGCAACTCAGGTAGTCCCATAGACCTGAAAAACAAAACTGTAGTAGTCATCGGAGGCGGAAATGTGGCCATCGATTGTGCCCGCAGCTCAGTGCGCATAGGAGCCAAGAAGGTTCAACTTGTTTGCCTTGAATCAAGAGAGGAGATGCCCGCCCACCAGTTGGAGGTCCAGCAAACAATTGACGAAGGGGTTATAATCCACTGCTCATGGGGCGTGAAGAGAATAATGGGGAGTAACGAAAAAGTTACAGGGATCGAGCTCATCGGTTGCGCCTCGGTTTTAGACGCCCTGCGAAGGTTCAATCCATCATTTGATGAAACCCAAAAACACTTTCTTGAAGCTGAGGCGATCATCCTGGCCATCGGGCTCCTTCCAAACGCGGCCCCTTTTTCCGCTGAGCTCCATTTGAACCACACCGGGACCATATGGGTCAACGAGGAGACCTTGCAAACCTCTCTGCCCTTCGTCTTTGCAGGCGGTGATGCCGTCATAGGCCCCTCCATGATCGTAAGGGCGATTGAGCAAGGCAAGCGGGCGGTTTTTTACATAGACCGTTATCTCCGGGGGGAGCCCTTCGGCACTGCCCGCTTCGGTCTGAGATTGCCCCTGGTTGACCGTAACGTTATCGTTGCCCAGGCCAAAGATACCGTCTCCCTTCTAAGGCCGTCAGATTTGTCCCAAAGGCCCCCTGATGAACGGGCAGGCTCCTTTAAGGAGTGTGAGATCACCATGTCTGAAGGAGAGGCCCGCTACAACGCCAACCGCTGCCTCGATTGCGCTGGATGTTCCCAGTGTCAACAGTGCGTTGCTGTTTGTCCGGCAAAGGCTGTCGACTTTGACATGGAGAGCGAGAGACGGAGTCTCCGGGTGGGTTCGGTACTGCTCGCCACAGGCTTTGACCTCTTCAACGCTCACAAAAAGCCGGCACTGGGATATGGCCGGTTCCCCAATGTGATCACCGCAATGCAAATGGACCGCATCTTGTCTCCTACCAGACCCTATAACAGTGTGCTTCGTCCATCTGACGGAAAGACCCCCGGCAACATTGCCTTCGTACTCTGCACCGGTTCCCGGGATCATAAGGCCGGCAACCGCCTGTGCTCGAGGGTCTGCTGTATGTACTCATTGAAGCAGGCACAACTTCTGATGGGGGCCCTGCCCATCGCTGATATTACTATCTACTACATCGATATCCGGGCCTTCGGCAAAGGATATGATGAATTCTACGAACAGGCCAAGGGCATGGGTGTGTATTTCAT
>Ga0315295_10002221_pt1 | contig 16531 bp, 38 predicted proteins | sample YL17G14_0_MG_FD_204453 | JGI IMG/M metagenome (GOLD analysis project Ga0315295, IMG submission 204453) | Sediment microbial communities from Yellowstone Lake, YNP, Wyoming, USA - YL17G14_0 | ecosystem: Environmental > Aquatic > Freshwater > Lake > Sediment | place: USA: Wyoming | collected... | reverse complement strand
GGCGGCTCTTCGAGGGTCACGCGAATGAGAATGTTTTCATCTGGGTGATGCTTGAGAATGCCATGAACCAGCATGATATTCTTCTTGACATGCGCAACCTCTGGCTCAACAAAATCACCCTCGGTCGGGTGAAGCTCATCGTGGGCTTCCTGATAAAGCTTGTTCACACTGCCAAGAGAATCCTCCAAGCCGAGACCAGATGTCTTAGTAAGCCTGTCCTTGCGCCCCAACTTCTTCGACCTTCCGAGACGAGATTTGCGCTTCATTTAAATTTCACCTAAACATCCTCGATTCAATGAATCTTGAAACATCATCCTTCGTGAATTTTTGTACCCTATGAAGATTTAAGTATTTCACAAAATCCCTGTATTCCTTCATGCTCATAAGTATGCCTTTAACATTTATTGTTCTCACCCTATGTAAACGGGATTTGCGCTTCATTCCCTCAACCTCACAGGAACTTTGTAAACATGATGCCTCTTGCCTTCATGAATCACGTAATAACCATCACGTGTCCAGTAATCGTCATTCCAGCGACCGTACCTATCCTCAACCTCGGTCTTGACATAGGTCGCAACACCAGCAACGGTATCGATGGTATGAGGAACTGTAAATGCGCGAGTCCTCAATCGATGGAGACGGGACTTGACAAAACCTTTGACCCCGCTCATGCGTCTGCGCTTCATCTCATTGCCTCCAGCTGCTCACGTTCACGCCTGCGCTGCACATCCTCACGAAGGCGGACACCAGCAGTTATGCCAAACGGAATTGCCATTGCTGGAAGCACTGCTGGAACGAATGCCCCGATGGTGAGCAGAGTGGAAGTGACACCACCGATGAGCACGCCCTCCTCGAAGGAATAGCGCTCGCTCGGCGAAAGCTTGTTGTACTCCTTCATGACCTTCGCCTCAAGCTTGTGGATTGGCTCACCAGTCTCGCGTGAAACATGATGAAGGGCATGACGCAGCTTAGTCCTGAACCTGACATGATGATGCGCTGCATGCGCGACCCTCGGAAGATGCGAACGCCTCATTTTACAATCCCCCGCCTCATCTCATCAAGCATGACTTCATGCTTGCTCCTGCGCTTGCGCTTCATGCGTGAACGTTTCATAGCAAATCAGCAATCAAATGCTCCTCCTGTTTTTTGGTATGTTTTTTAGATAATTTTTTAATTTTCTTAGATTTTTCACGGGGTGCAGCTGTCGCCCCAAGTAAAAATGGAATGCCACCTATGATGGCAATAGGAGCACCAACATAAGGTGCAATAGGTGCAAGAGCAAAACCAGTAGCAGTTAAACCTGCACCACCTATCATCGTACCATGTGACAAAGCACGCCTCAGATTAAATTTCGGACGTTCTGTTTTACGACTCAACCTTGAACGTTTCATTTCAACTCACCCTCAAGAGCATCCCATACGCGCTCTTTCGTGTAATCACCAAGGTTGCCATAACTTTTGCCAAACATAATCTTGGAAGCACCATCAAGTATGGATGTTCGGCGGAATATCGTCATGCGCATGAGAATCCCACGCTTCAAACGAGGAACTCTGCCCATGGCAAGGGAAGACATTGCATTATAATATGATGACCTCTTCCTTCTGGGATGCCTATTTAATCTTAATCTTTTCATAATCATTCCTCGACCATGGCTGGAGGCAACTTGCCGAGCACGACACGCGCATGTATCCTGCGAAGGCGCGGCAATGAAAGCATCGGGAGAATCTCATCAACGCTCTCGCCCCATGCACAAAGCTCATCCTCAAGGAACGAGATGTTCTCCTCGCCGCCAAGGGCAAGGATGTCCTTGATAAGCTCCCTCTTCTCAGTAACAAAATCCAGCCTTCTCTTAATCATGTCCGTGCGAGTCGTCCTCGCAAGCCTGCTGCCTCGCAACACCATATCAATCTTCCTTCTTGACTATCCTGTACTTGCCAAAGCCTTCCTTACCAGTGGCAAGGAAATCCACAAGTCTACCACGAACTGAAATCGTGTAGACCCGCCCCTTCACTGGATTCTTCGGAAGTCTACTTCTTGCAACCATGAGCATCACAACGGCTTATCTCCAACTCTGGCTGAATATGCAATGATGTGCTTCTTGTACCCGTGTGGCTTTATCTTGTGAACCACTATGTCACCCTTTGACAAAGAATCCCTGAAATACTCCACAATTTCCTTTGCATTCCTCTTGCGCATCCTGCCAAGCCTTGACCTTTTCATAGCATCACGATTAACTATTCACAGCCGCCATTATATCGCTTTCGGAAATGGCAGCTATTTCACGCGAGCCTTGCAAACCGCATAAGGATTCACAGCGCCACCCTTTGCCCTGACCTTCCTGATGCACCTGCGCAGCTTCGCACCCTTCAGACGTTTTCTCCTGCATGGCATAAACATCACTTTCTCTTGCTGCGGGCACGATGAACTTCCTGCAAAGCGCCCTCACGCTCACGCTCGATGTCTGCCCTGTCTTCCTGAAGCTCAGCAGCATCTTCGGAGAGCCCACGCACATCATCAGCAATTTCAGAGGCAAAATCATCAGAAGCGAATTCCGCCCTGTCCTCATCCAAGTCAGCCCTGTCCTTGGCGAGTTCACGCCTGCCCTCGGCAATAATGTCAAAGGCATTCTCCTCTTCAGGCTCGACTCCAGTCTCTTCAACATCATGCTCCTCTTCATCCCTTGGCGGCTTCTCCCTCTCGGCTTTGCGCTCGGACGGATAAATATTAATCGTCGTGCGACCCTCCTCCTTGCGCTCAGGAGCAGCAGGTCGCTCTGGCTTAGCAAGCGAAACAGGTTTCTCCGCAGCTGGCTCTTCCTCCTCAGGATAAGCCATCGGGAAATACTGCTTCATCTCCTGCTCTTCTTCGGCAAGAGCCTTGGCTTCCGCCTCACGTTTAGATTTTATGTAGGCAGCCTTGTCCTCAGGCTTCATGCCAGCGGTCTCGATGGATTCCTCAAGTTCACGAGCCTTCTCGCCCGAAAGAAGCTTGGCATATTCCTGAAGACCCTTGCCGATGAGCTGGACACCCTTGCGCGCAGTGCCAGCAATACGCCTAATCAAAGGCTCTTTCTTGACACCAGCCTCAGCTGGCAAAGGCTTGCCCTTCTTCCAAAAACCCAGAAGCTCTTTGCGCTTCTGAAGTTCCTTAGCAGCTTCCTCATGGACAACCCCAAACTCTGGACGTGAAGCATAACGAGAAAGGCGCTCGTTGGAAACTGACTGAAGCATTTTGGCAGCCTCCTTGCGCGAATCGTTGGACTCGTGAGTAAGCCTGTCCCTCTTCTTCGAGCCAGCGCCTTTAGGCAGGCGAGTTTTGCGGTTCATATCTACCCAGTTATATGAACTCCTTGATAGTCACTATAATATTGGAAGGAACTCCCTCGTCTTCCTGTCGAATTTCATGACACCGATGACCCTCTCGCCGTCCTCACCAATCAGGCGAAACTTAGCCGCAGGATTCAATATCATCTGCTCACGGATATCCATGTTCATGACAAAGTAATCATACATCTTGCCGATTTCACCGCTTTTGATAACCTGATAGTGAATGCCATCTGGGGCAAATTCTACACGTGACATCCTTGCCTTAATAGGCTTACCAGATTTACGAGATAACCTTGACCTTCTCATAATCATCACCATGGAAGTTCAGGATAAGGCTTCCCAATGACCTTAGCCTGCTCTGGATGCAGCTCAGCAAAAAGTTCGCTCATCACGGCATAAAGCTGCAAGCCGCTGAGCTTCTCGGTGTGCATGAAAGGCGCGAGTTCAGGAAACTCCTTCTTGTCAATCTCAATGTTCGGGACAGCCATAGGATGCTCAAGGGAATAGTCGGAAATCTTCTTGAGCAATTTCTCCTTCTGGTCTCTGGTCAGGTGAGGCGAAACATCCTTCTTGTACCATGCAGCAAAAAACATGGTAGCCATGTTGCTGCCCATGTCCACAAGACTAAGCCTATGCATTTCTGGCTTGCCTTCCTTTTTCTGTAGACGTGAACGTTTCATGCTAATCAAACCACAACCTTAGATATCTCGCCTTCTCGCCCTTCTCAGGAGACATTATAAGCGGAATTGACATGTCTTTTTCCTTTTGCATAACCATGTGAGGCACAGTCACAAAGTTGATTTCATCGGCATAACCGTTGAAACGCTTTGCAACCTCGTCCAAGGTTTTTTTGTCCTGAGCCCAGACATAAACAGCAACACTGCCTTCACGGGCAAGCTTGACCTCGACTGGCAAATCCCTGAGCATTTTATATGTTTTCTCAGGCGTGAATTTATTGTATTCGCCTATCGGTTTTGTAAGCTTCAGCCACATATCTGGTTTATAAAAGTTCGTGCCAGTCCAGTTAAGGTTACGCTTTTTGGAAACAACATTCCACCATTTAGTATACCGAGGGTCGTCCGTTAAAGCGCCCTTAGGATAGCCGAAAGAATCTGCATATGCAGTCCGAACTGCCTCAACATCAAGCTCATAGTTAGTCCAGACTTTAAGCCTGCCAACCCTTTTTCTGCCCTCTTTAGTTGAAAGACGTGAACGTTTCATAATCAATCCTCACCCAAATGTATACGCCAGTCGCTGCCAAGAATCCCGCGGTTCTTCTTGTCCTTGAGGTCTATGGCGGCAAGCGAATCAGGACGCTTCTTCTCAAGCAACGAACGCCATTCCTTGAAAGTCGGATAGCGCATCTCCGTCTTATTTGGAATCCAAGGATGGGGCTTGCGAACACGAACCCTGTTATCATCGCGCAAAGTCCTGCCACCTATCCAAGACCAATAAGTAGCCTCATCACCAGCATGTTCGGACTTCTCCGTGAAATGGAAACCCACAATCTTATCCTTGTATATTGCAAAGTAGGAAACCCATGACGAATCATGCGCCTCGAACCCCTCAAAGTTCCTGACAATGACAACGCCATTCTTCAAAGGCTCTTTTATCATCTGCATCTCATGAACATGAATGTTGTTTGATAACAGAATACCCTTCAGCGCAGTCCCCGTCTCTATCCTGCCTTCCTTGAGCGCATGCTTTCCATGAATGGTCTCCTCAGCATGTTTCGTCTTGAATTCAGCATCATTAATCTTGGATTCCAAAGCACTTATCTTATTATCAAGTTCACTTATTTTTTTATCGAAAGGCTGTTCAATTTTTCCTATCTGCGTCTCAAGATGGGCAACCGCATGTTCTTTCTCAGAATAAAGTTTGGACTTCTGGCTTTCAAGCTTATCCTTCTCGTGGTTCAGGGAATCCAACACTTTGCGCAGTTGCTCCTCACGACGGGAAGCCAAGGCTGCAAGGTCAACAACCTTCCTCATTCTATGCACTCTCCTGCTACTACCCGAACGCGAAAGACGCGAACGCTTCATTCTTCTTCCTCACCTACCACAGAGAAGTTGACAACCATGTTCTTGTCCCAGCCTTCCTTCCCCGTAAATACAGTTATCTCAACATCCTTGTTCCTGAAACCATCAGTGACACGAGCAAGCTGCCTCACGCCAAAATTCTCAATGAGGAACTTCTTGTCCTTGAGGCTTGGCTTATCACCCTGACCTATGATGACAGTCTGCATACCAGACATGTCCATGCTCACATGTTTTATTTTTCCAGTGAACCCCTTCGGTGCAACCGCCAGAGGAATATCATGCGGAGTGAGCTCTCTCTTCATTCTCTGCTTGCGTACAGAACCTTTACCACGAGTCAATCTTGAACGCTTCATATCCACCCAACCTTCCTCATCGCCTTCTTGCCACGCCTCTCAGCTTTCCTCTTCTCGGCTTCGAAGCGCGGGTCACGAATCATGACAGCACCATGGGAAATCAGGGCATCGGTGACCTCGCCTGAGGAGACCTCAGAGAGCTCCTTCTCTATCAAAGGAACTTTACGCTTGCCGAGCCTGACCATGCGATGGCGTTTCATTTCTTGACCTCACGAATCACAGAATGAACATTCCTGCCGTATGGAGTGAACCTGATTTTCGTGTGGAACTTGGCTATCTCATCAATCCATTCATTGATTTTTCGTGTTTTCTCTCTGAGATAACCAACATCAGGGTTGTCCTTCAAAAGTTCCTGCTGAATCGCAGCAATGTTCTCCTCAATGTAATGAGGATTATCATGAACAGCCTGCAAACTCTGCTTCCATGCGACAAGCCTCTGCGGTCGCGGTCTCATTTTCCTCGAAAGTCTTGAACGTCTCATAATAATAACACTTTCCCGCCATGCTTTATATCGTTATCGAAAATGGCAAAATGTCAGGTGCGCATCCTCACCATGATGTCATAATAACGCTTGTTGTCCACAACACTCGGCACAACAACCATTCTCGGATATTTCTCCCTGTAGCGCAGGAACTCGCGCTTCAAAACAGCAGGGTCTGCATCATAAGCATAACGGTTCACGACATCATAGCCAGCCTTGATGAAATCAGTCGATGTGCGCTTGGCAAGACCGTGAGCAACAGCAAACTGATTCCAGCGCTCCTTGGCATTACGACCTTTGTGAAGGAAGTGGTCAAGCTTGTCGAAAAAATAATTCGTAGCATGTTCGATGTCATGCTCAAGGCGACCTGAATAAACCTTCTCAGGCAATGAAAGCAACAGGCGAACTGGCTTAAACTTTCCACTTATTTCCTGAACAAACTGTTCGCGCGGAGTCTGACCAACGACCCTACCCCACTGCTTGCGCAGATGCCTCCTGCGGACAATCTCATCCTTAGCAAGCTCGTAAAGCATCTGCATGACAGGGTCGGCAGAGCGCACCTTGACATGCGATGAAGAAAGGTCAACAAGCAGCTTGTCAGAATAGGTCATCATCTCGCTGCGCATCTGAGAACGCAGTCGAGTAGGGTTACCAGCAAGACGACCAGACCTCGAAAGACGCGAACGCTTAACCATGAAATAGTTTTATCAAGATGCTTTAAATTGCTTGCGAAAATGGCAGAATGTCATGCTCAGAATGAACCGCCTTGCAGTTCCTGCTCAAGCAGCTCACGAACCTTGTCCCTGTGGTCACGCGCAAAAGCCTCGAAGTCATTTGCCTTGCCATGCGCATAATCATAGCTGCTGCCCTTAATCATCAGATTCCTTTCGTAAAGCTCATGTAGCAAAATGAAATCGCGCTCTGCGGCTGGAACGGATTTCTCTATCCATATTTCATTCGGAGGTATGAAATCATAAGCAAGGTGATGACCCGCAAAAACAAAATTAACTGCATATCTATTCCTAATATCCGTGCCATCAACTATGACAACCTTGAGCTTGCCATGCCTACGAAAAACCCTCTTGAAGATGCCCCTTAGCAAACGCCTTCGTTTCATATACTCGTGACCTCAATCGGATATGTGCTCACATAGAGTTTTTCCTCACCAATCACGGCTTTGTTAAGCTTTTCAAAAAGTCCAACAAGGCGCTTCCCATTTAACTCATCAGCATCTTCACGATACTGGACTTCAATGACCGTATTATGCTCATTGGGATAATCCTGCCAAGTCCCAATCGCGCGCCATTCGGTAAAGCCCCTAAGGAAATCCAGATGATGCGCTTTATCAGACCTGACCACAACCCTCAGCATCTGGTGCTCTGGAAATCTCGAAGAGGAAGACTTGAAAAGAATACGATTTATTTCAGACTTGATTTTATCAACTGAAAGCCTCGAAACCTTGCGCTTGTTCTTTCCCCTGCTCAGCCTTGCACGCCTCATGGCAACACCCACCTTCTGCCCCTCTCATCAAACTGGGCAAGCAGCCTATCATTACCAAATATCCTGTTGAAATCATCAAGGGCATCAATGCGATGGTTGAATTTCTTCTCGTAAAGCTTCATGCCAAGGTAGTGCACATGCACATTATAGTCATCACGTATCAGCATGAGATTCCCCTTCTGGAAAACATCACCACGCCAGAAGCTGCGCTTGGCTGTCCAGCCCTCATCCAGACGCTGCTTCACGATACGGTTATAATCACTGACAAGACCAGCGAACTTCTGCTGAGCCTCTGGTGTCCAACTCTGCATCTGCCTTCCCAGATTCGTAAAAATATAGCCAGAGTAGATAGTAGGGATGTCAACAAAAAGCTTGCGAGCCACGGTCTTCAGCCTGCCACGCTTAGGCGGCTCTGCATAATACTTATAATGCCTGTCAAGACGATTTCTTTTTCTTGCCATTTTTGACCCTCTTATATTTTGAAACATCAAGGGGTTTGAAAGGCAGCTCACGAAGAATGTCACGAGGAGGAATCCTATTCTTTGGAATCATGAAATAACCTTTCGCAACCTTAGGTTTCAACCTCGTCAACCTTGATTTACGTTTCATCGCAATACCTTCTGATACGGGATATCCCTTTTGCGAAGCTCAGCCTCGGCAATGTCAAGTTCAGCCTTAACCTCATTGGCACGCACCTGAAGGTAAGGAACAGCAGGAATCGTAAGAGCCCCAAGAGCAGTAAGCAATTCACTGCTGGTGATTCTATCATACGCATCAAAAAGATGAACAAAACGAAGCTTCAGGTCATCATCGCCAAGTCCAGCATAAATCCTCTTCAATTTAGTCCTGTCAAAACGACGCACAACAGGAAAGCCCAGCCTGCCACGAGTGACAAACGGATTCACACTACGAGCCAACCTTTTGCGCCTCATATTTTCGTGTCCTTGCATGTTGCACGATGTTTTCGCCTCACCTCAGCAGTAGTGCCCTTGTCCTTAGGAATCTCCTTACCACAACGGTTGCATCTCATTCCTCATCCTCTCCATGAATGCCAAGGGCTGGACGCGGCTCTTGAGGTTTCTTAGCAGCCTGAGCTATCTTGCGAGAAACCCCACCAGTAAACGAAACCACACCCGAAAGAACTTCCTTTGCGCCAACAGAACCATCACCAGAACTGCGCTTCTCCGCCTCCACCGTAGCAAGCCTTGTGCGCTCTTCAGCTGGGGAAACAGCCTGCTGCGCAGAACCTTCACGCCTCAACCTCTTGCCGCCAAGTGTCATAAGTAATTATTCAGAAGATGCTTTAAAACATTATCGGAAATGGCATTCACCACCAATCCCAGATTGACCTTCTTCGACGTTTCCTACGATTCCTGCGAGAATTCTTCCTGCAAGGCACAATCAACCCATTGATTTCAACTGGCTGATGGATTCAACATCACGCCTGATGCTAACCTTCGCCTCGCGGATGTCTTCCCTCAGATGAGAAACAAGCCTACGGATTTTCTTCTTCTCGGATTTCGAAAGACGCGAACGCTTTACCATTCTCTCACATCGAATTTCCTTTTCAAGAAATCATAACGCTCTTGCTCATACTGAGAAAGATTCTTGTAACCAATAGCAAGTAAACCATTAAATTCCTTCCAGTCCTTCATGTCACTCTTCGACATTCTTTTCCTTCGGAGACGCGAACGTTTCATTTCTTCATCAACTTCTCAATAGGTGAACCCAATTCGCCAAGCGACTTGAATGCACTTGCACCAGCACCCATCATGACACCAAGCCCAACCGCAGGCGTGACAGCTGAAACAGTCTGACCAACACCTTCTGCGATGCCATAGCCAGTGTCCCTGCGCATGCGCCTCTTCTTCACTTTCTTCTTCATGCGATGACGCTTCATTTCAACTCACCTTCAAGTGCAACCCAGACCCGCTCCTTTTTGTAATCATCAAGGTCATCATAACTTTTCCCATAAAGCTGAAAACTTGCCGCAACGAGAATAGCATGCTTGAGTCCAGAATCAACCTCACCTATCTTCTCAAGTGTTCCAGCCCTCAGGCGAGGAAGCCTTCCCTTCCCCAAAGTAAATAAAATTGCCTTTATGTTGGTGGACAAACGTTTCCTGCGCTTCATTTTCTCATCTTCCTCAGCAATCTCATGCCCTTGGCACTGGCAAACGGAATGAACTCAATGACAGGCTGGTCACCTTTCCATGTGACCTTACGAAACTCGCGCAACCGCGCATCAACAGTAAAGCCCTCAAACTCAGGCAACCTTGCCACGCCACCACGAGACAACCTTGAGCGCCTCAAACCAGCCTCACCTTGTGCTTGGAGCGGTCAAGACTCCTGAGCAGAGCCTCGTACTCTTCGGCAGAACGGACTTCACCAGCCCGCCTCCCACCTATCAAAACACGAAGCCTGTCTGCCCTTCTCCTCAACCGCTTTCGCCTGACCATGATTTTATTTGGTGAACTGCTTTAAATCATTATCGAAAATGGCAAGAAAAAAATTATTATGAAAACAAGCATTTTAAAGGCTTATTTTGGCAAAAAACAAGATTTCCAGCTTATAAACGAAAATCGGAAAGCTTTAAATGCTTTTCTTGTTAACAAATTTAAAGCTTAGAGTTAATTATCAACTGGTAGTGTCAACACTGGTTGGCACGAGCTGGAGAGTGGTAAAGATGGAGAAAACTGAATTAGCCAAAGGGCGCTATGTCGAGTATTTCAAGGACGGGGCAAGGCTCGGACGCGTCTCCAAGATAACTGGTAATATAATAACGCTGGCGCTTGCGCCCTACGGCTTCAGAGGAAAGGACAAAGGCAAAAAGATGAGACTGCACAAATCTGAGATAACTGGAATCGTGTGGAGAAAGAAGGTGATACCATGGAAATTTACTATGTGAGAAAAAAGAACCTGCCATTGAAAGTATTGGTGCTAAAGGAAATCTCACGCAGGATTTTGTCAGCAAAACAATACCAGTGGTTCAGGAAACACATAATCGTATTCGACCCAAAAATAGCACGCGCATATTATCATCCGAGCTCATGGAAATACGGGTCAAGGGCAGTCGTGTTCGGAAGATATTGCCACGTAACAGACAACACTGGCAACTTCTACAAGAGCGGCATCGAAACCCACATCCATGAAATCAGCCACATGTGCCAACACCACAACAAGAGCATAAAGCTCGGCAGCATACACCACAACAAGACATTCCATAGGCTGGCTGGCAGACTCCTGAAAAACTACAGGGAAGAGGTAGAGCCACAGCTCCAGCAAATCATCGAGGAGTGCAAACAAAGAGAAGCCAAGTTCCTGAGCACAAAAACAAACCACGAAGTAAAAGCAACCCGACATAAACTCGAAAAGAACACACCAGCATTCAAGCTCATACAAACCCAGAAAGCCATCAAACGCTGGAACACAAAACTGAAACGAGCGCAAACCCAGTTGAAGAAACTGAGCAGGCGCGAGAAACTTTACACGAGGCTAAGCAGTCAAATCAGTAATCCTCCCCCCGATAATCAAACGCCTGATTCTGATACGCTTCAGCAATGACTTCTCCATCAGCATACAAAAAATAACCGCTGGTGTCCTCACCCTTCGAGACAATGCGCAAATTCCTTTGGTTGATGAGTTCAAAAACAAAATAATAATTGTTGCACTTGGGGCACTGACAGAAAGTCACTTCTCCATGGTCATCTGGCGATGGTTCAACATCCACAAGGCACGTCGGGCAGATGACAACATGAAGCCCACGAAGGCTTAGAACAGTCCTTGAAATCTCATCATGCGGAAGTCTTTCCCTGCGGAAATAGCCAGTCCTCATAGGTGTCATCGCTTCCACAAAAGAGGTCTTGTCCACGATAGGAGCAGGTGGCGGAAGACCATCTATGAAAAGATTCAGAGGTCTCTGCTCTGGATGGTAGACACGCTTGATAAGCGTCATGCAATCTCCCATTCCAAATCTTCCAAGAACCTTTGCAAATCATCATCATTAAAAAAGAGGATGTTCTGCCCAAGGATGTCAAGCGAGAACGGCTCACCAATCAAATCAAAGAAACAGTCCTCGCATATGAACTGGTGCAAATCAACATCCTCATCTTCCAGAAAATCTATGAGCTCCATCAAATCATCATAGAAAATTTCATTACAGCCAATACAAACCGAGAGCATTACCGCACCTCATTCACAACAGTTAAAGCACACATAGCCATCCTTAAAGGGAATGGCAACATCATCATCAATGTAACGACCGCATTTTTTGCAACGCTTCATGTTCCAGCCTTCCGCTCATCTGCAAAAATGCCGATAAGCCTCAGTTTTCTCACTACACGTTTGTAGGTCTCCTCATCCCGACATTCGATACGCACGACATAAACTCCTCCAGATTTTATGACATGCGCACCAACGATTCCCTTCAAAGCCGTTCACCTTCAGCCCATAGTGGGCTGTCTCCTTTCCCTTGGCTTGCGCCTGACGTAAGGTCTTATGTTGTTGCGATGCAGATACATGCGATACCTATACCACGCTTGTCCGCGCGTGAGACCTTTCGCCCTGTAAAGTTGTGTGTATTCCCCTCTGCGAAGGAAGCCCCTCCATTTCATCGCCCAAATCGCCTGCTCAGTACCAGTCCATTTGCGGTACATGTTTTCGGCTTCCCTGTCTGTGAAGCCAGTTTCATGAGCAAGCATAAAATATTCGTCCCTCGAAAGGAGACCACGTTCACGCATCAGCATCAGCGGCTCAAGCTTGGTCTCAAGGGGAACACCTTCCCAGTCCTGATAAGCCCTGTCGAACACCTGCTTCCTGCCCGTAGAGCCAAGATTACCAAGATACCTATCCGAGCGGATAATCTCATCGAGCCGCTGCTGAAACGATTCACGAGTCGGAAAATCAGCTGGAACTAAAAAATATTCCTCGCGCATCGATGACCAGATTCTTTCCAGTCTAATTTGGTCTCAAATCAACCAAATCAGAAATCTGGTTCATAGTCACGTGCGCGGATAAGTTGCGGCATCTGATAACCTCCCTAAAATATTTTTTCCAATTCAAACGATTCACTTTACCATTGTTGGTTTTTACATGACATTTATTGTGCAGTGGAACTAAATTGGTAATAAAATTATTTTTTTTATCATAATCAATATGATGAACAACAAGTTTAATTTTTCCTTCGGGCTTAAAACACATCATACACAACCTTTTAAAACGATTACGAATAGCTTCCTTTAACTCATCATTAAATTTTGCATCATAAGGCTCAAAAGAACTACCACCATTCCAAACTGGTGATAATTTTCCCCGTCTTCCATACCATGGATTATTCAACCGATTAGCAAACCTTTTTTTCATAAACAATGAATGTTGTTTTCTGAAATGAAGAGTATTCAATCTACCTTCAACATGAGCACGTTTAACCGATAACGAAATTTTTTCACGAGTAACCTTAGAAAGCTTCCTTCCTCGCTGCCATTTTGAAACGGCATTAGGATGCAATCTATGCCATCTTTTACGTGCAATACTCATTTTAGCTTTAGTTTCTTCGCTATGTTGCTTACCCGAAAAGGTAAAAGGAAATTCATTCATACTTTATTCTTCCTCCCCAGCTTTAAAATCCTTCGCATTTCGGCAGACCAGCCACCTTCAGTAGTCTGGTATTTCAGCAGGCGAATACAATTAAACTTGTCAAAAGTCGGTTTCACCAAACCAGATGGAAACGGCGGCATATCATAATACTTGCATAGGAACTTGTAGATGCCAAGGCTGCACACACGTTTGGTTTTAGACCACAACACATTCCTCAGGTAAGGTCTGTCGCGCAGCTCGCGCCACTGCTCATCATACTTCGGGGCTATGCGCAAAACATGATACCTGCCATTGAAATACTCAGGAACTCGAAGGAAATTCCTGTCGCATGAGGTATGCCCAAGCGCATCCAGCAGCTCATGATATCTCATCTTGCCAAGAGCAATCACATGGTAATTGCCATAAGCCTGCTTGCTCTCGTTCACATCCTCACCAGTGGAAATAACAACAGCAGTGCCTATATCAAATTCTCTCTGCAACATGCGGACTTCCTTCAGGACGCGGTATAAAAAAACATTATCATAGTCGATGAACATCACAAGCTGGTTGTCCACCAATAGATTGGTCAAACCCATCGTCTGGACTCGCGGGTGCATCGAGACCAAGCCATAGAAGTGGAGACCAAGGAATTTGCCGTGCAGCTTGATGGTGCTCTTATTAACGGCAAACCTGAACTTCCGTCCCAGCTTTACGTGAACCATATAATTTCCTCATCATCAACAAGCCGTACGCCAAAAGGGAAACCCCCTTCCTTACGAGCATGCGACCCCAAGCGCACAACCACTTGGCATTCCCTGCAAACAGCCTGCCTGATTTCATCAATTATCTGCTCATGAAGCTGCCTGCGCCTACCACACCTCCTGCATCTGCCAATCCTGACCTGCACAAACCCACCTTCATTTAAGCACAAGCTTAGCTATCCTGTCAAGGATTCCACTTTGCAGTTTCGCAGCCTTGCCAAGCTTATTATAATCATATATTACCTCAAGCACAGCATCCAGCTTGACCCGAATACCTGCAAGCTTCTCTTCACGTTCTCCACGAACTCTGATACGCTCTTCCTTCTTGACTGCCTTCACCTGCACGAGGTGAACCTTCAGCTGACGTTTCTCCTCTTCGAGACTTTTTATACGAGCCTCAATTTCAGAAGGAGACTTGATGGCTTTCTCCTCTGATGCAATTTCTCCCTGTTCTGCCTTCAGCGAACGCTCAGCAGATTTCTGAGCGCTTGCCTTATATCCACGTGACATATTCACCAACCTCCCTTCATCATCATCCGCACACACGTCTCACCTTTATATTACATATATGAGCATTTAAAAGTGTCGACACTATTTTTGCTGCACCTTACCCACCTCGCCAAGGCTGAAAGCAATCTGGCGGTTGTCCTCGAACAACTCGTCAAACAGCTTCTCGTCGACACCGCTGTACTGCTTCAGGTACTTCATGCTCGCATCACGCGAGTACAGCACAACCCCATCAACCACCACACGCACCATGCGCCCAGTCTCCTCACACACAAACGTGATGTGCGCATCCCTGAGCTCCAGCCTCTTGTTGCCGTACACTATCTGGTCGAAAAACTTCTTCCTTATCATCAGCCTCATGTCACCACCACCATGTTACAATCCACCACCAAATCCGCATGAAAAACCAATTCAACATTTCAACGCCCCCAGATATTATAAAGGGGTGGTCAGAATATCCCTGCCCCCGTTGAATCGTTGAATCGGCACTTGATTAATTAATTAATTAATATAGCAAATCACCCTTTTTCATCCTCCCCAGACAGTATTTTTGACACACTCGTGTAATCATACCCTGTAAAATCCGCTATGCGGCGTAATGAAAGACTCGGAAATTTCGCCTTCATCATTTTCACGAAATCTGGCATCTTGCGGCAGCCGCTATCGGTCACCGTGAGATTTTCAAGGCTCTGCAAATTCGCAGAAACCAGACGAGAGAACACCGAATCCCTCTCCTTTTCAACGACCTTCTGAACCCTCGAAATCCCAGCCTTCAGCACAAAAGCATCAAGATTCTCCAGCAAAGCAATACGCACCGCCGCCATCCTCAACCTCCTCGAAGCATAGGACAACCCCATCAAAAAACGGGCGATTTTCTCATCTGGACAGCGTTTTGAAGCCGCTGCTATCGTGTTCTCATAAGCCTTGCAGGGTTTTGAAATCCATGCCAAATTCCGCGAAAGCAAGGCGCTATATCTCGTTTTTTCCTTCAAAACCACAATCTCAATCAGGCGACGAACAGGGTCTCTCAATGCCGATATCGGGGAATTCGCATCAATGCGCTTGTAGTCATTCCCGAACAAAAAAATACCAATCCTTCTCCCAAACCGCGTTGGGTCAGCATCACCCTGCATCAACGAGTGAAACGCCAGAAACGCCTCAAGCATATCATCGGATGTCGGGTTCGACGAAAATATGATGGTCTTCGTACCCTCGCACCTCACTGGCACTTTCAGCGTGCGCTCAACCTTCCCCTGCTCCATATACGACAACAAGCTCAGAACAATCTCCTTGCTGTAATCAGCCTTCGCCAGCTGCTCGCACTCGTCAAGCATGAACCACCCGCTCCCATTCAACAACCCAATCTGCTGCTGGCTATAATTCTCTATGTTGCCGCCAAACATCCCAGCAATCGAGATGTCCGCCGAACTCACCGAACCTGCAATCTGGTTCAAAAAACTCTTGCCAGTCCCAGAATTCGTTATAAGCACCGTATGCGAATTGAACGGCTGCCACCTCTCAGGCGACCCGTACAACGGCAACACAGAAGCCTTCAGCACATCAACAATCCTCTCGTCCTTGTCGAGCCCCTCCGTGAGCCACAACCTCAGGATATCCTGCCACTTCCCCCTGTTCTCCCTGAAGAACTCCTTCGGATTCATCGTCGGCTCTGCATTATACAACCTCAGCATGGACTCCTTCTCCTCCGCATTGACACCCAACCAACTCTGCACAGGATTCATCGACAAAACTTTCCTGCGCTGGGCATGCGCAAGCTCCCTAATACACAACGTGACAAGCCCAGCACGCGGAATCAGCCCATACCTATCAACAATCACAAACTCATGCGAAACATCAGAAGGGAGATGCGCCCTCGCCACATTAAACAGCCTCTCATACTTGAGATGCCCCCTCACCTTGCTCTCAGAATGCACAGCAAACACTTTATCAATCACGAACGTCCCAGAAACCTCATCCCGAAAGAGCGGCAT
>Ga0315295_10002220_pt1 | contig 16534 bp, 20 predicted proteins | sample YL17G14_0_MG_FD_204453 | JGI IMG/M metagenome (GOLD analysis project Ga0315295, IMG submission 204453) | Sediment microbial communities from Yellowstone Lake, YNP, Wyoming, USA - YL17G14_0 | ecosystem: Environmental > Aquatic > Freshwater > Lake > Sediment | place: USA: Wyoming | collected... | reverse complement strand
ACTCCCATTGGGCAGTTCACAACCACGAGCAAGCTGTTTCCCATGTCTATCAGCTCTGCGTCATCTTGGCTCGTGTCGGCGTGCGGTTGATTGTCTGTATCCACGCTGATGTCCTGATCAGGCTCTTCGATGAGGTCACTCCAGCCCTGTTGCCAGCCTGTACCCCTCATCAGTTCATCAATCAGCCGATTAACTGCCGAGAAGAAATCATCTCCGAACATATTGCACCTCATCTCTCTTTGAGGCCCCGGGCGGCTTGTGGCCGCCCAAAGAGTCACCTTACGGGCCTCTGTACAGTCTGCTAGGCGACCTGCCTAGGGACCATCTTGTACACTAGCCACTAGGGACCATTTTGCATATAAGCGTTGAGGTCGAAACCGTTTTGCTGGGTGGCTGGATCCCCGGAGAACCTGTGCTCTTTCTGTTCGAGCTTCTCAATCATGACCGTGTTGGCATCGTGCCTTTGTTAGATGAACTTGTACTCCCGTCCTCTTCTCCGCTGCAGACGATGACCTAGATGAGTGTGTAACCCTCGGCATCCGCTTGAGTACCTGTCTACTACGTAAGGTCCCGCAGACTAATGATGGGGAGAAGAATACGAAAGGGGCTAAAGGAATACTGATATAACAATACACGAAAGAGGAATGACTCGAACGCGAAACTGAATGTTCAGAGGATGCAAGACATGGCACGATGTACTCTCTGTGGCCAAGAAGAACTCCTCTTCATCTGCCCTTACTGCAACGGGTCATATTGCTCTGAACACCGACTGCCAGAGAGTCACGGATGCCCGAGTCTACAGAGAGCAAGACAGGACGCAAGAAAGAAAATCGCGGACTCATTCACAGGTGAGTATGAAGAGGAGGACGAGGAGGAAGAGGAGAACGTCACAGCCCCGACGCCACCTCGAAGGAATCCCATAATGCCTCGGCCAGAGAGAAAGAGTAGGTTCTCTCGACAGGAGATCAGAGACCTTCTCATCGCGAGCGTGCTTGTTACGCTTGTCGCCATTTCCATGCTTGGAAGTGGGTATGGTATCATTGACGCTCTTCCCGAGTTCGTCTACACTCTGACGACGATCTACTGGTGGTATCCTGTAGTACTTATCGCTGTATTCCTCTTCTCATTCCTATTCCATGAGATGGCTCACAAGTTCGTGGCACAGCACTATGGGATGTGGAGTGAGTTCCGGATGACCTCTTACGGGTACTATTTGTCCGCATTTGCCATTCTTCTCTCGGTACCTGTGTTCGGGACGGGTGCGGTCTTCACGAGGACGTCAGCGAACCCTGATGAGGTCGCCAAGTCAACCCTCGCAGGACCTCTCTCCAATGCTATTCTGGCCTCGGCGCTCTTGGCAATCACAATCGTGTCAGCTGTTGTCGCGGGTGGAGTTCATTATCCATTTAGTTACATTCTCAGGTGGGCAATCATTCTCAACGCGATGTTGGGGCTGTTCAACATGATTCCGCTGCCCCCTCTCGATGGTGCCAAGATATTCCTTTGGAGAAAGAGATACTGGGCACTGCAGACGTCTGTTCTGGTTGCGCTCCTGATATCGGGCTATGTGCTCGTTCAATTGCTCTGGGCATAGAGCGTGGATTTGAGAGGCACGCGGTCTTCGAGTCCTGGGTGCCTGAGCGTGACCACAAACACAGCCTTTGTGTCAAGGTCAAATGCAGCGGCCAGGATGTGAAACTCATATAAAGCGGCTTTGTTTAGAACTCTATGAGGCGAGCCATATGTCATCCGATAGAGTGAGATTGTTTGAACAAATCGACGGGCTCAAGACATCAGTTGCGAAGCTTGCAGATGAACTCGAAACAGCGAAGCGGCAAAAAGCTGAGGCCGACGCTAAGCTGAGAAGTGCGGGAGACGAGGTTTCGAGCTTGAAAGGGAAGCTTATGCAGTCTGAGCAGACGTCGGGCGTACTTGTTTCAGTGACAAAGGAACGTGACGAATTGAAGGCCGAGATGGCTCAGATAACTGAGCAGCTGCAACGAGTGTCCGAGCTGTACAGAGAGGCATCAACCGAGAAGGAGAAGATGAAGGAGAAGGTCGATGTAAGTGACCTGCTCGCGATATACATAACCTTGATTGAAACCGTGTTTGGCGGCAAGCCACATGCACGTGTGCTGTACACTTTGCACAACACTAAGAAGGCAATCACGAGGAAGAACCTGGAATCGAGCACGGGGATAATGTCCGCCGCAGTAATCAAAGCTATCCACGATCTGCGAAACGCCCAGCTGGTCTCCTATGATGAAACTACACTAGAAGTGAAGCTCATCAAGGACATCCTTTGAGATTGAAAGTCGCCTACTGGATGAGTTCTTGCAAAGGAGTGAGCATGTGACGCGTTTCAAGGTTACCTATGGTGCGCCTCTCAGAAGGTACGTCAACAAGCACGGCCTGCAGGAGAAGCTACAGTCGATAATCAGCCTGCTTGGAGAAGATGCCCAAGAAGTCCTCGATTGGGCTGAGGCAGAGGCCAGGCGCAGGAAGAGCGAAGGCCAAGACGGCGGCGAATCAGTCACCGGCAGGGTCGTGTTCAATCTCATCGCTGAGGAGGCGGCCGTTCGACTTGTTAGGTATAACCAGTCACGAGGGCGGCTAACAACCAAAAGCCAAGTCAGCCAGCTCACTGGAAGAAAGGGAGAGATGCCTGTACTGTACCAAGAGGCCGGGGTCAGACATCCTCAAGAGGCTAGGAACCTCCGCCACAACATTTTCCATCAGTCTTTCTTGGCTCTCGTTTCTCACCTGTTCCCGGGAATCAGCACGAGCGTTCCAACGACAGGCGAAGGACTCACCCCCGATCTAATCATCACGCATCACGACCCTGACTGGACGTTGTGTGTTGAGTACAAGGGCTATCGGTCAGTGGCTCTCTTGAGCGAGTCTGAAGTCCTCAAGGCGATGAGGTATCAAGAGGCATACGGTTCTGCTTGGCTCGTCACGACAACCATGAAGACAGTTCGATCGCTCTATGGTGCCCAGTTGTCCTCCGAGGAGCTGGTCGAAAGGGGCATTGCCCGACTCGAGAGGATTGCGAAGAAGAAGCCGTTCACAGATGAGCAAAGGGAGATTAGGGGTATTTCCAAGAAGGGCATCAAACAGCTGGAGAAAGTCCGAGGAATCAATCTGCGGTGCAGAGTCGTTTCCGCGGATGAAATGATTGAGTCTTGCCACCTAGCAAAACCACTGAAGGCACTGGCGATAACCACGGGCTTAGAGCTGGCTGATATGCTGGAGAAAGCAGGGCTAAGCGAACAAGCCACGCAGGTTCGGAGGATTATGAAGGTGCCAACGAACCTCCTCTACAGCGACTCGGTGACCTCACTCAGGCTCACCAGCTAAGGCTTGCGTCCATCGAGGCAAATCCTCGCATGTATGTGTATCGTATGCCCAAGCTTTATCAGCCATGAACCAGAACTGTGACCACGTCAAGTCTATAGGAAGAAGCTGCCCAAAGTGACAGAAACTAGGCACCTGAACCCACAGAGCGCCCAGAACGTGCCGAGTCTTCTGAAGGAGCTACTCAGGGATCTAAGCCTCAACTCTCCAATCCTTGGCGCAGCGGTGTTCACAGTCGAAGGCCATCCTGTCGTGAGCTACTTCCACGCGGGCACAGAGGACGCTGCTGTCGCTGCTATGGTGGCCGGCATTCACTCCGCGGCCGAACAGGTGATGAGGGAACTGCGACAAGGTTCTCTAAAGTCAATCATAGTTGAGGGCGAGGGGGGGAACACTCTAGTGCTTGCAGTGACCGGCGGGTACCTGTTGACTGTCACTTCCCCGGAGAACGCAAAGCTGGGTCTGGTTTTCAACGATGCTAAGCGTGTTGCCCGAGAAGCTGGCAGACTCCTCCAAGAACTCATCTGAGCGATATAGTCGATGAATGAGTATCCATACAATTGTCATCCGTGTTGGTCAAACAAGTGCAGTCAGGTATGGGAGCGAATCCACCTCCCGATAGCTTCTGTCTGCAACGCGAAATGCGCCTACTGCAATCATTCTCTCTCCACTTCGTGTCATACTATGCATCCCGGCTATGCTGCAAGAATAATGGCACCATCCGAAGCTGTTCAGAGAGCGGCTTGTGAACTGGATTCCAGACCCAATCTCCACATAGTGGCAGTCGCTGGTCCTGGAGATGCCCTTGCGAGTCCAGCGACGCTTGAGGTGTTTGACAAGGTGAGACATCTTCGACCCCATGTCGAGTTCTGTTTGAGCACCAACGGTTTCTTGCTCTCCGAGATGGCTTCTCGACTGGTGGGTCTCGGTGTTAAGACTGTCACAGTATCGATGAGTACTGCTCTCTCCTCTACCGCAGACCGCATCTATGAATGGGCGATGCTGGATGGTGTCAGTACTCTCGCCCCCGAACTCGGCAAGAGGGTTGTACCCCTGCAGCTACAGGGAATAGAGGATGCCAGTGCTTTGGGGATTCATGTGAGAGTGAACAGCGTTCTAATACCCGGTGTCAACGACTCCGAGATGAGTATGCTCTCGCGCGCCGTTGCTGAGGCGGGTGCCCAACTACAGAACATCATCCCCTTAGTTCCGAACGCAAACATGTCGAGTTATCGGCCCCCCACACCTATGGAACTGGAGCAGGCAAGAAGCAATGCTATGGTCCACATTGGGCAGTTCCGGAATTGTAGGCAGTGTAGAAGTGACGTTGTTGGGATTCCTGGCATGGATGTGCCACTCTAAGCTCCCGTGACCACACTCAAGCATCCAACTTCGACGAGCTTGTTGATCAGGAACCAGATTGCACCCCTATCGTATTGTTGTAGGGAACCCAGCACATCCTTGACCTGCTTCGTACCGTCAAAGGCGCTCAACAGGTGCTCGACGTCATCACCGTAGTCCATACGCAGCTTCTGCAATACTTGACGTGAACACTCACGCCGAACTAGTCGGTCTGAGTCAGTCAATCGCTTCTTGAACTCAATCCACTTGTACTTGTAGAGGATTGAAACGAGGGCCCGGACCTGCACTTCTGGCAGACCGATGAGGTCCATTATCTCTCCAATCGTGCGCTTGCCACTTGTGAAAGCCTCGAGCTTTTCAAGGCGGCTGTCGACTGTGCCTACACGGAAGGGAACAGGTACACCGTCCTTCCGCCGTATCGGGACTAGGTTGATGTCGGTATCATAGAACGGGAACTCCTCAAGAATGGGCAGGGCAAACTCTCTGAATCGCCGGATGTCACCTTCGAAGGCCTTGATCTTGTCTCCCAGTTCCTGTTCCACGCGCGCAAGTATTCTCTTGAGCGGTTCTCTGTAGGGAGCCTCATCAGGCACTGGGTCTACTACGAGTAGCACGAGGACAGTTTCACCGACTTCGATGAGTATGTCGTACGCCGCCTTCCGGATGGTCCTTATCGGTGTCTTGGCGAAGATGATAACCGCTGTGACGAAGCCTGCTATCAGGTCTGGATCGACAGTCATCTCAGCGAACGGTATGTTTAGGATAGACTCGCCGCCCTCGAGACGAATCAAAGAAACATACCTTATCTTGGACACGTCCAGCGGCATTCACGTCACCCACGCTTGTTGGTTGGGAAAACCGCCCCGCCCACTTGTCGGGACAGTGCCGCAGAGTCACCCATGATATAAGGCTTTTCTGGGGCCCCAATCAGAAGTGAACCCTGAGCTGACCAACCGGTTCGTTCGTGACTCTCGACATCACTCTGTAGTCGTTTCACGGAATCCAAGCACCCCCGAATCCACCAAGTTCTTGACAAGAGTTAACAGAACCTCCTTTGAGTATGGAAGCATAGTACTCACTTCGGCCACCGTACGTCCACCGTCAAAGAGGTCCACAACCTTCAGTAGTTGATCGCCATAGACACCAATGAGGTAACGTGGCGGATTGGTGAGTTTTGTCAAGACTGTCTTCTCAGTGATCCTCCTGCTGAAAGTGACCCAGTTGTAACGGTCGAGCATGGACATGATTGCCATGGTTTCCTCTTGCGACATGCCTGCTGAATCCATAATCTCAGCCATCGTTCGCTTGCCGTTGATGAAAGCTATGACCATCGAGATTCGCCTGTCGGTTTCCCCGACGCTCCAAGGTATCGACGCCTGGCGGTCTGGCGTTGCTTCAGACTTGGTCAGGAGATGCGGCACCAGTTCCCAATCGATGCGGCGGTAAGGATAAACGCCGAGAATGTACAATGCGAACTCCCTGAAGGGTCTGATATCGCCCCTCCAGTATGTGAGCGGTGCGCTGTAGTCGGTTTCAAACTTCTCAATGATCCCTGCCAAGACCTTCCTGTACGGCTCCTCGTCCTCGACCTTGTCGAGTATCAGCAATCCGACAACATGTTCTCCCTCTTCAATCAGTACGATGTAGCCCTCTTTCACGAACCTCCTCAGCTGCCTGTTCTCAAAGATGATTATAGCAAGGACGAAGCTGGCAACGAGGTCGGGATCCACGCTCATCTCACGATAAGGAATACCTATGATGGGCTCTCCTCCGTCTTTTCTAACCAGTGAGATGTACCGGACGTGCTTTTCGTCCTCGGGAGAACCATTCATGATATTGGACGAAGTGTCACTCCCCACATAATAACATACAGGTAAACTGAGGACTTTGTGACGCGGCGGCAAGACAGAAGAAGAGAGTCGGAGGAAGGTACCCCTCGGTTCAAGTCCCCTCGGGCCCACCATAGTCCACTATGAACACCCGGCAGACTCAGGCCACATTGTCTTGCCCTTGATGAACGTCATCAATGACGATGATTCTGCGTTTCTCCCTTATTGCTACGAGTCCGATCAACACACATCCTGCAGCGAGTGCACCAGTCCAGATCTGCAATTGCTGTAGTGATGGTACGTATGCATAATCAGTATAACCTACGTTGAATGTCAGGCTGTAGCTGTAACCGGGATCGCGTGGACCAATGTAGTAGAACTGAATGTCCCATCTTACCTGGATAGAACATGTCTCTCGAACTGACGCAGAGAACGAGTGGCTTCCGTTAAGATGACCCGGACCTAGAACTAGGAAGCCTTTTGGATAGTAGCCCGTGGAGTTCCATGTTCTTGTGAACGAGACGCTAGAAAGCACGACAGTCCTGTTTTCAGCCACGGCATAATTCCAGTTAGGGGCCATGAAGAGAGACCTGAATGAGAACCATAAGTCTCTTGATGTGGGATATGGACTGAAATCCAGTAAGAGAATCGCATTGGTCCGTGTGAGATTCGTCTGGAGATACACTCCGGTATTTGCACTAAAACTTCTATTTGACTCTCGTACGTCCACAACACCATCTGATGAAACGAAGATTAGTTCCTCCTGCTGAGCAGACGCTACAATCTTGTTATCCGCAGGGAGCACCAGTTGGACCAACACGACAATAGCAGCAATCCCGGCAATCAGTAACCCCTGAAACACCTGTTCTTTTCGCACTGTCTCTCAACCCTCCTGGCTCTTCACACTCGCTGGCCCCATCGCACCCGATATGAACTCGTTTGCCATCGAACAGCAGCGCTGGATGCCATCACTACGTAGAACGAGCATATTTGTCCGTCGATTCAACTTATGTGGTCACATCTCTTCATGGTTTTCGACCTAGCGATTGCGGATAAGCAGATGTGACTTGATGATTGCTCCGGAAGACATGCCGAAGTGCATACCAACATCCTGAAAGTCTGTAGGGTGCTTAACAAGGAAATCATTGACCAGAAGCTCACGCAAGTGATCAGCATTCTCACCAAGAAACGCTAGAACTCCTGAAAAATGTGTTAGTACGATAGTTCTTGATAACATACAGGTTTCATCCGAACTCAAGAAGGCCAGACTGAGCGACCAGGCTCATGTGAACGTCCTCAGATATGTCATAGCCGATCAGCTGTTTGAGATTGGTCACATTAAAGGTCGAACCCAGTTTCGTGATTAGGAGTGCTCCTTTCACCCCGACGACGTCGCCCAGCATTCCGAAACTGTCCATTGACATAGAAAAAGACTGGAACCGCTGGGGTTGCGAATCCAGTGCGGACAGACAGTAGTGACGTGAGAGGTCTTCGAGGACTACTCTACTGTTTGTTTCTGTGAGCTTGTTGGAGGACAGGAATTCGTCGACCAGCTCTTGAGCCTCGTCTGATGGCATGGGCTGGAGCAACCATGAAACCTTTCTTCCACTTCTCACTTGCTTAGTAGCTCCCGGCAGCCGCCCAATTGTGTCTTCGAGCCTCCTTGCTCTAAGGCCGCCATCGACTACTGTGATAATGCCTCCGTAGTCTGCGCCCTGTTCCAGCCAACGCAATCTGAGGCGGTCCATTGTTGAAACGCCAACCTTAAGCGTCTGATCTTTGAAGACAGCGACATAGACTGCGTACTTGGGGGTCGCGCATCTGATTCTTCGTTCCTCCGACGCTTTGCAGGTGCGTCCATCGCAACGTACACATGGGTCCATCTCGTCCATCGCTGAGCAAGGGCCGCACTTCGCCCTGTCCTTGGGCACTACGGCTTTCTCTGGGCATCTGACATAGGAACCTCTGGCATCACGCATGCCTCCACACTTTCTAGGACCCATGACTCTCCAAGCCACATGCTTTCCTGGCACTAGAGGGGTGAATTCGGGAACGTCTTTCTCATCAGTCCAACATATGATCCCGGGTTCGAACCTGTCTTTCCCCGCAGGACGCCATGCGACATCGACCAGCTGCATCGGAAGCCCCTCAGAACACAACCCGGCCAGTACCTTGCCCCATCCATTTGACTCCTGCGACGTTCAGGTCTCTACCACACTTGGGGCAGTGTCCGTCCTCCCTGAGATTGTTTCGCTTCAGGAACACTGAGTACCGCTCAACTGCCTTGTAGCCGCATTGGGGGCAGTAAGTGTTTTCGTAATCATGACCGGGGATGTTGCCTGAATAGACGAACACAAGGCCTGCATCTCTGGCAATCTTGATGTGTCGTTCGAGGGTGGTCGCTGGGGTGCTTGGTAAGTCTGTCATCTTGTACATTGGGCTGAAAGCCGTCAAATGCAATGGTGTCATCGGACCAAGATTGTTTACTATCCAGTCAGCCATTGATCTTGTGTCTTCCTCATGGTCCCCAATCTTCGGGATTATGAGGTTAGTTATCTCAACGAACACCCCTTTCTGCTTGAGGTGCGCTAAGGCATCATATATCGGCTGAACCTTCGGGACGGACATGTACTGGTTGTAGAACTCCTTGTTGCCGCTGCCCTTGAAGTCAACCGTTGCAGCGTCCAGATAGGGAGCGATATAGTCTATGGCCTCGATGGTCATGTAGCCATTGGTCACAAACGTGTTGTACATGTCAAGATCGCGAGCTATCTTGGCTGTGTCATGGGCGAGTTCCATGAAGATTGTTGGCTCAGTGTATGTATAACTGAGACCAGAACAATCATAGCTCCTTGCTAGCGCCACGATCTCATCAGGCTCCATCCTCTGCCCAACTGGGTTCTCTCTCTGAGATGAATGGAAGTTCAGGCAGAACTGGCATCGGAAGTTGCACGAGGAAGTGCTGATGGAGAATGTGGCGGACCCGGGAGCGAAGTGGAACAGCGGTTTCTTTTCGATGGGGTCTGCAGCCATACCATCGATGAGCCCATACACTCTCGAGTACAGGGTTCCGTCCTTCAGCGTCCGAACGCGGCAGAAGCCTGCCTCGCCTTCTCGGATTACGCAGCGTCGAGCACACAGGTCGCAGCGGACTCCGGTCTTCAGCTTGGAATAGAGAACGGCCTCTTTCATCTCTGAACGACGATGCCCCGCTACACTTATCGTTCTTGTGGTCTGGAAGAGGCCCGGTTTCCCATGTCCGTGGCCGTGACGGGTGTCAGACTCGTGCTTACAGTTAGGGCTGCTACGAACACTCTCCAACAGAAGCTCACATATCTGTTGGCTGTACCGTTCATTGTAAGTTGGACAAAGTTGGACACAGGAGTCTTTGTCCTCCCAGAAACGGCACTGGGGTCGTACTCCTTAAGGCTGGAATGTGTCGAGTCCGCATCAAAGAGATGTATGGTTCGAGCTATTTGAGCCCCTACTCGAAAATGTCCAAGATTGTCCAACTTCTACTCAGCTGTTTCATACCCCTCTCTGAGGCTGACTCTACTCAGCATAATTCTGAGAAGCGGGGCCTCTGTTCCGTTCTTCGGAGGGGCACGACTCTGTGTTCAATCTTGTCCAACCGACAATGAATAGCATTTCTGCATACCAGTCACCGTTAAAAGCAGACACCAAAACATGAGCAATGGTTCGTCCATGCCGGCGCACAAAGAAATCGAGAAACTGGGTGGCCTGTTCGAGCACGTCGCAGCCGGGGCCAGACCATTCCTCGACAAGTGCTCTGAAACGAAATTCTTGGCTGTCACTGACTATAGCCGGGCAGTTGACGAATACAGGAGCTTAGCTCGTCTAGTCATTGGTCAATCAGACGGGCTGACCACCGGCTGGAGCGAGTGTGGCGAATGCGTGACCGCAGTCCGGAACGCGCTCGACAATGAACGAATCGGGCAGGATGTTCTTGGGGCACTGACTGAGTTGCGAAGCGCATATGTGAACAGAGTCCTGAAGCCTACAGTGAAGGAGTACCTATTGGGTGATGCTGGACGCCCCCACGATGTTAGCAGCCTATATGACAACGTGCTCAGGCTTGACGGTCTTCTCGATGCGGCAAAGTTTCTCAAGAGTCTGCGTCAGACCTAGCTTTCCGGATTCTTTGTCGCTTCAGTTCTAGGGCTGCCGATTGTCAGGACGAGCTTCTTGCCATCAACAAGCTTCGCTATGCCAAGTCTTTGGAAGTCCTCAGCCCATTTTATGACAATGGCCGGTGCTACTCCCATTGATTTCCCGATCTCCCTGAGAGAGAGTTCCTTCACATCCTCTAACATCAGGAATGCCTTGGTCTTCTCAGTTGACAGCATGAGTCCTGTGTAGCCCTCAAGTTTCTTCTGCAGGTACGTGGCTCTCTCTACTTCCTCGTCATGGTCCTTGGTGAGCCTCTCGAAGGCGGCGGAGGCACGATCGAGTTCGTTCTTGACGCGCTCCAGTTCTCTAATCTTGTCTCCCGACTCATATGACCTGACAGCTGCTCTCAGACCGTCAATCTCTGCAAGTTGGGCTCGGGACCGGTCTATCTCGGCTGCCATCTCTTCTATCCTGGCCAATGCATCCTGCAGGTTCAGTTCGGTCTTCGCGAGGTCGGAGGCGTACTGCCTTATCTTCCCTTCTGCCTCATCTGCTCTCTTGTTCGCCTCGTCCAAGTTGTCGTTCAAGAGATGACGTGATGCCTCGAGTGAGCGGACAGTCTGACGTAGGTCAACAATGGCTGCTGCGTCCGCGACTGGACCAGATCGAAAACGGGTCATGGTCTCCTCAAGGCTCTGGTTCCGAGTCTTTGCTGCAGCGAGTTCACTCTGCAATCCCTGAATCTCGCTCTCGCGATTCTTGATCTTCTGGGTAGTGAGGCCGAGATCTCTTTTCAGTTCCTCGACCTGACGTTCAAGAGCCTTAAGCTGTTCCGCCACATCTTTGGGGACCTCGATGCGCGGCTTCATACTAATCTCCCTAGCTAGGAACTCAACCTCGGTAGAGCTCCTCTGCGTGTAGTCGTCGAGGTTTCCCTTCAGGGCCGTCAGTTCCTCGACTGAAGTCTTCAGTGATCTCTTCAGGCCCTCAGTCAATTCTCTAATCTTCTCAAGTATCGGTGTGGACATACCGGAGGTCAGCGTGCCCTCGATCTTGCTGAATTCCTCGTCGACGACAGCTCGCACTTCGGTGTCCACGTAGGTGGATTGTAGGTTCGTCTTTGACCGGCTCTTGCTCTTGCTGACAACCGTACCCTTGAGTGTCACCAGATTGCCTTTGAGACCGACCAAGAACGAGAGAACGACGGGGATGAGGTCTCTTTCAATGCGATCGATGGCTGTGTCGATAGTCGTCATGTCGCGCTCAAGAAAACGCACACTGTCTCTGAGTCGTTCTATACTCTTCTCTATCTCAAGCTGCCTCCGTACTTGATCGGAAGTTTCGACTCTGAAGATATCACCCGTCATTCTTCCCGAAGCGACGAGTTGACGTTTCATTTCGTCGTCGACGCCTAAGTCTGACAGCATCTTGTCCACAACGCGGTCATCTCGGCCAGTATGCGACTTGGGTTTCTCATCTGGAGTCTTAGCCATCTGGAGACCTCACTCAACTCAGTGGTGCTCTAGAGATGCTTGGCAACACATAAATCTATTCGGAAAGTCGAAAGGGCGTTGACTGGGGCACCGACTACCATGAGACTCTCGATAGAGATGCAGGCAAACGTGCACAACAGGACCAGGTCAAGGCTACGAGACGGCAGCATGGTCTGGCATCTGTTCACTGACATGGACAACCAATTCGTGGACAAGATTGACGTCTTTCCCCCTGCACGGGTAATCGAGAAGGCAGAAAGGAACATCATTGCCCTGATGAAGGTGCCTGAGCTGAGCCCCGGAGAGAGCTTCTCGCCCTCGGTGCTGCTCAGGATTGATACCACGACCCGGGATTGGATGATGGAGTCGCAGACGACACCCGAGCATGTCATCACGCGTCTTCGCGGTGCATACACGCTGATGCAGAAGTACTGGGAAACAGATGACTTGGCGGTCAGGGAGCTATCTCGGACCATCGCTGAGAGTTCAACCGACGACGAGTCTTATGCAAGACTGGCAGTCCAGGCCGTCCGAGGGAGGGTGAAGCTCAAGACCCATCTTGATGAGCGAAGGGGAGCTGCCAGAGCTGCACGTGAGAGGGAGGGCGACTGCGATGAACACGCGGATCTGTTCATAGCTGTGACTCGTGCGGCAAAGATACCGTCCAGAAGAGTCGTTGGCCACTACCTGCGAAATGGGCCTGATCCTGAGCCACACGCATGGTGCGAAGTGTTTCTACGAAACCTTGGCTGGGTGCCAGTCGATCCGGCACTGAATCGGTTCGGTACACTCACTGAGAATTACTTCTCTCGAGTCCGTGAGGGTTTGGTGTCCGAACGACCCACAATCCGCCTCAAATGGAAGACGTTGGCACCTGAGCGGCCTGTCATCGAAGAAGTAGTGAAGATGTCGGGTCTTCCAAATGGAAGAGCCTAGATAGTCGCGATATGCCCGGCAACCTGCAGATTCACGAAAAGCTCAGCTCCGAACAGCCAGCATGAATGCGTGTCGAAGATGCAACATACTATCTTGGGCAGCAATGGACCCTCTAGGGCGCTTCCGAGTGTTGAGGATAGATTGTGTGCAAGCATCTCTCCATAGGCTGACACCTGTGGAAGTGATTCTAGGAACCTGTTCTGAGTAGACTCAAGTGAACCTGGCTTGTAGTCGCACACTTGGACACAACCATCGACGAATCTGACGAGGTCAATGTGACCTGAGAGCCGGTAGCTCTCGGACCAGACGGGCACTTCGATGGCTATCGACAGTGGGTCGTCAATGAGGAATCTCTCAACGATAGAGTGGTCTGCAATGTAGCTCATGTCATTTCGAGCGCGATGGTAGTCGCGAATCCTTGACACGAGATCGTTGTTTGCGGAGGAGGTGACGAGGCCATGCTTTATCAGCCTCCTGCGAAGACCGACTCTTGAAGCAGCTGACATCTTGGCCAACCTGAGCGATGATGCACGGGCGTAGAACGGATCTGAAAAGGGTGCATCGGGTATTGACCCGGAGCTGACTGCGGACAGGTGGGCCCATAGTGATGCAAGGTTTCCCTGATTGCGACCAAGTTTCTCGTGGTTTGAACGGTTCCACTGAAACCTGTAGGCTATTCGACCTTGTCGAAACTCTCTCCTGACTATGTCTTCAGACTGCTTGTTCATGTGCGCTGGTAGAGAAGCATGAGCCGTTTTTTAACTCATTGAAAGCTAGGGCTGCAATATATGACACGACACAGCATGATCTGAGAACAGCTGAACAGAAAAACCGGGATCGGGTGGGCCTTTGCGGCCCAGCCCGGACTCTAGTTACCCTGGCCATGTGTCAGGGCTGCGTCTTCCATAAGTTCGACAATCCAGTTGAGGTCTTTCTCAAGAATGCCCTCGCCGCTGCGGTAGACCATAAGCGAGCCGGCCTCTGCATTCACAGTAGTTGTGAGGAATGCTCCGCTCGGATATGCGAATGTTCCCCTGAACCTTCCTATCTGGCCTTTGTACCGTCGCTGGTACATACCTATGTCCTCTTCCCTCTGTATGCCTGCACCTCTGAACTCGGCTTGTGTGATGTTCCCTTTCTCCACACCGATCAGTAGGACTGAGGCAACATCGGTTGCGCTGTTGTACAGCTTCACGGTGCCACCATTCAGATCCAGAGGGCTGAGCTTTCCTCCGACTACATCCTCGAACACGCCGCGGAACTTGCGCGCAATCCTGTCCGAGCCCCGAACCTCGATTGTGCCGCGGTCCAACTTTATGATGGCTGTTCCACTGTCCACACTGATGTAATGGACTGGCGCGCCCTCGAATGTCATGACTTGCACTTTGAATCCTGAAACAAAGTCTGCGGCCACGACCTCGCCCGAGGATGTCACCTTTCCGAATCCTGCTACTATCGAGGTCTTGCTCTTCGGATTATAGGGGTATTGTTTGAATGCTTTGACAATCTGGTCCGCAGTCATGGTCACGCCCTCATGCCGGAAAAGCTTGATTGGCATTCCCATGCCTCTGGTAGCAATCAGCTTCGCGCCCTTGGCTGCAGCAATCTTGCCAGAGTCACTCTTACTGGATGTCGTCTTCCTCTTGCTCAAGTCTGATTCATCTCTCGGTGGTGACTGGGTCAGTATTACTGGCCTCAGTTTCCACTGGACCATAGCATTCCTACAATATAAACCGCGCATCAAATCCAGACAATGTCACCATAATACGAGCGACAATACCTGCATACATACCAGCGTATGAAATCGAGCTTCAGAGTGCACATATGTATCGGAAGTGCTCTCCGAGTTTGGCGCCAATCGTTTGCTTCTCGTATGATGGACTGCCCTGCAGTGTATTGACAGCTTTCAATTGCGCGTGCCGAACCACACAACGGTGACTGAGTCAGAAACTCGAATCCGGGCTGGCTAGTGCTTGCGCAGCAGATCAAGAATCATGAGATGCATTCTGGGTTTGTCACTGACAAAGGGGGAGAACACGCGCTTCCTCGCCTCGCGAATACAGTCAGAGAGATTAGAAAGATCCCGGCACCAGATGAGATGTCCTCTTCTCGACATCTCCCCTATGAGTTGAGCTTGGTGCCCTTCCATGAGAGATGCATTCTCGATGACGACGAGCCTGAGCCCCTTCCTGACGCACTCCATTGTGGTGCCAGCCCCGCCTGTACTGACGATGATCTCTGCACGCTCGTAGGCGGGGTTCAGAAACCTCATGAATCTGAAGTATCTGAGATGCTGAGGAATGTATGACCCCCTGCCTATCTGAGCCACAACACTGTCTTTGATGACTCCTTCGCCCACTAGCCGGTCCATCTCTTTGATCAATGGGTTATAGTGAGCCGTTCCAACGGTCACAAAGATCATAGCAGCTGGCCTCCATACACTGTACCATGTGTTCGCTTTGCGAGAGTGGGCCATTGTACGAAAAAGAGGTTTGTCTTGCCAAGAAGCATCCGGCCAGTTATTGACAGGCTCTCCACTCGTGACATGCTCTCGACGAACACTGTCTTCACCTTCAGAATCCGCGCCGAGTAGAAGATGGGCAGCGTGAGACCTGTTCCGCAGCTGATCACAACCTCGGGGCGAAAGACGAGGATGTAGACAAACGACAAAAGAAGAGTCGCCACGGTCCTCACAGCAGACATGATCTTGGAGTCCTGAGGAAGAAGGCGAGGTTGGATGACGGGTAGTACTCTCCCAGGTAGTCGTATCTTTCTGGGAGTCAGTCTGTCGAGGAGATCGATCATGTACAGGTACTTGAACTTGGAACCCAAGAGGTCAACCAATGCGAAGGTCTGAGCAGTGTGTCCTCCTCTTCCTAGAACCACTCCGATCTTCCTCAATGCATCATCCTCGGTCCAGCTGTCCCTGATAATGTCCTCATAAAGCGTTCTGATGTGGTCCTCACCCCCGGGCTCTGAGGGCTGGCTCCTCGTGTGGCGCAGCGTTGACTACTTATAGCCGCGCGCCTGCGTCTGAAACGAGGTCTACTTGTGAGTGTCGTCAAGGCAGTGGGTCGTCATCCCCTCTATCGAGAACTGACTTCGGTAGTCGGCGAGGATCGTGTGAACGACAATCAGGTGATCATATCCGCCTATAGCAGAGATGCATGCCATCTGACTGCTAAGAGGCCGGGCATCGTGGTCATGCCGACCTCCGTGCAGGAAGTGCAGGCGATTGTTCGTCTTTGTGCCAAGAACAAGACCCCGCTTGTCCCAGCTGGCGGTCGAAATGGCATATGTGGAGCCTGCATCCCCCGAGTCGAGAACGCAGTCATGTTAGACATGGTCAAGATGGACAAGGTCGTGAGAATCGACGAAGATGTCATGACGGTGACTGTCGAGTCGGGTCTCCGTTGGGCAGAACTG
>Ga0315295_10002218_pt1 | contig 16535 bp, 13 predicted proteins | sample YL17G14_0_MG_FD_204453 | JGI IMG/M metagenome (GOLD analysis project Ga0315295, IMG submission 204453) | Sediment microbial communities from Yellowstone Lake, YNP, Wyoming, USA - YL17G14_0 | ecosystem: Environmental > Aquatic > Freshwater > Lake > Sediment | place: USA: Wyoming | collected... | reverse complement strand
TTCCAGGCCTCCAAGGTCGGCTACTACCTGCAGGCCATCCGCGAGGACCAGGACGCGGCCAACTCGCTGGGCATCCCGCTCACGCTCTACAAGAACGTGGCGCTCATGATCTCCGCCTTCTTCACCGCCTGGGCCGGGGCCCTCTACGCCCTCTACGTGGGGTTCATCGACCCGGCCACCGCCGTGGGGCTCGACATCTCGGTGCAGATCGTCCTCACCGTCATCATCGGCGGCGTCGGCACCATCCTCGGGCCGGTGGTGGGCGCGGCGCTGCTGGTGGCCCTCTCCGAGGCGCTCCGCTCCAATCTGCTGACCGACCTGCTCGTGGGGATCGGGCTCGTCGACGGCTCCTCGGCGGTGGGGCGCTTCCTCCGGGACAACCTCTCCCACGCGCACATGCTCATCTACGGCATCCTGGTGGCGCTGGTCATCCTCTTCATGCCGGACGGCGTGCTGGGCGCCGTCAAGAACTGGACCCGGAAGCGGCAGGCCAAGGTCGCTGCGGGAGGTCCCGCGTGAGCCCGATCCTCGAGATCCGCCACGTCAGCAAGTTCTTCGGAGGGCTCTCCGCCAACTCCGACGTCTCCTTCCAGATGGAGGAGGGGATGATCATGGGGCTCATCGGCCCCAACGGCGCCGGGAAGACCACGCTCTTCAACTGCATCACCGGCTACTACCCGCCCTCCAAGGGGGAGATCCTCTTCAAGGGCGAGCGCATGAACGGGATGACCCCGGACCAGGTGTGCAAGCGGGGCATGGTCCGCACCTGGCAGAAGGTCCGTCCCCTCGCCAAGCTCACCGTGCTCGACAACGTGGTGGTGGGGGCGCTCGTCCGGACCCGCTCCCTGCACGAGGCCCGCGAGATCGCCCGGGAGAAGCTCCACGTGGTGAAGCTGGCGCACCGGTCCGACTTCCTCGCCGGCGGGCTTCCCATCGGCGAGAGGAAGAAGCTGGAGGTGGCTCGCGTGCTCGCCACCAAGCCCGACCTGCTCCTGCTCGACGAGGTCATGGGCGGCCTGAACCCGGCCGAGAGCGACGAGATCATCCAGCTCATCCTGGAGATCAAGAAGAGCGGCCTCACCCAGATGGTCATCGAGCACGACATGAAGGCCATCATGCGGATCTCCGACCGCATCGTGGTGCTCAACTCCGGCGAGAAGCTGGCCGAGGGCTCTCCGCAGGAGATCGTCTCCAACCCCCAGGTGATCACCGCCTACCTGGGCGTGGACCACGTCTGAGCGAGGACCGTCCGTGCTCCGAATCGAGAACCTCGACTTCAGCTACGGCGACCTCCAGGTGCTCTGGGGCCTCTCGCTCCAGGTCAACCAGGGGGAGATCGTCACGGTGCTGGGCGCCAACGGCGCCGGCAAGTCCACCACGCTCCGGAACGTCTCGCGGCTGGTCCGGCCGTCCAGCGGGGCGATCACCTTCGACGGCAAGGACCTCTGCAAGATGGAGTCGCACCAGGTGGTGGAGCTGGGCGTCATCCAGGTCCCGGAGGGGCGCCGGATCTTCCCGGAGATGACCGTCCTGGAGAACCTCCGCATGGGCTCCTTCGTGAAGGCCACCCGTCCGGACCGCCAGCGGAACATCGAGCGGGCCTTCTCGCTCTTCCCGCGCCTGGCCGAGCGCCAGAAGCAGCTCGGGGGCACGCTCTCGGGAGGCGAGCAGCAGATGCTGGCCATCGGGCGCGGCCTCATGGCCAACCCCCGGCTCATGCTCCTCGACGAGCCGTCGCTCGGGCTCTCTCCACTGTTCGTGAAGAACATCTTCGAGATCATCCAGGAGATCAACCGGCAGGGCACGACCATCCTGCTCGTGGAGCAGAACGTCTTCCAGTCCCTGCGGATCTCCCATCGAGCCTACGTGCTCGAGACCGGAAGGGTGGTACTCTCCGGCACGGGAGAGGAACTGCTCGGCAACGAGCACGTGAAGAAGGCCTTCCTTGGAGCCTGATCGACCTATGCCCAGCGAACCCAGCATCACCAAGGTCCGGCGGTGGATGACGCCGAGCCCCATGACCATCGAGGACACCGCGAGCATCGTGGAGGCCATCCACAAGCTCAAGGAGAAGAACGTCCGGCGGCTGCCGGTGATGCACGGCGGGAAGCTGGTCGGCGTGGTCACCGAGAAGATGCTCAAGGACTTCACGCCCAGCAAGGCCACCAGCCTCGACACCTGGGAGGTCCACTACCTCCTGGCGCGCACGCTGGTGACCGCGGCCATGAACCCCAAGCCGCACAAGGTGCACCCCGACGACGAGATCGCCGACGTGGCGCAGCTCCTCCACGACCGGAAGCTGAACGGCGTCGTGGTGGTGGACGAGAAGGACCAGCTGGTGGGGATCCTCACCACCACCAACGCGCTCGAAGCCCTCATCGGCTTCGCCAAGGCGTTGAAGAAGTAGCCCGGAACCCTCGCCGGGCCGGCCCATGAAGATGGCGACTCACGACCGTGGCGAGGTCCTCTCCTTCGCCGGATTCCACCACCTCTCCCCTGCCCTGCGCGATGGCGCGCCCCGGCTGGTGGGCGAGGGGGAGAACGCCGGGAGGCTGGGGTGGGAGCCGTTCTTCGCCGCCCTCGACGCCGCGGGCCTGGTCATGGCCTGGGACACCGAGGACCCGTCCGCGGCGTCGCCGATCCCCGCGGCCGAGGGGCGGGCGCTCCGGAGGATCCCGGGATCCGGGGCGATGGAGCAGGCGCGCCGCTTCGTCCGGGCCTTCCGGCGCGGGCCGGCCCCGCCCGGGGAGTCGTAGCCGTCAGCGGCGGCGCCGCTGCTTGGCTCGCTTGCCGGGGCGCCCGGACTTGCCCGCCCTGGCCGGCTTCCCCGGCTTCCCCGGCTTCTCGCCGCGGTCACCGCGCCCGGTCTTCCGCGACGGCCTCTTCCCTGGATCCTGCCGCGCTCCCACCCTGGCCTCGCCCCCCTCGACGAGCAGCAGGTCGATGCGGCGTCGAGCCGGGTCCGAGGCGGAAACCTGGACCTCGATCTCGTCCCCCACCCGGTAGGCGCGCCCGCTTCGCTTCTCGACCAGCGCGTGCCCCTCCTTGTCGAGGACGAACCCCTCGCCGAGATCCTCGGCCTTCACCAGCCCCTCGACGTACCAGCGGTGCATCGACACGAAGATGCCGAACTCGAGCACGGCGGCGACGGTGCCCGGGCTGCGCTCCCCGATCCGATCGGCCATGAAGAGCGCGGCGTAGTAGGCGCTGACGTCCCGCTCCGACTTCATGGCGGCGCGCTCCCGATCGGAGGCCACCATGGCGATTCGCTCCAGCTCGCCGGCCCGGGGGCGACGGCCGGGGTCGTCGCCGAGCGCGTCCCGGAGGAGCCGGTGGACGACGAGGTCGGGGTATCGCCGGATGGGCGAGGTGAAGTGGAGGTAGTGCTCGGCCGCGAGCCCGTAGTGACCGATGTTCTCCGGGCTGTAGACCGCCTGCATCATGGCGCGGAGCAGGAGCTGGTTGAGCGCGCGCTGCTGGGCGTGGCCGGTGAGTCGGTCGAGCAGGCCGGCCAGCGCCAGCGGCCCGGCGCCCACCTCGGGCACCTCGAAGCCCTGGGCCCTGGCCAGGTCGAGGAAGGTCTGGAGCTTGTCCTCGTCGGGCAGGCCGTGGACCCGGTAGATGGTGGGCAGGTCCCGATCGCCGAACCAGCGGGCCACCGCCTCGTTGGCGGCCAGCATGAACTCCTCGACGATTCGGTGGGCGCGGTTGCGCGGGCGTCGCTCGATGGCGAGCACCTTGCCGTCCTCGGCCAGCACGATCTTCGACTCGGGCAGGTCGAAGTCGATGGACCCGCGCCGCCGTCGCACGCCGCCGAGGATCTCCTGCAGCTCGCCCATGCGGACGAAGTCGTCCCTCAGGAACTCCCGGGGCGGAACGCGCTCGCCGTCGAGCATGCGAGCCACCTCGGTGTAGGTGCAGCGCGCCGCCGACCGCATCACTGCCGGGTAGACGTCGACGGCGCCGGGCGTGCCCGACGCGTCGAAGCGCATGTCGGCGACCATGCAGAGCCGCTCGACCTCGGGATTGAGCGAGCAGACGCCGTTCGAGAGCCGCTCGGGCAGCATGGGCAGCACGGTGCCCGGGAAGTACACGCTGGTCCCGCGTCGAAGCGCCTCGGCGTCGAGGGGGCGCCCGGGCCGCACGTAGTGCGAGACGTCGGCGATGGCGACCACCAGCCGGTAGCCTCGACCGGGCAGCTTCTCGACGAAGACCGCGTCGTCGAAGTCGCGGGCGTCCTCGCCGTCGATGGTGACGAGCGGGATGCCGGTGAGGTCGCGCCTCCCGTGCCAGTCCTCCTTGCGCACCCGGTCGGGCGTCGCGGCCGCCTCCTCGAGGACGTCCTCCGGGAAGACGTCGGCGAAACCGTGGGCGTAGGCCGCCCGGAGCACCTCGACCGACGGGGCCTGGGCGTTCGAGATGCGGTCCACGACGCGGCCTGCGAGCGGTCCGGGGCCGGAGTCGAGCCAGACCTTGGCGATCTCGCCGTTCTTGACGAGGCGCGTCTCCGGCACGGGGACCGTGGGCGGGAGCTGGTCGTCGATCGGGACCACGAAGCTCTCGCGTCCGCGGGCGGCGTACGCGCCGATCAGCATCCGCCGCCCGCGCTCCAACACCTCGGTGATGCGCGCCTGCTCGCCGCGGCGCCCCGGGAAGATCTCGAAGCGGACCACGTCGCCGTCCACGGCCTTGCCGCCGTCGCCGGGCGCGACGAAGAGGTCCGGCCCCTGCCGGTCGAGCCGGGCCAGGAAGCCGAATCCGTCCCTGTGGCGGGTGAAGAGCCCGACGAGCCCCTTCCCGCCCGGCGCCACCTTCTGCGCCGGCCTGGGCTTCTGCGCCGGCCTGGGGTTCGACGTCGCCGCGGAGGGCACGGCGAACCGGTTGCCGACCTCCTGCACCGCTCCGTCCCGGACGAGCTGCTTCATCGTCTTCTTCGCAGCCCGCAGGGTCTTCGGGTGCAGGTGCGCGCGCTGCAGAAGGTCGGGCAGCGAGATCGCCCGCCCCCCGGCGCGGCGCAACTCCGCCAGCAGCGCCTCGGGGCGCACGTCGGGAACGGGACGTTCGGGCATGCGCGAATGTTGTCACGGACGCGCCCCGCCCGCTAGAACCGGGGGGTGCTCTCGCCCACCGAAGCCCTCGAACGCATCCTGGGCGCCCTCGACGACGTCGCGCCCCTTCCGCCGGAGCGGGTGCCGCTCTCCGAGGCGCTGGGGCGGGCGCTCGCCGAGGACGTCCGCGCCGGGATGGCGCTTCCCCCCTTCGACAACTCCCAGATGGACGGCTACGCGCTGCGCGCCGCCGACGCGTCACGCGCCGGAGCCCGCCTCCCGGTGGCCTTCGAGGTCTTCGCCGGGGACGACCGTGGCCGGGAGCTCCCCCCCGGGTCCTGTGCCCGCATCTTCACCGGCGCGCCGCTGCCGCCCGGAGCCGACTGCGTGGAGATGCAGGAGGAGGTCACGAGGAAGGGCGCCGTGGCCCGCTTCCGCAGGGCGGCCGTGGCCGGGCGCCACGTGCGCCCCGCCGGCGCGGACGTCGCTCCGGGCAGCGTCGCGCTGCCGAGCGGCCTCGAGGTGGACGCCGGAGCCATCGGCCTCGCCGCCGCGCTGGGTCGCTCCGAGCTCCCGGTGCGGCGGCGCCCCCGCGTGGGCATCCTCGCCACCGGCGACGAGATCGTCCCCCTGGGGGGCATCCCGGGCCCCGGTCAGATCTTCGAGTCCAATGGCCACCAGCTGGCCGCGGCCTGCGTCGAGGCGGGGGCGGTCCCCGTCCGGCTCCCGCTCGCCGGCGACGACCCGGCGTCCCTCCGAGGCTCGCTGGCCGCGGCGCGCGGGCTCGATGCGCTCGTGTCCATCGGCGGGGTGTCGGTCGGGGATCGCGACCTGGTCCGGGCCGGGCTCGAGGGCTCCGGCGCCCGCCTCGACTTCTGGCGGGTGGCCATGCGCCCCGGGAAGCCGGTCGCCTTCGGGCGCTGGGGGGCCATGGCGGTCTTCGGGCTGCCCGGCAATCCGGCCAGCGCGCTCGTCACCTTCGAGCTCTTCGTCCGCCCCGCCCTGCGGGCGCTGGCCGGGCTGCGCGGCAGCGGCCGGATGGTGCTCCGGGCGCGCCTCGGGGAAGCCGAGGAGAAGCCGCCGGAGCTGACCCTCTTCCTGCGCTGCCGGATCCGCCGGGAGGGAGATTCACTCTGGGTCGATGCCCTGCGGACCCAGCAGAGCGGCCACCTCACCTCGGTGGTGGGATTCGAGGCGCTGGCCGTGCTCCCGGCCGGGCCATCGCGCCTGCGCCGGGGGCAGGTGGTGGAGGCCATCCTGGTTCGCGCGCCGTCCCGGTAGCCCCCTCCTGGCCGGACGTTTTCCTCGACCCTCGGTGCACTGGATGTTAGACAAGCGGCCTATGGCAAATCCATCCAAGAACCGCCGCGGCGCCTCGCTCGCCGACAAGTTCGCCGCGAACCTCAAGTCCGAGCGGCTGCGCCGGAAGCTCTCCCAGGAGACCCTGGCCGGCAAGGCCGGCCTCTCGATCTCCTACATCTCGATGCTGGAGCGCGGGCAGCGCACCCCCCCGCTCGACACCCTCGAGTCGCTCGCCAAGGCGCTCGGCGTCGGACCCGCCTCGCTCATCTCCTGATCGGGGGAGCAGGGACTTCCGGATGGCGCGCACGGTCCGCTGCAAGAAGCTCGGCAAGGAGCTCCCGGGAATGGCTTTCAAGCCGTTTCCGAACGACCTCGGCCAGCGCATCTACGACTCCGTCTCCCAGGAGGCCTGGAAGATGTGGCTCGAGCACTTCAAGATGATCCTGAACGAGTACCGCCTGGCCCCGGGCGACCCGAAGACCAACCAGATCCTCTTCCAGCAGGCGGAGCAGTTCTTCTTCGGCGCGGGGGCGCAGCTCCCGCCGGACTACGTACCGCCTCCGAAGAAGGGTTGAGCCGGACCATGCGGGGCGAGGGAGAGGTCCTCCTCGTCTCCACCTACGAGCTGGGCCACCAGCCGCAGGGCATCGCGGTTCCCTCGGCGTTCCTGACCCGCGCCGGGTTCCACCCCGCCACCCTCGACCTGGCCGTCGAGCCGCTCGACCCGGCGCGCGTCCTGCGGGCGCGGCTGGTCGCCATCTCCGTCCCCATGCACACCGCGCTGCGGCTCGGGCTCGACGCGGCCGCGCGCATCCGCGCGGCGAACCCGGCCGCGATCCTCGCCTTCCACGGAACGTACGCTCCGCTGCACGCGCCGCTCCTGCTCGGCGCAGGCGCCTCTGCGGTCCTGGGCGGCGAGTGCGAGGACGAGCTGGTGGCGCTCGCCCTGGCCGCCGGTCGGGGGGAGGATCTCTCCCGCTTCGTCCAGCGCGGCGGGGAGGCGGCATCCCTGGCACGGCTCGACTTCCCGGTGCCTCGCCGGGAGGGGCTGCCCGAGCCGGGCCGATACGCCCGGCTGCGGGAGGCGGACGGGCGCGAGCGGCTGGCCGGCTACGCCGAGTCCACCCGGGGCTGCCTGCACCGTTGCCGCCACTGCCCCATCCCGGCGGTCTACGACGGCCGCTTCTTCGCCGTCCCGATCGAGACCGTGCTCGCCGACGTGGACCAGCAGGTCTCTGCAGGGGTCACCCACGTCACCTTCGGCGACCCGGACTTCCTGAACGGACCGGTCCACGCCCTGCGGGTCGCCCGCGAGCTCCACCGGCGCTTCCCGTCCCTCTCCTTCGACTTCACCGCCAAGGTCGAGCACCTCGTCCGGAACGCCGGCGACCTGCCCGAGCTGGTCGCCTGCGGCGCGGTCTTCGTCGTCTCGGCGGTCGAGTCGCTCTCCGACCGCGTGCTCGCCAGGCTGGAGAAGGGGCACACCCGCGAGGACGTCTTCCGGGCCTTCTCGGCCTGCGACCGGGCCGGCCTGCCGCTCCGCCCCACCCTGGTGCCCTTCACGCCGTGGGAGACGCTGGCCGGCTACCTCGACGTCCTCGAGACCTTCGAGGAGCGGGGCTGGCTCGGACGCATCGACCCGGTCCAGTTCTCGCTGCGGCTGCTCGTACCGCCCGGGTCGCTCCTCGTCGGCGATCCGGATCTGCCGCTCGAGGGGATCGACGAGGCCGCGCTCACCTGGAGGTGGAGGCACCCCGATCCCCGGATGGACGTGCTCCAGTCCCGCATCGCGGCCGTGGTGGACGCGGGGGCCACTCGCGGGGACGACCCGGCGGCGACGGTGGCGGAGGTGAAGGCGCTGGCGCTCGCGGCGGCCGGGCGCAGCCACGCCCACGTGGCCCGCCCCTTCTCGACGGCCGGGTCGCCGCGCCTCACCGAGAACTGGTTCTGTTGAGCGGAGCCCACGGCGGGGCAGGTGGCTCCGCGGCCCGAATCGAGCGATCGCTAGCGAACCGTGGGCAGCGGCGCCCGGATGTCGAAGGAGAGCCGCCGGTGGGCCTCGCGCAGCGAGCCCTCGACGGCGTCGGGTGTTTCACCGCGCGCGAAGAGGAATCCCAGGTAGGCGTCCCCCTCGGGCAGGGGCACGACCTCGCGCCCGGCCGGCGCGGTGACCACGACGTCCTCGACGCCGGGGACGGCCCGGGCGCCCTCGACACCGCCCACGCCGTGGAGGATGCCCCGGCCCGGGATGGGGAGCATCATGACGCCCGACGCGCCCGTCTCCCGCCGGACGGACGCGATCGGAAGCCCCATGGCGTGGGCCACCACGAGCTCCTCGAGGGAAGTCCCCGCGCCGAAGCGCAGTGCGCGTGCGCACAGGCCGCCGATGGTGCGGGCCGCCACCTCCAGGACCACCGGACCGGCGGGGCCGAGCCGGGCCTCAGCGTGGATCGGCCCCTCCCGCAGGCCCAGCGCCGCCGCAGCCGCCGCGACGATCCGCTCCACCTGCGCCTGCGCCGCCGAGGAGTGGCGGGACGGGGTGACGTAGAGGGTCTCCTCGAAGTACGGGCCGTCGAGCGGATCGGGCTTGTCGAAGAGCGCGAGCACCTCGAGCCGCCCGCCGCGCAGGAGCCCCTCGAGGGCGACCTCCGGTCCGGGCACGAAGGTCTCGACGAGGATCTGGCTCCCCTCGCCGCCCTCCCGCGCCTTTCGCTCGCTTCGCGCCGCGGCGAGGATGGCCTGGATGCGCCGCCAGGCTTCCCGGAAGGAGGCCGGGTCGTCGGCTCGGATGACCCCCCGGCTTCCCGAGAGGCCGAGCGGCTTCAGGACGCACGGGTACGGGACGGCCTCCGCTGGAGCCCCGGGGCCGCCGGCGATGGGAAAGGCCCGGAAGCGGGGGACGGGAAGCCCGGCGGCGGAGAGCGCCTCGCGCTGGGCGAGCTTGTTGGCAGTGCGCCGGGCCGCTGCCGGCGGGTTCCGCGGCAGGCCGAGCCGCTCGAGCGCCAGCGCCGCGATGACGGCGGTGCCGTCGTCGGCGGGGACGACCCCGGAGATGGGGCGCCGGGCGGCCTCTCGCTCGATCTCGACGGCGGCCTCCTCCGGGTTCCGGTAGTCGAGGGAGAGCAGCCCCTCGCTCGGACCGAAGGCCTCCTCGATGCGATGGCAGCGGTCGGTGCCCACCACGACCTCGACGCCCAGCCTCCTCGCGGCCGCCAGGAAGTCGTCTGCCCGGTAGCTCTGGGTGGGCACGAGGAGGAGGAGCCGGCCAGGGACCGCCATCTACACGCCCTCGACGCCCGCCCGGAAGATCGCGAGCCCGCCCGCCTCGAGCGCCTCGACCTCCCGGCGCCTCCGCGGCCAGTCGGGGTGGTGCCACGGGTAGAGGAAGGCGTCGGGGTGCGGCATGAGCCCGAGGATCCGCCCGGTGGCGTCGCAGACCCCGGCCACGCCCAGCGCGGATCCGTTCGGGTTCTCCGGCCAGCCCAGGGCGACCTCGTTCTTCTCGTCGACGTAGCGGAGCGGCAGCTGCCCGCTCGCGTCGAGCCGGCGCAGCGTCCCGTCCGAATCGGCGACGAATCGCCCCTCCCCGTGGCGGGAGGGCAGGTCCACGACGCCCATCCCCTTCGTCCAGACGCAACGGCTCCGCGGATCGCCGGCCACGCGCACCCAGGCGTCGCGGTAGCCGAGCCGCTCGTTGTGGGTGAGCGTTGCACGTGGCGTGAAGTCCGGAGCGCCCGACTCCGGGCCGGGCAGGAGGCCGAGCCGGGTGAGGGTCTGGAAGCCGTTGCAGATGCCGAGCACCCTTCCCCCGCCGGCCAGGAAGGCACCCAGGTCGTCCTTCAGGTGGGCGCGGATCCGGGTGGCGAGCACCAGGCCGCCGGCCACGTGGTCGCCGTAGGCGAAGCCGCCCACCATGGCGAGCACCTGGTAGTCGGCGATGCGGCGCCCGTGGCGGTGGGCGAAGAGGTCGGTGAGGTGGACCAGGTCCACCTCGGCGCCCACCAGGCGGAAGGCGTGTGCGGTCTCGTCCTCGCAGTTGAGGCCGAACCCGACGGGGACGATCACGCGGATGGTCCTCACGCGCGCCCCCCTTCCCGGTTCCAGGCGCGGGCCAGGTCGGCGACGTCCTCGTCGACGACCGGGTGCCCCCCGAACGAGATGCGCATCCGTCCCCCCGGGTTGAAGATCCCGAGCCGCCCCAGCGGCTCTCCAGCGAGCCGCCGCGCGAGCGCCGCGGCATGCTCCGGCTTCGCGACGAGCAGGAGCCGACCGGCCGACTCGCCGAGGAGGACCGCCTCCCAGCCGGGGGCGCCCTCCAGCGGCGCGCGGGAGAGATCGACGTCGAGCCCGAGCCCTGCCGCCCGGGCGAGATAGAAGAGCGACGGCAGGAGCCCGCCGCGCCCGGGAGCGTGGGCGGCCGTGACCAGCCCCTCTGCGATGGCCTGCGAGACCTTCCGGTAGCGCTCGTGGAACTCGGCCGGGCGACAGCGGGGGACCTGCCCTCCCGAGGCACCGCGAAGCGCCGCGTACTCGGAGCACCCCAGCTCGTCGCCGGTCTCCCCCACGACGTAGAGGACCTCGCCCGCCCCGGAGGCCTCGAGGGTCACCGCCCTCCGCACGTCCGGGACGATGGCGATGGCCGAGGCGAGCAACGTGGGCGGGATGGAGATGCGCCTGCCCCCCACCACCGCGTCGTTCTTCATCGAGTCCTTGCCCGAGATGAGCGGGGTCCCGTAGGCCCGGCAGATCTCGGACAGGCCGCGCGAGGCCCGCACGAGCTGGGCCGCCTTGTGGCGGGCGTCGGGATTCTTCGGCCCCTCCAGCGGATCCGGCCAGCAATAGTTGTCGAGCAGCGCGATCCGGTCGATCCGGGCGCCGGCCGCCACCACGCGCCGCACGGCGAGGTCCACGCCGGCCTGGGCCATGGCATGTGCGTCCTGGTCGGAGTAGGCGGGGAAGACCGCCTCGCCGAGCGCGTAGCCGACGTGGCCGCCGTCGTGCGCGATGAGGAGGACCGCGGCGTCGGCCGGGACGTCGCGATGCACGCCGATCCAGGGCTTCACCACGGTGAGTCCCTTCACCTCGTGGTCGTAGGTCCGGTCGAGCGCCTCGGCCGAACGAAGGTTGTCGCGGGCCAGGAAGGCCCTGGCCAGCGCGTTTCCCTCCGCTGGCGTGGGGAACGGCGAGGCCGGGAACGGGCCGGGCGACGGCTCGTGCCACTCCGCGACGATGCGCATCTCCGGATCGCCGTCGTGGAGGAACGCCATGGGGATGCGCCCGACGGTCCGTCCCGCGTGGAGCAGGTGAAAGAAGGGTTCGGCGGTGAACTCCCCGAGGTCGGTGGCCTCCACCTCGCGAAGCCGGGCGAGGTCGAGGAACCGGGCGAGCTTCTCGGGGCGCACCGCGAGGGTCATTCGCTCCTGGGCCTCGGAGACCAGGATCTCCCACGGCGCGAGCCCCTGGTACTTGAGCGGCGCCTTCGCGAGATCGAGCCGGGCGCCGCCGGGCTGCCTCGCCATCTCGCCCACCGAGGACGACAGGCCGCCGGCCCCGTTGTCGGTGATGGCGGAGTAGAGGCCGAGGTCGCGGGCTTCCAGCAGGAAGTCGAACATCATCCGCTGCGTGATGGGGTCGCCGATCTGCACGGCCTGGACCGGACTCTCCTCGGTGAGCTCCGCCGAGGAGAAGGTCGCGCCGTGGATGCCGTCCTTGCCGATGCGCCCGCCGACCATGACGATGCGATCGCCCGGGCGTGCGTGCTTCTGCTCGCCCGGCGCTCCGGCGATGGTGACCGGCATGCGCCCCACCGTCCCGCAGTAGACCAGCGGCTTTCCCAGGAATCGATCGTCGAAGAGCTCCCAGCCTCGCGCGTAGGGAATGCCCGACTGGTTCCCGCCGTCGATGACGCCGGCGTGGACGCCCTCGCGGATCCGGCGCGGGTGAAGGAGCCCGGGGGGAAGCTCCCCCTTCCAGCCGGGCGGCGCGAAGCAGTAGCCCCAGGTGTTCGAGAGCAGGTCGGAGCCCATGCCGGTGCCGAACGGATCGCGGTTCACGCCCACGATGCCGGTGATGGCGCCGCCGTACGGGTCGAGGGCAGAAGGGCTGTTGTGGGTCTCGACCTTGTAGACGAGGTGGAAGCGCTCGGTGGCCTCGATGACACCGGCGTTGTCGTGGAAGACCGAGACGAGCCAGCTCTTCCCCTCGCGGGCGCGGATGGCCTGGTCGACGGCGTCGGTGGTTCCGCGGATGAAGGTCTTGAAGATGGACCGGATCTCCTGGGAGGGCCCGCCGTCCTCCCGGTAGGAGATGACGGCGTTCATGATCTTGTGCTTGCAGTGCTCCGACCAGGTCTGGGCCAGGCACTCCAGCTCGACGTCGGTGGGCGAGGCCCCCAGCCCGGCGGCCCGGCGATCCGGGTCGGACCCGGCCGCGCGGTAGAAGTCGCGCAGCGTCCCCATCTCCTCGAGCGACAGCGCGAGCAGCCGATCCCGGGAGAGCTTCTGGAGGGCCTCGTCCGGGAGCTCCAGGCTCACCGTCTCCACCGGGCGCGCTGCGTGCTCGACTACCCGCGGCACCGAGAGATCGGGCGGGGAGGCCTTCCACTGCGCGTACGGCTGGACGCTCACCCGCTCGATCACCTCGTTGGCGATCAGGGCCCGGGCGATCCGGCCGGCCTCCGCCTCCGAGACGCCGTCGAGCAGGTAGAGGCGCGAGGTGTAGACGTGGGCCCCTTCCCCGAGCGGCCGGCCCAGGAGGTCCTCGATGGCCACCCGGGCGCTCTTCGCGACCGGATCGGTGACGCCCGGCCTGTAACCGACCGAGACGGCCACGTCGAAGGGGCCGTCGTCGATCCGCCCCACCCCTCCCTGGCGCACCACCGGCCCGGCGAACTCGCGGGCCACCGCCTCGGCCTCGGCCGCGGAGAGCGGCGCCTCGACGTGGAAGACGTCGCGGGTCCGGACGCGGGCAGGGGAGAGACCGAGGTGCTCGCGCACCCGGCGGGCGACGGAGCTTCCCAGACTGTCTGTGAAGCCGGGACGGGTCCCGACCTCGATGCGGGTGACGGAAGGCAAGGGGGTTCCTCTGATCCGTGGGGGCCGGAAGTCTACCTCGAAGGCGTTGGAATTGGCGCGCCGATCCGGATAATGGGGCGCCCCGGACGCCGCCTTCGTCGCACCCTCCCAGGACCCTCATGACCCTCCTCGCCCTCGCCGCCGCCCTCGCCCTCGCCGCCCCCCCGGCCGCCCCCGCAAGGGCCGCCCCGACCCTCGACGTCCCCAAGATCGCCTTCCAGCGTTTCGTGCTCCCGAACGGCCTCGTCCTCCTCGTCCACGAGGACCACAAGGCGCCGATCGTGGCCGTGAACGTCTGGTACCACGTGGGCTCGAAGAACGAGCGCCCCGGCAAGACGGGGTTCGCGCACCTCTTCGAGCACCTCATGTTCAACGGCAGCGAGCACTTCGACGACGACTGGTTCAAGGTGCTCGAGCGCATCGGCGCGACCGACCTCAACGGCACCACCAACCGGGACCGGACCAACTACTTCCAGAACGTCCCCACCCCCGCGCTCGACACGGTGCTCTGGATGGAGTCGGATCGCATGGGGCACCTGCTCGGCGCGGTGACCCAGGCCCGGCTCGACGAGCAGCGCGGCGTGGTCAAGAACGAGAAGCGGCAGGGGGAGAACCAGCCCTACGGCCGGGCCTGGGAGGCCATCTCGGCCGCCTCCTTCCCGAAGGGCCATCCCTACTCTTGGACCACCATCGGTGCGATGGAGGACCTCGACGCGGCCTCGCTCGACGACGTGAAGGACTGGTTCAGGGGGTGGTACGGGGCGGCGAACGCGGTCCTCGTCGTCGCCGGCGACGTGAACGCCGCCGACGTGAAGGCCCGGGTCGAGAAGTACTTCGGGAGCATCCCATCCGGGCCCCCGCTCACCCGGCAGGAGGCCTGGATCGCCAGGCGCACCGGAGAGCACCGGCAGGCGATGGCCGACCGGGTGCCCCAGGCCCGGGTGTACCTGGTCTGGAACACGCCCTCGTGGAACCAGCCGGACTCGGAGGACCTGGAGCTCGCCGCCCGGATCCTCTCGTCGGGCAAGAGCAGCCGCCTCTACAAGCGACTCGTCTACGACGAGCAGATCGCCACCGACGTCTCGGCCATGCAGATGGGCGGCGAGATCGCCGGCCAGTTCATGATCACGGCCACCGCTCGCCCCGGTGGAGATCTGAAGGGGGTGGAGGCAACGGCTCGCGAGGAGCTGACGCGCTTCCTCGAGAAGGGACCGACCCAGGCGGAGCTCGACCGGGCCCGCACCGAGATGCTCGCGGCCTTCACCCGCGGCGTGGAACGCATCGGAGGCTTCGGCGGGAAGTCGGACGTGCTGGCGCAGGGCGAGGTCCTCGGCGGCCGACCCGACTTCCACGAGGCGCGGCTCGCCCGCATCGCGAGCGCCACCCCGGCCAGGGTCCAGGCGGCCGCCCGCGGATGGCTCATGGACGGCGTCTACGTCCTCGAGGTCACTCCCTGGAAGGACGGGAAGGTGGCCTCGGCCGACGTCGATCGCAGCAGGATGCCCGACCCGGGCGCCCCGCCCGCGCCCCGCTTCCCGGACGTGGAGAAGGCGGTCCTCGGGAACGGCCTGCGCGTCCTCGTCGTGCCCCGCCCGTCGGTCCCGGTGGTGAACCTGCAGTTGGTGGTGGACGCAGGCTTCGCCTCCGACCCGAAGGGCGCGGCCGGCACGGCGCGCCTGGCGGCCGCTCTCGTCCCCGACGGCACGGCCAGCCGGAATGCGCTCCAGATCTCCGACGCGCTCCGCGACCTGGGCGCGACGCTCGACGCCCGCTCCTCGCTCGACTCGACCACGCTCGGCATGTCGGCGCTGAAGAGGAACCTCGATCCGTCGCTGGAGCTCTTCGCCGACGTGGCGCTCCACCCGGCCTTCCCCCCCGACGAGCTCGACCGGCAGAAGAAGCAGCTCCTCGCCGCCATCGACCGGGAGAGCAGCGAGCCCACCGCCATGGGCGGCCGCGTGCTGCCCCGGCTCGTCTACGGCGATGGGCATCCGTATGCGAACCCGGCCTCCGGGTCGGGCACGAAGGGCTCCGTGTCGGCGCTGACCCGGGCTGACGTGGAGCGCTGGTACCAGGCCTGGTTCCAGCCGGGTGACGCGGTGCTGGTGGTCGTCGGAGACACCACGCTGAAGGAGATGCTGCCGAAGCTGGAGCGGCTCTTCGCCGGCTGGAAGCCGGGCAAGGCACCGGCGAAGGAGGTCTCGCTCGCGAAGCGCGGAGCGTCGCCGCGCCTCTACCTCGTGGACCGGCCGGGCTCGGTGCAGTCGGTGATCCTGGCGGGCATGGCCGCGCCGCCGCGGGCCAACCCCGACGAGATCGCGCAGGGGGTCGTGAACCGGGTCCTGGGCGGGAACTTCACCTCCCGCATCAACATGAACCTGCGGGAGGACAAGCACTGGAGCTACGGCGCCCGCACCGGTCTGGGCGACGCGCGCGGGCCCCGCCTCTTCCTCGTGTCCGCGCCGGTCCAGTCGGACAGGACCAAGGAGTCGGTGCAGGAGATCCAGAAGGAGCTGGCCGGGATCGTCGGGGCGCGCCCGGTGACCTCCGACGAGCTCGCGGCGGCGAAGGGGTCGCTCACCCTGGCCCTGCCTGGCCGCTGGGAGACCGGCAACGCGATCGCCGGCTCGCTCGTCGAGATCGAGACCTTCGGCCTCGGCGCCGGGTACCACGACGCCTACGCAGGAAGGGTGCAGGCGCTCACGCCCGAGCAGGTGGCGGCCGCCGCGAAGTTCATCGATCCCGACCAGGTGGTCTGGGTGGTGGTGGGCGACCGGTCGAAGGTCGAGAAGGGGCTCGCGGAGCTGGGGCTGGGCGCGCCGGTCCTCCTCGACGCCGATGGAGATCCGGCGAGGTAGCCGGCGGGGACGGGAGCCACCTCCGGAGCCTGGCGCTACTCCCGGCGCCAGGCTCGCGGAACGGCGTCCAGCGAGGCTCGCCGATCGAGGTCGTCCAGGGCATCGAGGGCCCGCTTCTCCTCCAGCTTCGCGATCTCCAGATCGCCGTTCACCTGCTCTTCCAGCACGTACTGGAAGTTGCCGCGGGCCCGGTCCCGCTCGGCCTGGATCTCCTGGCGGCGCTGCGTCGCCTGGGCGATGCGCGCGTTCGCCTC
>Ga0315295_10002217_pt1 | contig 16537 bp, 10 predicted proteins | sample YL17G14_0_MG_FD_204453 | JGI IMG/M metagenome (GOLD analysis project Ga0315295, IMG submission 204453) | Sediment microbial communities from Yellowstone Lake, YNP, Wyoming, USA - YL17G14_0 | ecosystem: Environmental > Aquatic > Freshwater > Lake > Sediment | place: USA: Wyoming | collected... | reverse complement strand
TGGTGGGCGTCGGTTTCCATACCGACGCCTGTCGCCGATGTGGAAATCGGCGACCACCTTTTAGTGCGGCCACGTTCCGAGGGAAACCAACGCTCAATTGCATGAGTCCGTATAGGAGCACCGGCTTGGGAAATGGGGGAGGGGCTTTATGCCCCGACCAGTCTGATGGCATTCAATCCGTCGGGGCATAAAGCCCCTCCCACAACCAAACCACCTGCCCTCACGGGATCCGCAGCTGCATCCCGACGCGGAGGGCGCTGGAACCCTGCAGCACATCTCGGTTGGCGTTGTAGATCTCCTGCCAGCGGCTCGGTGTGCCGTAGTAGCGCATGCTGATGCGCGAGAGTGAGTCGCCCTCCGTCACGGTGTGGTAGCGCACCGTGGCTCCCGCAGGCGCGGTGCTCACCACCGGGATCGGCGCGGGATTGCCTGAGGCGAGGGCCGCAGCCGGCGTGCCGAGGCGTGCGGCGGAGGCGATCTGGTCGAGCGTGCCCTGCGCCTGCGTGAGCCGGGCGGCGAGCGCGCTGTTCTGCTGTTGCAGCTGGGCGATGACCGCGGCGCGCTCGCGCTCCTGCGAGACATTGCCCTCCACGAGGCGGGAATTGGCGTCGCGGGCGCTCTGCAGGTCGCGGCGGGTCTGGGCCAGCTGCGCAGTGAGCGCATCAATGTTCTGCTGCGCGTTGCGGTCGGCGTCGGCCTTCAGCTGCTCGAGACTGCCGGTCGTCTGGGTCAGCCGGACGTTCTCGGCCCGGAGGGCCGTCAGCTGCCGGCGGAGATCCGTGCGCTCGTTCTCCAGCTTGGTGTTGGCCTCGGTCAGCTCGGCCACGGAGGCGTTGTGCGACTCGGCGGACTTCTCGGCCTCGGTCGTGCGGCCCTGCAGCGCGGCCAGGTCGGCCTGCGTTTTTTCCGCCGCCTGCCTGCTGGCGAGCAGCTGCGAGGTGGCGTCGGCGTTCTCCTTCTGGAGGGTGTCGACCTCCTGCTGGGTCTTGAGCAATTGCGTGCCGACCGCCTCGAGCCGCTCCTGCAGCGCGGCCTTTTCGTCGGACAGGCCGGGCAGCACGGTGGCGACCTTGCGAGCGTCCGCCAACTGCGCGGTGAGTGTCTCGCGCTCGGTGGCGAGGCGCTGGTTGTCGTCAGCAAGCTTCTGGTTCTGCCGGCGGACCTCGTCCGCGACCGCAGTCAGCTCGCGCACCCTCGCCTGCAGCCGGTCCAGCTCGGCCGGGTCGACCACGGGCGCCTCGGCCTGCTTGGCGTTCATCAGGGCGCGGTTGGCCTCGGTGAGCGACTTGTTGGTCTCGCGGGTGCGGGCCAGCTGCGCGGCCATGGTCCCGACCTCCTTGGCGGCGTTGCCGCGCTCGTCCTCGATCTGGCCCTCGAGTTCCCTGACGCGCGCCTGCAGCGTGCTGATTTCCATCTTGTAGGCGTCGGGCTGGGCGGCGGTGACGGCCTGCGACTGGGCGGCCAGTGCGGCGGCGGTAGACTTCCGGGCGTTGTCCAGGTCCTTCTCCAAGCGGTCATTGGTGGCGGTGAGGTCGGCGACGGTGGTGTTGAGTCTCTCGAGGCCCTGGTTTGCCTCGGCCAGATCAGACTTAAGCTTGGCTGTATCGTCCCCGCTGCGGGTGCGGACGGTCCGGGCCTCCTCGAGCTGCTTCTCCACCTCGGCCACCCGGGCCAGCGCCGTGTTGAGATCGCGTCGATTGGCAGCCATGAAGCCGGCCAGCTGCTCGTTGTCGCGGGCCAGCTGCTCAGACTTCACCTTCGAAGTGGAAGCCTCATCGGCCGCCGGGCGGAGGCGGCTGATTTCGGCGCGGAGAGCGGCGACCTCCGCGGCCGGTTGCTTCGCCGCGTCAAGCTGCTGCGCGAGGTCGGCCAGCTGCGCCTTGGCCGCGGCCAATTCGCGCGAGGTGTCCGCCTGCGTCGCGGCCTGCTTGGCCAGGCGATCATTGGCCGCGGTGAGCTCGGCCACGGTGGCGCCGCCCTTCTCGAGAGCCGCATTGGCCTCGGCCAGCTGCCGCTTGAGGTCGTCGAGCGCGGCGGTGTTGACCGGGGCCGGTTTCTTCTGCGCGTTGCGCAAATCGGTTTCCAGGGCCACCATCCGCGCCTGCGCCTGCAGGTAGTTGCTGTGCTCGGCGGCGGCCTTCTCCCCCAAAGCTTGGATTTCCCTCGTCGTCCGTTCCACCCGGTCCTGCGCCTCGGCCAGCTGCTGCCGGAGCGGCCCGGTGTCGTCCTTCGCCGGTTTGGCGGCGAAAGCCGCCTCCGCCTGGCGAACCCGCGCGGCGAGCGCGGCGTTATCCGCGGCGAGTTTCTGCGCCACCTCATCCCGGGCCCCGAGGGCCGCGGTGTGGTCGGCGAGCTGCTGCTCGGCCCGCACGAGCCTGGCCTGCAACTCCTTCACCGCCGTGCCGCTGGCTTCCGCGACTGCGCTCTTCTCGTTCACGGTCTTTTCGAGGGACTGGGACCATTTCTCGAGCTCGGCCTTCTCCTGCTGCAAGGCCAGCAGCTGCGACCGCAGCTGCGCGGCATCCTGCTGGGCCTGCGCCAGCTTGGGCGCAAGGGATTCGTCCACCGCGGATCTGCCCTGCTTCTCGAGCTCGGCCACGCGGGCGGCCAGGCGGGCGTTGTTCGCCTGCAACTGCGCAGCTTCCTGCGCGGCCTGCGTCGCCTTGCTGGTCAGCTGCGCGAGCTGGTCGCTGGCGGCGTCGGAGGACTGGCGGGTGGAACCAAGGGTCTGGATCTGCTGGTTGAGGCGGGTGATTTCACTCCGGGCCTCGCGCAGCTGCGCCGCAAGGTTTTCCGCGTCGCTGACCGCGGCGTCGCGCTGGTTCTGCAGGCGGTCGTTGTTGCTCCCGACCCGCTGGCTCTCGGCGCGCAGCTCGGCGCTGGGGGCATTGTCGGGGGCGGGCCGGTTGGCGGGGCTGTTGCGCAGGGCGCGCAGCTGCGAGTTCAGGGAAAGCAGTTCGCGGGTGGAGCGCTTGACCTCGTCGTTCAGGCGGGAGTTGTCGCGTTGCAGGTTGGCGATGACGGAATCCTTGTCCGCATTCTGGACGGGATACTTGCCGCTGTCGGCGGGGGTTCCGGCGGCCGGCGCGGCCGCGGCAGCCAAGGCTGCTTCCTTTTCCTTTTGCAGCCGGGTGTTGGCCACGGTGAGTTCCTGCTGGGCCTGCTGCAACTGGTTCAGGGCCGTCGTGGCCTGGGCCAGTTTGGCGGTCAGGCTGGCGATCTCGGCCAGCGATTTGGCGGCATCCGCCGCAGGGGCGGGCGCACCGGCCGTCGCCTTGGCCCGCGTGACCTCCTCCTGCCCATCCTTCACTTGGGCGGCCAGGACCCGGGCGTCGCGCTCCGCAGTTTCCTTGTCGACCTGGAGCGCCTGCACCTGGTCCGCCAGCCGGCGGTTTTGCCCGCGCAACTGCTCGATGAGCTTGGCGGACTCGCTGCCGGCCGCCTGGCTGCCGAGTTCCTGTTCCAGCCGGGCCTTCTCGAGCTCGAGTTTCTGGTTGGCCTCGGCGAACTGGGTGTTGGCCTGGACGGCCTTTTCGAGGGTGGCGGTCAGATCGGCCACGCGGGCGGCGGCCGAGACCGGTGCCGCCGCCACGGGGAGCGGCTTGCCGGACTTGCGGTCGAGCAGGAGCGCCTGGGCCGACGCGAGCTGCCCGGCGTTGAGCGATCTGGCGACATAGTCGCGCGCGGCGGGATTGGAGCCGTTCTCCACCGCCAGGCTGAGCCAGACGAAGGCCTGCACGGGATCCTTGGTGAGTCCCCCACGTCCCTCGGAAATCATCAGGCCGTAGTTGTTCTGCGCGGCGGCAAAGCCCTGCTCCGCGGCGACGCGGTAGAACGCGGCCGCCGTGGCCTCGTTCTTCGGCACGCCGCGGCCGTCCTCGAGCAGCAGCCCGAGGTTGTATTGGGCGCGGGCGAAGCCGCGGTCGGCCGCCTGCTTATACCAGCGCACGGCCTGCACCTCGTCCTTCTTCACGCCACGCCCGGCCTCGTAGGCAAGCCCGAGGTTGAACTGCGCCTCGACGACGCCCTTCTCCGCCGCCTGCTTGAACCAGAGGTTGGCCTCGAACAAATCCTGGCCGACGCCGCGCCCGGACGAATACATGTTGCCCACGTTGAACTGCGCGGCGGCAAAGCCCTGCTCCGCGGCCAGCAGGTAGTGTTTGAAGGCCTGGCGGTCGTCCGCCGGCACCCCGCGGCCGAGCTCGTAGGCCAGGCCGAGGTTGAACTGCGCCGGGGCAAAGCCCTTGTCGGCGGCGCGCCGATACCAGGTGAGCGCCTGGGCGAAGTCCTGCTTAACGCCGAGCAGCGCATTGGTGTAGGCGTTGCCGAGGGCGTTCAGGGACTCAAGGTCGCCCTGGTCGGCCTTGGTCCGGATCTGGTCGAGTTCGCCCGCCGGGGCCGCGCTCTGCGCCCGGGCCGGCGTCAAACCGGGGCCGCCCAGCAGCACGACCACAGCGAGCACGAGCCACCGGGAGGCAGGCCGGTGAGGGCGAGGGCAAGCGGCGAGGTTACGCACGGTCCTATCTTAAGGATAAAACCCTACACGGGAGCAAGGCCGCATCGACCATCCCGTGGATAATCTTCTTGTCCGGCGGACAGAACGTGGCCAGCGCGCCGGAGAGCCGGGCCTGGCCGTCCACCACGAAGTAATACGGGCAGAGCCGCAGCCGCCCGTCCTTCGGCACCGCCACGGCCGGGCGGTCGGCCCCGGCCGCTTCATAAAGCGGATGACTGATCCGCTTGGGCTTCCGGTATTCCTGCAGCACATGGAGGTTGGCCGGGGCCAGCCGGAGCGCCTGCTCGACGCCTTCCTGCCACTCCTCGCGCGAGCAATCGCTGCCGAGCACGACGCTCCGCGCCCCCCACGCCGTCTCGTGGAAGCCGGAAATCTTGATGATGAGGTCGCGCTCCTTTTGCGACGCGCCGGCGAGGTCGCGCCAGTCGTTGAGCATCCGGCCGCCGATGCGCGGGCCGTCGAGCACCGCGCCGGGCGGGAGCGGGGCGGGGTCCATGACCCAGGACTGCGGGATGAGTTTCCGCAGGAGCTTGAGGCTGCGGCCGCTGAGCGTCTCCGCCCAGAACTCGGGCAGCAGGTGGTGGTGGAACAGCGCCAGCGCGAGCTTCTCCTCCTGGAAATGGCGCATGGGCGGGGCGATGGCCACGGCGCCGCTGGCCCAGGCCTCCATGATGTCCGCCGCGATGCGCACATTGGCCCAGTCGAAGAGCTCGAAGAAACGGTAGATGATGTCGATCTTCTCCGGCGTGCCCTCGACGTCGAAGAACAGCTCCCCGCCCAGCGGGAAGACGTCCTCGGGCCGCAGGCAGAACACGCGCCGGCCGGCGCGTTGCAGCTGCTCCGCCAGCCACTGCATCTCGGGCCGGTAGGTCGCCGCTTCGTCGCTCGCCAGGATTGTGATCAGGGGATTGCGCAGTTCCGGCCGGAGGCCGGCGAGCGACGTGTGGAAATTCCCGATCATCGCGCCGCCCGTGCCGACAATGGCCGGGTCGGTGTCGCCGCCGTAGAGCTGGTTGAGGAACGCCGTCAGCCCGATGCCGCCGGGGACCGAGTCCAGCTCGGTGAGGGCGAAGCCGTCGTCGGTCAGCAGGAGGTCGGGACGGAGCACGGTCGGGAACTGGCCGCGGTTCCTCGCGTCGCGCGCGTGCGCGACCAGTGCGGCGGGCTTGCCGCGGTCGAGGTAGTCGGCGACCCACGGCGCGAGCAGCGGCTTGTTGCGGAGCAGGTTCTTCCCGGCGACCGAACGGAGGTAGAGCGTCTCGAGCGCAGCGTGGAACTCGAGGCAGGCGGCGCCGATCTGCTCCAGCTCCGCGGCCTGCGCCGGCGTGAGCGGCCACGCCTGGGGCGACAGCTGCCAGGTCTTGTCCTCGAACAGCGACTGGGCGCTGAAGGCGGAGCGGAGCGAGTCGTGGGTTAGATCAGCTGACATATGGTTTGTCATTCTGAGCGCAGCGAGGAATCCAGTCCGCGGCCCGTCGGGAGACGGACCCTCCAAAAGAAGAAACTGGATCCTTCGCTACGCTCAGGATGACAGGCAAAAGGCAACCCCACTTTCCGCAATCCGCAATCCGCATTCCACAATTCCTAGTCATCCATCTGGATGTCCTTGTTGCGGTGGCGCGGGCAGCCGGCGCGCAGCCAGCCGTAGATGAAGCGGTCGAGGTCGCCGTCGAGCACGCCCTGCGTGTCGCTGGTGCTGACGCCGGTGCGGAGGTCCTTCACCATCTGGTAGGGCTGGAGCACGTAGCTGCGGATCTGGCTGCCGAAGCCGATCTCGCCCTTCTCCCCGTAGAATTTTTCCATCTCGCTGCGCTTGTCATCGAGCCGTTTCTCGTAGAGGCGGGCCTTGAGGACGTTCAGGGCGGCGGCCTTGTTCTTGATCTGCGAGCGCTCGTTCTGGCAGACGACCACGATGCCGGAGGGGACGTGCGTGAGCCGCACGGCGGAGTCGGTGGTGTTGACGCCCTGGCCGCCCTTGCCGGAGGAGCGGTAGACGTCGGTGCGGATCTCGTCCTCGGGGATCTCGATGACGATCTCCTCGGTGATCTCGGCTACGACGTCGACGGCGCAGAAGGAGGTGTGGCGGCGCTTGTTCGAGTCGAACGGGCTGATGCGCACGAGCCGGTGGACGCCGCGCTCGGCCTTGGCGTAGCCGTAGGCATTCTCGCCCTTGATGAGGATGGTGGCCTTGGAAATGCCCGCCTGGTCGCCCGGCTGCACGTCCATCAGCTCGACCGCGAAGCCGCGGCGCTCGCACCAGCGGGAATACATGCGGAAAAGGATGTCGGCCCAGTCGTTGGACTCGGTGCCGCCGGCGCCGGCCTGGATGCTGAAGATGGCGTTGTTGCGGTCGAACTGGCCGGTGAGAAAGGAGGCGATCTCGAGCCGGTCGAGCTCCTCGACCATAACGGTCACCGCGGCGTCGAGTTCCCGGGCGGGGGCCGACTGCTCGGCCGGGGTGGCCGACTCGATCAGCTCGACCATGACCGCCGCGTCCTCCACGCGCCGGTTGAACGCCACGAGGCCGGCGATGGCCCGCTTCAGGCCGTTGACCTTGGCGATGTGCTTCTGGGCGCGCTCGGGGTTGTTCCAGAAATCGGGGGCGCCCATCTCCGCCTCCATTGCCTCGATTTCGCGCTGCTTCTGCTCGACGTCAAAGAAACCTCCATAAGTAGCCGGCGCGCTTCTTTATGTTCTCGAGGTGGGAAAAGGTTTCGGGGGCGATCATGGACGGCCCCCCACCCTTGGCACCGGAGGCGGCGCCGCAAGCGGAAAGTCCGGGGGCCGGGGTGGGCGTCGGTTTCCATCCCGACGCCAGCCGCCGATATGAAAATCGGCGACCACCATCAGACTGACCAATTCCCTGAGTGGCGACTCAGGTGAAGGCGTTGGCAAACCACTTCTGGTAATGCTCGCCGACCACCGGCAGCGGCTTCTGCTGGCCATTGATCGCGGCCATCAGCCCCATGATCCAGAGCACAAACAAGGTGATGCAGATGGCCGGGCCCAGCAGGATCATGATCATATTAACCACCGGGATCATGGAAATAATGATGCAGGGAATCCAAAGGACCAGACTCGTGACGATCAGCCCCAGCGACTGGCGGAGATGATAGGCTCCGAGCGCCGTCTTTTTGCTGCTGTGCATGATGATGGCTATAACAATGCCGACCAAAAACGCGATCGGGGTGATGTAGGCAAGCAGAGCGACTGTCGTGTCTTCCTTGACCGGAGCGGCCGCGGGCGGAGGAGTCTCGGGGGTATTGGACATGATGACTGGGGGTTGGGGGTGAACGTGACTGGCCTGAGGTCGTATCATGGCGGCCGGGCCGGTCGGCGTCAACGCCCCACATCCCCATGTTCTCGAAACCTGAACCAGTCATGACTCCCTGGCCCGGGAGAACGATCCAAGTCCAATCACGTGGCAGCACGCCCTTGGGGTTTGTGCTATCTACATTTATGATCGCAGCTTGCCGGCGGCTTCTTCGGCGAGGAAGCTGGCGTAGGTCTTCTCGACTCCCTCGCGCAGGCCGACTCTCGCTTTCCAGCCGAGCGCGGTGAGGCGTGAAACATCCATCAGCTTGCGCGGCGTGCCGTCGGGTTTGGTGGCGTCCCAGGTGATCTTCCCCTTGAAGCCCACCACCGCCGCGACGATCTCGGTGAGTTCGCGAATGGTCACGTCCGTGCCGGTGCCGACGTTGATGAGGTCGGGCGGGTTCTTGAGTTGCAGCAAAAACGCGCAGGCGTCGCCGAGTTCGTCGACGTGGAGAAACTCGCGCTTGGGCGCGCCGGTGCCCCATGCCGTGACCTCGGGCTGGCCGGCCTCCTTCGCCTCGTGAAATTTGCGGATGAGCGCGGGCAGCACGTGGGAGTTTTGCAGATGGTAGTTGTCGCCCGGGCCGTAGAGGTTGGTCGGCATCGCCGAGTGGTAGAGCACGCCGTGCTGCTTGCGGTAATACTCGCAGAGCTTCAGGCCGGCGATCTTGGCGATGGCGTAGGCCTCGTTGGTCGGTTCGAGCGGGCCGGTCAGCAGGCAGCTCTCGGGCATGGGCTGCGGGGCGAGCTTCGGGTAGATACAGGAGCTGCCGAGGAACAGCAGCCGCTGCACGCCGGCGGCGTAGGCGCCGTGGATGGTGTTGGCGGCGATGGCGAGGTTCTCGAACAGGAATTCCGCCGGATAGGTGCTGTTCGCATGGATGCCGCCGACCTTGGCCGCGGCGATGAGGGCGACGTCGGGTTTCTCCGCCGCGTAGAACGCCGCGACGGCCGCCTGGCTCGTCAGGTCGAGTTCCTTGCGCGTCCGCAGCAGCAGGGTCACGCCCGGTTCGGCCTGGAAGCGGCGCACGAGCGCCCCGCCGACCATGCCGTTGTGTCCTGCAATGAAGAGTTTCAAAGGCGTGTTAGGTCTTAAGTGTTAGGTTTTAGGTGGCTGGCGCCGGATCAGGCTGCGCCGCAGCGCTTCCAGCTTTGCCCCCAGCATTTTTGTCTCCTCCACCATGCGCAAACCCGCCTCGTTGGCAATCAAAGCCAGATCCATGGCGAGATATACCTGGGTCCTCAGCTCGGCGGCAGAGCCTTTGGCAATGCCGATGAAGTGCTGGAATTCCGCGTTGGCATTGCGCTCTGCACCCTCGGCAATATTCGAGGCGATCGAAACCGCGGCCCGGCGCATCTGATCCCGCAACGACCAGTCCTTAAACCCCTCGGTGCGTTGATAAACCTCCCGCACCAGCACACGCGACCGCTGCCAGACATCCAAGTCCTCGAATGAGTGGTAGCTCATCGCATCCAAACCTCAGTCATAACACCTAAAACCTGCACATAACACCGCAGTTGCCCTATGTTTTGGGCAACTGCGCGATCTGCGCCTCGCGCTTGGCGAGCTCGAGGTCGGCCTCGATCATGATCTTCACGAGCTCCTTGAACTTCACCTTGGGTTCCCAGCCGAGCTGGCGCTTGGCCTTGGCGGGATCGCCGATGAGCAGCTCGACCTCGGCGGGGCGCTCGTAGCGGGCGTCGTATTTGACGAATTTCTCCCAGTCGAGATCCAGCAGCGCGAAGGTTTCCTGGATGAACTCCTTGACGGAGTGGGTCTCGTTGGTGGCGACCACGTAGTCGTCGGGTTTGTCCTGCTGCAGCATGAGCCACATCATCTCGACGTATTCCTTGGCGTAGCCCCAGTCGCGCTTGGCGTCGAGGTTACCCATGTAGAGGGAGTCCTGCAGGCCCAGCTTGATGCGGGTGGCGGCGCGGGTGATCTTGCGGGTGACGAAGGTCTCGCCGCGGCGCGGCGACTCGTGGTTGAACAAAATGCCGTTGCTCGCGTGGAGATGGTAGCTCTCGCGGAAGTTCACCGTCAGCCAGTAGGCGTAGACCTTGGCGCAGCCGTAGGGCGAGCGCGGCCAGAACGGCGTGGTCTCCGTCTGCGGCACCTCCTGCACCTTGCCGAACATCTCCGACGAGGACGCCTGGTAGAACCGGGTTTTCTTGACCAGCCCCGCCTCGCGGATGGCCTCGAGGATGCGGAGCGCGCCCTGCCCGTCGATGTCGCCGGTGTATTCCGGGATGTCGAAGGACACGCGGACGTGCGACTGGGCCGCGAGGTTGTAGATCTCCTCCGGCTGGAGTTCGTAGAGGAGCTTCACCATCTGCACGGCGTCGGCGAGGTCGCCATAGTGCAAGGTGAGCTTGGCGCCATTGGCGTGGCGGTCGAATTTGAGGTGGTCGATGCGGCTGGTGTTGAAGGTCGAGGCGCGGCGGATGATGCCATGCACCTCGTAGCCCTTCGCAAGCAGCAGCTCGGCGAGGTAGGAACCGTCCTGGCCGGTGATGCCGGTGATCAGGGCTTTTTTCATGGAGAAGGACAGCTAGAGGAATCTCCGCGCGCCATGCAAGCCCGAGGGTGATGGCGGGGATGATGGAGCAATTTGGTGCAGGCCGGGCTTTAGGCCCGGCCGCCAGGTGTCGGGGGTGAACCCCAACCCACAAGGGACGCCTCTGCACAAAACCACCCTACCCCAGCGCGGCCAGCAGGCGCGCCAGCTCGGCCTGCTTCGCCTTCTGGTCGGCGAGCTGCTTGCGCGCGCCCTCGAGCACGGCCGGCGGCGCCTTGCTGACGAACGCCTCATTCGAGAGGCGCGCCTGCGTGCCGGCGATGTGCTTACCGATGACTTCGAGCTCCTTCTTCAGCCGCACCTTCTCGGCGGCGGGGTCGCCCTTGAGCTGCTTGATGAGATTCCACGAGCCGAACGCCGTCACGATGGCCGGGGCGTCGGGCGACATCTGCCCGCGCGTGATGGCGCCGGCGCCGGTCATGCGCTTGAGCTTGGTGAGGTTGGCCTCGAGCACGGCCCAATGGCCGTCGCCGGCCTCGACCACGAATTCGGAGGCCTTGCTGGCCGCCTCGCCCTGCTCGGCCTTGAAGGCGCGCACCTGCGAGACCACGGCTTTGAGCTGGCCGACCAGCGCCGCCGCCGCGGTGTCGAGCTGCAGGCCGCGGCCGGCGAGCTGCGAGGGATTGTCGAGGTGGGTGTCCCGCATCAGGAACGTCCCCTCGGCGCCGTAGCCGAGCAGATGCCAGAGTTCCTCGGTGATGAACGGCGTGAAGGGGTGCAGCAGCAGAAGGGTCTGGCGCAGCACGAGGTCCTGGATGGCGAGGCAGTTCGCCTTGGTCGCCGGGTCCCCTGGCGCGCCGGAGTCCTGCGACGAAGGCGGCTGCAGCTTGGACTTGGAGACCTCGACATACCAGTCGCAGAAATCATTCCAGAAAAACCCGTAGAGCGCCTGCACCGCCGCGCTAAACTCGAAGGCGCCGAAGCTGTGGTCGACCTCGCGCGTGGTGGCGAGCAGGCGGTCGAGGATGGCGTGGTCGTCGGCGTCGAACTTCGCCGGCTCGAGCCGCGCGAGGATGGCGCCGGGCGTGGAGTTGTCGGCCATGCCGCCGCTCATCTGGCGGAAGCGGCAGGCGTTCCAGAGCTTGTTGCAGAAGTTCTTGCCGCCCTCGATGCGGTCCTCCTGGAACCGGATGTCCTGCCCCTGCGGCGCGATGGAGATGATGCCGAAGCGCAGGCCGTCGGCGCCGTATTTGTTGATGAGGTCGAGCGGATCGGGCGAATTGCCGAGGGACTTGGACATCTTGCGGCCCGCCGCGTCGCGGATGATGCCGGTGAAATAGACGTGCTTGAACGGGATGCGCCGCTCGAGCGGCTCGCCGGGGCGGACGAACTCCAGGCCGGCCATGATCATGCGCGCCACCCAGAAGAAGATGATGTCCGGGCCGGTCACGAGCGTCGTGGTCGGGTAGAAATAATCGAAGCCGGCCTTCTGCATCGCCCCCTGGTCCGGCCAGCCGAGCGTCGCGAACGGCCAGAGCCAGGACGACGCCCACGTGTCGAGCACGTCGTCCTCCTGCACCCAGTTTGCCTTGTCCGCCGGGCCCTCGAGCGAGACGTGCACCTTGGCCGGATCCTTCAGGTCGGCCTCGGTGAGCCTCTCCTTGTCGATGCCCTGCGCATACCACACGGGGATGCGGTGGCCCCACCAGAGCTGGCGGCTGATGCACCAGTCTTGGATGTTCTCGAGCCAGTGCAGGTAAACCTTCGACCAGCGGTCGGGGTGGAAACGGATGTGGCCGTCGCGCACCGCGATCTTGGCCTCCTCCACCTGCGGGTAGCGCAGCCACCACTGCCAGGTCAGGCGCGGCTCGATCGGCACGTCGGCGCGTTCGGAGTAGCCGACGTTGTTCTCATAGGGCTCCTCCTTTACCAGCGCACCCGATTCCTTGAGCAACTCGGTGGCCTGCTTGCGGCCGGCGAAACGGTCGAGGCCCGCCAGCCCGGGGCCGGCGAGGTCGTTGAGCGTGCCGTCGGGATTGAGCACGTCCACCGGCGGCAACTTGTGCCGCTGGCCGATTTCAAAGTCCACTTTGTCGTGCGCCGGCGTGATCTTGAGCGCGCCGGAGCCGAACTCCCTGTCCACCGCCGCGTCGGCGATGATGGGAATCTGCCCGCGGTTGAGCGGGCGCCAGACCTTTCTGCCGACGAGCTTCGCGTAGCGCGGGTCGTCGGGATGCACGGCGATGGCGACGTCGCCGGGGATGGTCTCGGGCCGCGTGGTCTTCACCTCGATGAATTTGCCCGGCTGGTCCACCAGCTCGTAGCGCACCTGGTAAAGGAGGCCCTTGACCGGCTTCATGATCACCTCCTCGTCGGAAAGCGCCGTGAGGCTGGCCGGGCACCAGTTGACCATGCGCTTGCCGCGGTAGATGTGGTTTTTCCGGAAAAGGTCGACGAACACGCCGAGCACCGCCCGCGAGTAGTGCGGGTCCATCGTGAATGCCGTGCGGTTCCAGTCGGCGGAGGCGCCGAGCGCCTGCAGCTGCTGCAGGATGATGCCGCCCTTCTCCTCGCGCCACGCCCGGACCTTTTCGAGGAATTTTTCGCGGCCGAGCGTGTGGCGGGTCTTCTTCTCCTTGCGCAGTTCGCGCTCGACCACTGCCTGCGTGGCAATGCCGGCGTGGTCGGTGCCGGGCAGCCAGAGCACCGCGCGGCCCTCGAGGCGGGCACGGCGCACGAGGATGTCCTGGATGGTGTTGTTGAGCACGTGCCCCATGGTCAGCACGCCCGTGACATTGGGCGGCGGGATCATGATCGTGTAGGGCGCCTTCCCGGGGTCGCCCCGGCCCGCGAAGCAGCCGGCCGCCAGCCAGGCGGCATACCACTTCTTCTCCACTTCGCGCGGTTCGTAGCTCTTGGTGATCGAGGCCATGGGTCGGTTGAGCGGGGCAGTCAAAGGCGCAGCCCAACGGCTGACAAGCCGGTTCGCGGGGTGGTCGCCGATGTCCCCATCGGCGAAGGCGTCGGGGTGGAAACCGACGCCCACCCACCCCCTACCTCATCGCTCCAGCTCAAGCTCCTGCAGGTCCAGCCGCACGGTCATGTCATTCCGCCGGGCGAACGCCGCCACCGCGCGGGCGAAGTCCGGGCCGGGCAGGTCCGGGCCCGTGACGCGGATTTCCGCAGCCGGACCGGAGACCAGCCCGAGACCGAGGCAGCCGAGCAACGCCAGCCGGCCCAAGCCACGTCTGGAGCATATTAAATATGCGTGTAGCCGTTTTTGCCCAGGTGGGCGCCGGTTCCCATACCGGCGCCTGATTGGCAATACAGGTCGCCGAGGTGGAAATCGGCGACCACCGACGGACACAGTATTATTTTAACTGCTCTGGTCTGTTTCGTCCGGGCCACCCCGCCGCCGCAGGACAATGCGGTCGCTGGCCCGTTGTTCGCAGGGGATTCTGCGGCGCGAGGCCGGTCGCTCCGCCGCCAGTAGTTCAATAACCGGCTTCAGCCGCGGTCGACCACGTCGAGTTCGGGCCACTCCGCGATCTTGCGGTGCAGTGTGCGGCGGCTGATGCCGAGCAGCTGCGCCGCCTTCGTGCGGTTGCCGCGCGACTTCATCAGCGCCTCCCTGAGCAGGCGCTTTTCGTTGTCCTCGACCGAATACGGGTTGGCGGGCGTCGCCGTGATCATCGTGGGCGGCGGCGCCACCTCGCCGCGGAACCGCGGCTCGAGGTCGAACTCGCTCAGCTTGCCGCCGCGGCGGAGCACGACGGCGTTCTCGGCGAAGTTGCGCAGCTCGCGGATGTTGCCGGGCCAGGGGTAGGCTTGCAGGTGCTTCATCGCGCCGGGCTCCACCGTCACCGGCTCGTAGGCGTTCTCCTTCGAGTAAACCCTGATGAAATGCTCCAGCAGCACCGGGATGTCCTCGGTGCGCTCGCGCAGCGGGGGCGTGGTGATGCGGACGACGTTGAGCCGGAAATACAGGTCCTCGCGGAACTTCCCGCCCTTCACCATCTGCTCGAGCGAGCGGTTGGTCGCCGCGACGAGGCGCACGTCCACCGTCATCGTCTTCGAGCTGCCGATGCGTTCGAAGCTCTTCGTCTCGATGAAGCGCAGGAGCTTCACCTGGATTTCGGGGCCGATCTCGCCGATCTCGTCGAGGAAGACCGTGCCGCCGTCCGCTGTCTCGAAGCGGCCCTCGCGCTTGTCGGTCGCGCCGGTGAACGACCCGCGCTCGTGGCCGAACAGCTCGCTCTCCAGCAGCGTCGGCGGCAGCGCCGCGCAGTGCACCGTCACGAACGGCGCCCGCGCCCGCGGACTGGCCTGGTGGACGGCCTGCGCGATGAGCTCCTTGCCCGTGCCGGTCTCGCCCTCGATGAGGACGGTCGCCTTCGACGGCGCCACCAACTTCACCTTCTCGATCACCTCGGCCAGTTTCGGCGAGTGCCCGACGATGCCCTCGACATTGAACTTCTCGTCCAGCCGCTCGTGCAGCTGCATCACCTCGACCTCGAGGGTCTTGGTCTTCAGCGCCCGCTGGATGAGGATTTCCAAGCGCTCGATCTGGACCGGCTTGGTCAGGAAATCCACGGCACCGCGCTTCATCGCCTCGACCGCCGAGTCGATACTGCCGTAGGCGGTCATCATGATGACGGCCGGCTTGTTCGGCAGAGCCAAGGCCTTGTCGATGACCTTGAGGCCGCTTTTGCCCGGCATGCGGAGGTCGGTGATGATGACCTCGAATTCCGACGCGTCCATGAGGTTGAAGGCCTCGTCCGCGCTGGCAGCCACCGAGACGTCGTAATGCTCCTGCAAGGCCTGCTGAAGCCCCTCGCGGGTGTGCTTCTCGTCATCGACGATCAATACGCTCGGCACCATGCTTGTATGAAGCCCTCCCCCCCACCCCCGGTCAACGGGAAATGAGACGAGGTGGCACAGCCCGCGTATAGGCTTAGCCACGCGGCTTGATTCCTAATGTGGGCGGCCTGCTGGCAGTCGCAGATTGGCGCTGGCTTGCGAACGGCACAAATTCCCCACTTAGGGGCGAAAGACTCCTGCCTGTATATTCCCCCCCTGTGAGCATCGTTCGGGAAATCAAAGCCGCCATCGAGCGCCTGCCGCGAGGAGTTCCTCAAACTCCATGCCCGGCGGCAGCGCCGCTTCGACGATGAATGGGACGAGCAGATGGTAATTGATGCTAAAGCGGGCCGCTTGGATCATCTGGCCGGGGAGCCGATCGCTGACTACCGCGCCGGGGTGACCCCACCGTTCCCGCCGGATGAAAAGCCCCGCCTCCGGTAGGTTTTGGGCGGGTTGCCATTCGCTGCCGCCTGCGGCGAGGCAAGAGGGCCGGTTGACCGGCGGCTGCTCCCCTCAGTCCGCCAGCCGGCTGAGGTCGGAATTATCCAGCAGCAGCTGCACCATGGCTTGCAGGCCCGCAGCATCCTCGGCGTCGAAACGGGCGAGCTGCGGGCTGTCGAGGTCGAGCACGCCAAACCGCCGCCCGCCGTGGAGCAGCGGCACGACGATCTCCGAGCGCGACGCGTGGTCGCAGGCGATGTGGCCGGGGAATCTCCCGACGTCGGGCACCACGATGGTCTCGCGCCGGACCGCAGCGGTGCCACAGACGCCCCGGCCGAGGGCGAGGCGGATGCAGGCCACCTTGCCCTGGAACGGCCCGAGCACGAGCCCGCCGTCGCGCAGGAAATAGAAGCCCGCCCAGTTGAGCCCGGGCAGCGTCTGGTAAAGCAGCGCGGCCATGTTCGCGGTGTTGGCGAGGCCGTCGCGTTCCCCGGCGAGCACCGCGGCCAGCTGGGCGTGCAACGCGCGATAGGCCTCGGGCTTGGCCAGGCCGGCAGTGGACTTGATCTCGTGCATGGCCATCAAGGGAACCCGCCCGGGCCGCAGGGCAAACGGATTTTCACCCTCAACCCAGAAACACCGGCTCGACCGTCTGCGCGGCGTCGGCCTCGTCGTCCCCGCTGACCTCCACCTCCAGCGTCGTGCCGATGGTGGCGCACGGGGCGATGATGCTGACGCTGCTCCGCCCGTCGGCGATGCGGTCGCCGCATTTCAGGAGGACGGTGGAGCGGAACGGGGCGGCCACCTTGATCAGCCGGGCGGCGTGCCGCAGGTGCAGCCTGCCACGCCAGGGGACTTTCCGTGGGTGGCCCACATGCGGGAT
>Ga0315295_10002216_pt1 | contig 16542 bp, 11 predicted proteins | sample YL17G14_0_MG_FD_204453 | JGI IMG/M metagenome (GOLD analysis project Ga0315295, IMG submission 204453) | Sediment microbial communities from Yellowstone Lake, YNP, Wyoming, USA - YL17G14_0 | ecosystem: Environmental > Aquatic > Freshwater > Lake > Sediment | place: USA: Wyoming | collected... | reverse complement strand
CGAAGACGTTGGAGTACTTCAGGCCGGCGACGTGTCGGAGCAAGCCGGTGCGGCGGGCCCAGAGGTCGAAAAGGTGTTTAGAGTAGCCATACATATTGAGGGGGCGGAGGGCGTCGAGGCGGTTTTCGTCGTCGTCATAACCGGCGCTGCCGTCGCCGTAGGTGGCGGCGGAGGAGGCATAGACGAAGCGGATGTTGTGCCGGACGGCGTGCTCGGCCAAGAGTCTGGTGTAGGCGAAGTTGTTGTCGAGGAGGAGGCGGGCGTCGGTTTCGGTGGTGGCGGAGGAGGCGCCCAGGTGGATGATGGCCTGGATGCCGGCGGGGAGTTGGTTGCGCTGGACGGCGTCGCGGAGGCGGTCCTTGTCAAGGTAGTCGGCGAAGCGCAGGCCGCGAAGGTTTTTCCACTTGTCGGAGGTATCGAGTTCATCGACGAGGAGGATGTCGTCGAGGCCGCGGAGGTTCAGTCCCCAGACGACGGCGCTGCCGATGAAGCCCGCGGCGCCGGTAACGATGATCATGGCGGCAGTCTCCCAAGGGCCGCGGCGATTCACGGCGGCAGCCGGCGCGTGGCGCCAGGCGGGACAAGGGCCCAGCGGTCGGGTCCGGGTTCGATTACTCCTCGGGGGCGGCGCCCGGGTACGGCACCTCCGGGGGGATCACGCGCAGTTCGCGCAGGGCGTGGAAGGCGGCGAGTTGCTCGGCTTCCTTCTTGCTGGGACCCCAGCCGCTGGGGTAGCGGCGGCGGCCGATGATGACGCTGACCTCGAAGCACTTGCTGTGGTCGGGTCCTTTTTCGTCGAGCAGTTCGTAGCTTGGGGTGGTGTTGAGTTGATGCTGGGCGTGCTGCTGCAACATGCTTTTGAAGTTGCCGTGGTGCTGGCGTGCGTCGGCCTGGTCGAGGAGTCCGCCAAAGCATTGGAGGACAAATTTGCGGGCCCGTTTTTCGCCGCCGTCGATGAAGATGGCGCCGATGAGGGCTTCGACGACGGCGGCGAGGCAGGAGCCGGGTAGTTTCCGCTGGCTGGTCATGCCCTTTCCCAGGCGGAGGAACGGGGTGAGGTTGAGTGCTTCGGCGAGGCGGGCGCAGGTGCGGCGCGAGACGACCATGCTTTTGATTTTGGTGAGTTCTCCCTCGAGGTAGGTGGGGAAGCGGCGGAACAATTCGTGACAGATGGCCTGGCCGAGGATGGCGTCGCCGAGGAATTCGAGGCGTTCATTGCTGGCGAGGCGGTCATCGGCGGCGGAGGCGTGGGTGAGGGCCTGGACCAATAGTTGGGGGTTTTTGAATTTGTAGTGGATGGCCTTTTGGCACTGCTGGAATAGGAGGTCCTCTGGGGTCATACACCTGTCCGTTCGTTGGGCAGGCCGAGGGCGAAAAAGGCTTGCGGCCCAGGCGTCCAGCCAAGCCGTTTTCGTCATAGGCCCGCAACCATCCGTCGGGTGGTCCGGCTGCCCGGGCCGCCCGCCGGGGCACACCTGCCACGGCGTTACACGGGATTAGTTTACCGTGGCGGCAGGGCGGTTGTCAAGCCAGCGTCGGAGGCGATTATCCGCGAGGGCATTTCATCGAAGCGGCCGGGGTACTTGACCCACATCAGGTACAACCCCTGGGGCGGGGCCATGGGTCCGGCTGCGGAGCGGCGGCGGGCCGCGAGGATTTCCTCGATTTTGTCCGGCGGCCAGTGCCTGCGTGCGATCTCCAGGAGGGTGCCCACGATGTTGCGGACCATGTGATAGAGAAAGCCGTCGGCTTCGAGGTCGAAGTAGAGCCAGTGGAACTGCTGCCAGACCTGGCAGCGTAGGAGGGTGCGGACGGTAGTTTCCTTGGGCTGGGCGCCGGCGGAGGCGAAGCTGCGGAAGTCGTGGGCGCCGAGCAGGCGTGCGGCGGCGGCGTGGAGGAGGGAGGGGTCATAGGGCCGCCAGAAATGGTAGCAGTAGTTTCGCTGGGCGGGCGGCAGATCGTGGTGGGCGAAGACGCGGTAGCGATAGAGCTTGCTGCGGGCCGAGGTGGCGGCGTCGAAGCAGTCGGGGACGGTGAGGGCGTGGCGGACGCGGAGGTCGGCGGGCAGCCGGGCGTTGAGGGCGTGGGGGAGGCGGTCGTCGGGGATAGGCGCGTCGGTGCGGAAGTTGGCGACCTGGCCGAGGGCGTGGACGCCGGCGTCGGTCCGGCCGGCGGCGCGAAGGCTGACGGGGTGGTGGACGACGCGCGCGAGGGCGGTCTCGAGTTCCTGCTGGACGGTGGGGAGGGCGTGTCGAGGCTCGGAGCCGGGCGCGTCGGGATCGGCGACCCGCTGGCGTTGCCAGCCGTGGTAGCGGCTGCCGTCGTAGGCGAGGACCAGTTTGACCTTTCGTTCACTCATGCTGCCCCTGCCGTTCTGGGGGCGAACGTCGCTGACGGGCGCGAGGGCGCGGCGCGGTCAGCCACGTGGTCTCAGGCAACTCGTTTCATTTTTGCCCAAGATGTAAACGGTCTAGCCCACCAGTTCCACTTTGAAGAAGCCAGCGGTGCGGGCTACTTCTCCGCCGATTTTGAAGGGTTTGATTTCGGCGACGGCATACAGACCGAAATCGAACGTCGGCTGGGGATCGATACTGCCGAGTCTTACCTTGCCGATGGCGCCGAAGCCGGCACTGTCCCCTACCAGGGGAAGGGAACTCGTTTGCGGCGAATCAGGGAGGTACCCGGCGGCCAGATAGCTGCGTGCCAACTGTCCTTTGGCGATGATCGACTTGATGACACCGCCGCCGAGCACATCAGCAGCGCCGGGCGGCGTCGCGCCAAATGCCGCATCCATGCCGAGATCGTAGCCGCTCAGGATATACGAATCCAGAATATCGCCGCGGAGCGAGACCGCGCCAATCGAATCAGCCGCGCTGAGGATTGCACCCTTGAGGCCCAGGGCGTTCAACGAGCCAATGGTTCCCGCGCGGACGTTACCGGCGAGGTCGCCCGCCTGGACCACAACCTTCCCGATGGCGTGGCTGGCGGCCAATTTGCCCGCGATGGTTTGCCAGGTGGAGACGGACTGCAAGTCGCCGTTAAGGGCCGTTATTCTTGCCTCGGGTCCGATGCCGCCGGTCTTGCTGGTAATGGTTTTTATGAACGTGGCGGAGGTAATACTGCCGGTGATATCGCCATAGGCATAGACGCTCGCCACCTCACCTGTCCGGCTGACAATAGCGGCCCCCAGATCACCCTGGGCCACCTTGACCGACTTGATCAGATCCGCCACCAGGGAGCCGCCGGCAAATTCATTGACCTGGAAGTTGCTCACCGCACCGGACAATTCCACGTGCACGTTCTGGCCGAGGCAGTCGGCCTGCAAGCGGAATCCCTCAACGGCGGCGGGCCCGGCGATATGAACCCCAGCGGCGATATCATGCAGAGCGAGAGAGCCGATCGCGTCGTCCAATCGGATATCGCCGACCAGATCGACTTGCCGGCCGGTCAACGTCCCCAGGGAACCACCGGTTATGCCGCCCAGTTCGGTTGGGCCGCCGCCCCGGACCGCAAAGGCAATACTGGTCTGGGGGGTGCTCTGCGCCAAGTCGATCTTCTGCAAGAAGAGTGTTTCGTCGGGCAGGGCAATCGTCCGGCCGGAGACGACCGGCGCCGTGTAGGCGCCGGTAAAATAGAGATGCGCTTGTCCTTTGCTGATTCGGACGGACACGGCGCGGCCGGCGGCATCCAGATAGGTTACCGTCTGGTTCTCCGCGGTCACCAAGAACGCCCGCAAGGCAACCAGGGCCTCCACCTCGTTGCTCCAGGCGAGCTTATTATCCTGCGCCCGGGCAAAGACGGTATTGTCGCCCCAGGCGAAGCGGTCGGCGCCGCCCGTCCAACTCCAACCATCCGCTCCATCGGCGTCCATACCCAGCAAGTCATCCGCACCGGCATCCAAGGCGCCGTTAAGATTGGAATCCAGATAGAACTGCACGTTAGCCACGGTCCCATCCGTGTCCGCAACGGAGTGCGCCGTAAGGGTAACGGCGCCTCCCAGGAATACCGGATCACTCACCGTCAAAGAGTCAATCGTCGGAGGCAGATTGGGAGGCTCAACGACGACGTCGGCAGAGACGGCAGCGCTCCAGGCGGAGTCATCATCGCGGGCGCGGGCGAAGAACGTGTTGCCGCCCAACGGGAATCCAGCGGTCGTGCCGGTCCAGGTCCAACCGTTCGTTCCATCGGTATCCGCCGGCAAAGAAGTATCGGCGCCGAGATCCAGCACGCCGTTGCGGTTCAGGTCGAAATAGAACTGCACCTGCGTTACGGCGCCGTCGCTGTCCGCAACGCCAAGGGCGGCGACGAGGATATTCTCCCCCGGCGCAACGGGATCGGGCGTGGCCGTCAACGAAGCAATGGTGGGCGGCACATTGGGAGGCTCAACGACCACGCCGGCAGCGACGCTCCGGCTCCAGGCGGAATCATCATCCTGGGCGCGGGCCAACAAGGTGGCGAGGCCCAGCGGGAACGCGCCGGTCGTGCCGGTCCAGCTCCAACCATTCACTCCGTCAACATCGGCGCCCAACAAGCTGTCCGTCCCGCCGTCCACAAGCTGATTGCCGTTCACATCCCGGTAGAACTCCACCCGTATCACAGTCCCGTCGCCATCGGCAACACTGTGCGCCGTTACGGTAATCCGGGCGCCCAGAACAACGGGACTGCCGCTGACGCTCAGGGAACCGATGCTGGGTACGACATTGGGCGGCTCGACCACGCCGCGGGCGCTGACGTTCCCACTCCAGAAATCGCCGTCGTCTTGCGCCCGGGCATAATAGTCGTGAGCGCCCGCCGGAAAGCCGGCCGTTGATCCGGTCCAGCTCCAGCCATCGGCGCCATGCGTGTCCGTTCCCAGCAAGACATCGCCGCCGGCGGCGGCGCGATAGAATTCAACGCGCGCCACATGATAGTCATCCGTTACCCCATGGGCGGTCAAGGTCAGAGCATCTCCCTGAACCACCGGATCGGGACTGTCGCTCAAGGACGCCAGGGCGGGCGGAGTATCCAGGGGATGACCCGCCTGCCAGTTGGCGGGGTCATTGCCGTAGGCAACATGGTCCTTTCGCACCAGGGCGAAGCCGTCGCCATCGGCCTCCAACGGCCAGGGAGCGACATCGTAGTAACGGACCCGATCGGTGAGAATGTAATAGTGATCGGCGACGAGTACATTGCCCGGCAGGGACAGTTGAACATCTTCGCCATTATTGGACAGACTGCCGGTAAAGGGGCCCAGGATCTGCGTCCCCGGCGTCGCGCCGTAGGTCGCGGCGAAGGCGGCAGGATCTTCCGCGATAATCAGCGAACCGAGCGCGGGCACGGTCGTGGCGGGGGGGAATTCGAAATCCACGCCGCTGGTGAATTTCCAGGGAAGGGCATCCCAAGAGAAATTCACGTCGTCCGTGTAGATCTTGACGGTGCTTTCCAATACCACGGGCGCCCCCGTAGTATTCGTCAGCTTGATATATTCCTTATTATCATCGATACCGGGCGGGTTATACATAATCTCGCTGATGACCACCGGACCGATCTTCGGGCTCGCATTGAGCAGCCCGGGGGTCGGCGTGGCCAGAGCCACGAAATCATCCCCGCCGGTGCTCTTGACATAGGCGCCGAACGAGGAGTCCAAGGCGGAGGCGCGAAAGGTCCGTTCCGCCACAAGAGCGGTAATGGCGCCGCTTTCCGCGGCGACAAGATAAACGGCTTCCCCATTTTCGCTCAGTCCAAAGGCGCCGCCGAAACTGGTCGACTGGTTCAATACCAGATAGGCATGGCTGGGGACCACCGTTCCAGGCGCGAGGGCATATTTGTTCAGAGCGCCGCCGTCGTCCGAAAGATACCAACCGCTCATATCAATCGGTTGACCGGCGGCGTTATAGAACTCGATCCAATCGCCGTTGGGAATAGAGGGATTGGACATGAGCTCATTAATGATGATCGTGGGTTGATACGGATCTTCCTCTCCGGGAGAGCCGTTATAGGGTCCGCTGGGCCGCCAGCCGTCGTCATTCAGCCAGGTCTCCAGGTTGGGATCGGCGGCATTCCGAATCGTGAGGGAAAACCCCGAGCCGTCGGTAATGGGATACCAGTTGTCGGTATAAGCAAACTCCTGAAGGGGATTGGGCCCATCTACCAGGGTCAGGCGTTCTCCGGCGTTGCTCAGGCCGCCGGCGAACTCTCCGGCGACGCTGCTCGAGGGGCCGGGGCCGTAACGAATCGCGAAGGCCGCCGCGTCGCGCACCACCAGGACAAGTTCGCCCGCGTCCAGGGAAGTTACCTGGCTGCCGGCAAAGCTGAACGCTAGGCCTTCGGTGGCGGGAGGATCAAGCGGATCAACGTTCACTTCCAGGAACGAGACGGCGGCAAGGTCGAGGGTCTCCGTGCCGGTATTCTTCAGTTCCACATACTCAAAGGAACCGGCCGTCAGGGCGGGATTAACCCCCAGTTCGGCCGGGGTCGGGTCGGCTGGATTGTACATGATCTCCGTTACGCGCAGGTGCTCCAGGACCGACAACAACAGCCGGGACTCCAGCATTTCCAGTCGCAGCGAGGGCGCGGGCGAAACCGAATGCCGGTCAGGCTTATTTTTGCGCGTGCGTCCGATGGATTTCATGGTCAACCTTCAACTAATCGACCTCGCGCCGGACGTTTTCCTCTTCACCTTCAGTCGGGAGCACAGGGCACTCGTTCCGCCGCCAGACACCCCGATAAGCCCGCGACGGTCAAGTTTCCGATTCTCGGCACAACTGCCCCCGGGAAGTCGCCGTTCAGAGCAACTCGGCGATCTGGACGGCGTTGAGGGCGGCGCCTTTGCGGAGCTGGTCGCCGGCGACCCACAAGTTGATGCCGCGTCGGCCGGGGAGCGATTCATCCTGGCGGATGCGGCCGACGAGGATATCGTCCTGGCCGGCGGCTTCGAGGGGCATGGGGAAGTAGTTTCCGGCTCGGTCGTCCACGACCCGCACGCCCGGCGCCTGGAGCAGCAGGTCCACGGCGCGTTCGACCTCCATCGGCTGCTCGAATTCCAGGTTGATGCTCTCGCAGTGGGCCCGCAGGACCGGCACGCGAATGCAGGTGGCGGTGACGGCGATGGTTTCATCGTGGAAGATTTTGCGTGTTTCGTGGACCATTTTCATTTCTTCGACGTTGTAGCCGTTGGGGCCGACGGCGCTATTGTGGCTGAAGACGTTGAAGGCGCAGGGATGCTGGAAGATTTCGCACCGAGGCTGTCGGCCGTCGAGCACGTCGCGGGTTTGCACTTGGAGTTCCGCCATGGCGCGGGCGCCGGCGCCGCTGACGGCCTGATAGGTGCTGACGATCAGGCGGCGAACGGGGTTGGCCTGGTGGAGGGGCCAGACGGGCACAATGCCGATGATGGTCGAGCAGTTGGGGTTGGCGATGATGTTGCGGTGGCGTTCAATCATTTCGGGGTTGATTTCGGGCACGACCAGGGGCACGTCGGGGTCCATGCGGAAGGCGGAGGAATTATCGACCACGATGGTTCCTTTTTTGGCGGCGAGGGGGGCGAATTTTTTGCTGGAGGCGCCGCCGGCGGAGAAGAGGGCCAGGTCAATGTCCTGGAAGCTGTTCTCGGTGAGTTCCTCGATGAGGTATTCCTGGTCGAGGAAGGTCATCTTTTTGCCGGCGGAGCGGGCGGAGGCCAACATTCGATAGCCGGCGGCGGGGAACCGGCGCTGCTCCAGAATCGCCAGAAACTCCTGCCCCACCGCTCCAGTTACACCCACCACCGCCACGTTCCAGGACATAATCCGTTGCCTTTCCTAATAGTTACGAATACCTTGCCGGGCATTCTCTTGGTCCGGCGGGTTGGGCCGGGGGGCCAAAGGCGGCCAGGCACCGGCCGGGCGCGCTCGGCGCGGGACTATATGCAGCCCCCCGTCCGAACGCAAGGCGCAATTGGCGAGTTCGGAGATTTCACCGCGGTTCCGGGCGGCGTTTGGGTGCGGGCCGCACCAAAGGCTGGATGCCACGTTCGGGTTACGGTTCCACCGGCTGCGGGGTCGCGAAGGTTGGGTCGTGGCGGCGGCGATACCAGTCGGGCCAGTCTTGGGGTTGAGCCTGGGGCCAGAGGCCGCGTTTTTCGCGCTGGGCCTGTTTCTGCAGGCGAAGGAAGCGCTGAGAGAAGATGTGAGGGAACCGTTCGTCGGCGTAGGCACAGCCGTTCTGGAGGAGCAGTTCGTTGAGCATGGGGCGGTCGGGAAGATCGGGCCGGTCGCCGGGGGACAGTGGGGCGGCGGTGTGGGCGGGACGATTGGGGTCGTCGAGGGGGAGGTAGATGTAGGCGAGCAGGCGGCCATACTTGTCGCGGCTTTTTTGGTGCGGTTCGAGCAGGACCAAGACGCGTCGGCCGAGGGCCAGGCGGGCGGCGAGATCGGCGGCCTCGGGGCCGAAATACATCACGCCTGTTCTCGGGTCATGGGTTTCCGGCGTGTCAACGCCCCACAGGCGGGCGCGGGTGTAGGGCTTGCCGGCGAGAGGGTCCGGGGTTTGCAGGTCGAGGGTGTCGCCGTCAACGACCTTGGTTACGAGGAACTCGCGGCAGTCATAGCGGTCGTGGTCGGGGGCGGCGCGGGCGGGGAGCCAGCCGAGGCGGTCGGCGATGATCAGACCTGCCAGCACCAGCAGGGCGGTGGTCAGGAGGCGGGCGCGCCGCGGGCGCGACCGGGGTAGGACGGACCGGCGGATGAGGGCGCGGAGGCGTCCGGCAGGCTTCATAGGGTTCATTGTAAGGGGGAAATGGAGCTTGATAAAGCGGGACGGGCGAGCCTAGAGTAGGTGCCGGAGCGGGGCGTGGCCGCCCAGGAGAGACGCGATGATCAAGGTATCGTTATGGAAGCGGGTGGGGGGCTGGCTGCGGCGGGCGCCTGAGCCGGTGGAGGGGGGCGAGGCAATTCAGCTAGACCCGGAAGGGCTGGTCGTGGAGGAGAGGAAGGGCGCGGACGAGCCGGTGCTGGCGGTGACGGCGCGGTCGCGCAAGGGCGACCCGCAACTGGCGGCGTTGGAGGATGGGTTCGGTCGTCTGGTGCAGGTGCTGCAATCGATCGATGAGAACGCGGCGCAGCAGCGGCAGCAGGCCGGGGAGATGAGCGGGCAATTGCGGGCGTTGCGGGAGGTTCTGGCGGGTCTGCCGGGTGGGGCGGAGCAGCAGGCGGCGTTGAAGGAGCTGGCGCAAGAGTTGCGTGGCCAGGCGATGCGTCAGCAGCAGGTGGCGGAGGTGGTGCGGCGGCTGCCGGAGCTGACGCAGAGCCAATTGGACAAGCTGGGAGAGATTGGGCGGCAGTTGGAGGCCTCCAGCGAGACGCAAGTGCAGGCGGTGGAGTCGTTCAACCGGTTTGATCGGACGGTGCAGGGGGTGCTGGGCCAGGCGGGCGAGCAGACGGCGGCGTTGCGGCAGATGCAAGCGGTCAGCGCACAGTCGGGGCAACAACTGGCGGAGCTGATCAGGCGGCAGAATCGGCGGCTGCTGTGGTTCTTTGTGGGGGTGGTGGTCTTGGGGGCGGCGGTGCTGGCGGCGGCGGCGGTGCTGTGGGCGCGGCGCTGGGGCGGCGGTTGAGGGGCGCCAGCGAAGGGCGGGCGGGGGATCAGAGTACACGGAAGCGAAGTTGCCGGAGTTTATCGGCGAGGGCGGAGTGCGCCTGGGGCGGATGGGCCAGGCGAACGGCGAGGGCGGGGGCCTCGCGACGGACGGGGTAATCGCGGCGGAGTTGGTCGAAGTAGGCGGGCTGGTCCGCGGGGGGCAAATCCAGGAGTCGGCGGAGGCGGCGGTCGTCGGCTTCCACGTCGTAGAGGGCGGTGAGGGCCTGGGTGAGGGCGTGCTGGTCGGAGCGGCCGCGGGCATCGAGGTCGAGCGGCGGGGGGGGCGGCAGGTGCAGGAGGGTCTGGACGTCTGGGGCAGGGGGGACGTTCAGGAACCGACAGAGGGCATGATAGATCATGACGGCGCCGTTGAACTTGCCTTCGAGTGAGTAGCCGGCGACGTGAGGGGTGGCCAGGGCGACGCGGGCCAGCAGGTCGGGGTCGAGGCGCGGTTCGTCCTCCCAGACATCAAGCACGACGGGACGAGGCTGGCCGGTGCGGAGGACTTCCCGCAGGGCGCGGTTGTCTATGACGGGGCCGCGAGAGGTGTTGATGAGTACGGCGGTCGGGGGCAGGGCAGCCAAGCGGCGGCGGTCGAGCAGATGCCAGGTGGCGTCGGGACCAGTGCGGGTGAGCGGCACGTGCAAGGTAATGATGTCGGCGGCGAGGACCTCTTCGAGTGGCGCGAAGCGGGAGTCGCCGGTTTGGCGCCGGCGCGGCGGGTCATTCAGCAGGAGGCTAAGGCCCAGAACGGGGGCTAGACGTTCCAGGCGCGAGCCGATGCGGCCGACGCCGACGATGCCCAGGGTATGGCGGGAGAGGTCCCAGTCGTGCCGGCGAGCGAGCACCAAGAGGGCGGTCAGGACGTACTCGACGACGGAGTCGGCATTGGCGCCGGCGGCGTCGGCGAAGGCGATGCCGCGGCGGTGCAGGTACGGAAGGTCGAGGTGGTCGGCGCCGGTGGTGGCGGCGCCGACGAAGCGGACGGTCGTTCCGTCGAGCAGTTGGGGGCCGACGGGGGTGACGGAGCGGACCAAGAGGATTTCCGCATCGGCGAGGTGGTGGGGTCGGATGGCGCGGCCGGGGAGGCACACCATCCGGCCGAGGGGGCCGAACAGCTCCCGGACAAAGGGGATGTTTTCGTCGGCGATGATCTTCATCAGAGCAGGCTACCATAGTGTCCGCGGGTCTGGCCGGTGAGCCGCAGGCGGGGCGAGTTGCCAGGGGGCTGCTTATAGCATGGCGGGGCGGGCGTGTCAAAACCGGCCCGGAGGCGAAGCGAATGACAATTTTTTCGGGGAGGTTGACAAGCAGGGCGAGGCATGGTATAAGAGGATGGGCGGGGAGTACGGGGAAGCCACTTAGGTGTGAGGCTGTGTGGCGCCGGCATTGCGCGTGGGCGCGTGGTCGGACCAGCGGGGCGGTTGTTTTCGGGGTTGGGGCGGGAGGGAGAGGCAGGGAGTTGGCAGGGATTCATGGCTGAACGAGGCGATTTGGCTACAGGCATTTTGGAGATTACCGAGCGGGGACACGGGTTTCTGCGGGACCGGGAGAATCACTATCGGATAGCGCCGGCAGACCCGTTCGTCAGCCGGGAACAGGTCGAGAGGCTGGCGCTGGCGGAGGGCGCGGAGGTCGAGGCGCAGACCAACGGCCGGCGGGGTCCCAATCCGACGGTGGAGAAGGTGCTGTCGGTCAACGGCGTGGACCCTGGGGACTGGTTCGAGCGGACGAAGTTTGACGATTTTGTGGTGATTGATCCGCAGGGGCATTTGCGGCTGGAGACGGGGGCGGAGCCGCTGGGGACGCGGGTGATAGATCTTCTGACGCCGATCGGGAAGGGTCAGCGCGGGCTGATCGTCTCCCCGCCGCGGGCCGGCAAGACCATCCTCTTGCAGCAGATTGCGCACGGGATCACGACCAACCACCCCGAGGTGCGGTTGATGGTGCTGCTGATCGACGAGCGGCCGGAGGAGGTCACCGACATGCAGCGGAAGATCAAGGGGGAGGTGGTGGCTTCGAGCAACGACAAAGGGGTGGAGAGCCACGTGCGCACGGCCCAGCTGGCGCTGGAGCGGGTGAAACGGCAGGTGGAGGTGGGGCGGGACGTGGTGGTGCTGCTGGATTCGATCACGCGGCTGGGGCGGGCGTTCAACGCCTGGACGAAGAACAGCGGGCGGATCATGTCGGGCGGGATCGACGCCCGGGCCCTGGAGCTGCCCAAGCGGATTTTCGGCAGCGCCCGCAAAGCGGAAGGCGGGGGGTCGCTGACGATCCTGGCCACCGCGTTGATCGACACCGGCAGCCGCATGGACGAGGTGATTTTCCAGGAGTTCAAGGGCACCGGAAACATGGAACTGGTGCTGGATCGGAACCTGGCGAACAAGCGGATTTTCCCGGCCATCGACATTGCGCAATCGGGCACGCGCAAGGAGGAGCTGCTGCTGGACGCGGATACGCTGGAGAAGATCACGCGGCTGCGGCGACACCTGGACAGTATGCCCGCGGGTCAGGACGTGGAGACCCTCGTGCGGGCGTTGCGGAAACACCCTTCGAACGCCAGTTTCCTGGCGGAGATGCCCTAGAGACGACCAGTTCAGGGAGCGGGGCAAGCACCGCGGGTCCGCGCCGGCGAGGGGCCGGGTTGTGGCAGGCGGCCTTTCCGGGGGTAGGGGATCTGCCTAGGTTTGGCCGGGGGAGGCGCCGGAGTCCGGTTTCATTTCCCGGCCCAGGGGGATATAGACGTGGGTGCGTCGCCAGTAGCGGGCGAACTGGGCGGAGTATTCCCTGACCCACTCGGTGAGCGAGGCTTCACCGAGGTCGTGGTTGGCTCGTTGAGATTCGATCCACTTGTGCCTTTCCATTTCCTCGCGTTGGAGGGTCATGTAGGCGCTCATGGCGGCTTCGGCGGTGCGGTACACGATTCTCTTGCGTGCCGGGTCGTACCAGCAGTCGGAGGAGAAGCGGTGCAGTTCGGCCAAGAGGTTGGTGGCGGTGACGGGGTCGAAGTCGGCCTCAATGCTCATTCCTGGGCTTCCGTCGCGGGATTCTCCCCAGCAGGAGTTGCGTAGGGCGGGCGGTCCGGCGGCTCTTGCCCCCGCGGGGTAGTCATGGTTTGAGTCCTGCCAGGCGGCGGAGCTTGGGGGCCTGGTCGGTTTGTTCCCAGGTGAAGTCGGGGCCGGTGCGGCCGAAGTGGCCGTGGCGGGCGGTCTGGAGATAGATCGGCCGGAGGAGTTTGAGGTGGCGGATGATGCCGGCGGGGGTCAGCGGGAAGGTTTCCAGGACGAGGTCCCTGATCTTCTGGTCGGGGATGCGTCCGGTGTCGCGGGTTTCGACGCGGACGGAAACGGGCTGGGCGACGCCGATGGCGTAGGCGACCTGGACTTCGCAGAGGTCGGCGAGGCCGGCGGCGACGATGTTTTTGGCGACGTAGCGGGCCATGTAGGAGGCGGAGCGGTCCACCTTGGAGGGGTCCTTGCCGCTGAAGGCGCCGCCGCCGTGGCGGCCCATGCCGCCGTAGGTGTCCACGATGATCTTTCGGCCGGTGACGCCGCAGTCGCCGTGGGGACCGCCGACGACGAAGCGGCCGGTAGGGTTGACGAAGATTTTGAGGCGTTTATCGACCAGGCGTTTGGGGAGGACGGGGGCGATCACGTGTTTGATGATACCCGCGCGGATTCTTTCGTAGGAGACATCGGAGGCGTGTTGGGCGGAGACGACGACGGCGTCGATGCGGAGTGGTCGGCGGCGGTCGTCGTACTCGACGGTAACCTGGCTTTTGCCGTCGGGTCGGAGCCAGGGGAGCTTGGCGGCGCGGCGGACCTGGGCGAGGCGTTCGACGAGGCGATTGGCGAGGAAGATGGGCAGGGGCATGAGTTCTGGGGTTTCGCGGCAGGCGAAGCCGAACATCATGCCCTGGTCGCCGGCGCCCTGTTCCTTGAAGAGTCCCTGGCCTGGGGTGACGCCCTGGCTGATGTCGGGGGACTGTTTACCGAGGGCGACGATGACGCCGCAGGTGTTGCCGTCGAAGCCGTAGGCGGCGTCGGTGTAGCCGATGTCACAGATGGTCCGGCGAACGACGGCAGGGACGTCCACGACGGCGCGCGAGGTGATCTCGCCGGCGACGACGGCCAGGCCGGTGGTGACGAGGGTTTCGCAGGCGACGCGGCTGAGGGGGTCCTGGTCGAGCATGGCGTCGAGGATGGCGTCGGAGATCTGATCGCACACTTTGTCGGGGTGTCCCATGCAGACGGATTCGCTGGTGAAGAGATAACCCTGGTTTTTGGCTTGGGCACTGGTTTTGGCTTTTCCGGCCACGGCGGTCCTCCTGATAAAACTTCGTGCACTTTTTGTATCACCGTCGGGGGGCTATGATAACGGTCGTGAGAGGTGGGGACAAGAGGCCGAGCGGAGGCAGGGGGCGGCGGGGGCGGGGCAGCAGGTCCGCGTCGGACGCGGGTACGAGCGGGGGCAGTAGCGGTGCACTGCTGGGTCGTGGGCGGCAGAGTGGGTATGTGGCCTGGTGCTGGCTGGGGGGAAGGCCCCAATTTCACAGGGCAGGGGTGGCTATCGTGGTTAGGGCGCGAGGTGAAGAGGGAGTTTCCGTATCGCAGGTCCGTTATAGAGCGGGGTGGCGAGCGACTACCGGTAGGGGAGGTGCGCTGGAGTGGCGGGGGGAGGGCGCGCCTAAGGTGTGTGTGCGAAAGAACTTATAGAGTCAAGCCGGATGGGAGCGCCGGCGGGGAATGGTGGTTGAGGGCGTGCCAGAGGCAGTCAGGAGGTTTGGGGGTGTCAGGGGAAGTCAGACAAGCTAGGACGAGCCGACCTTGACGAAGACGTAAAGGCTGTGTTAGAATAGGGGTTTGGCGGCGGGCTGGAGGGGCGCCGCACGGTCGTGCGGGACTTCCGGGTGGAGTCAGGAGGGGCTAGGCGGGTGGCCCGTCAAGGCGGGTTGAGGCTCCCAACGCGAGGGATAGCGTTTGGAGACCTCTTTGGGGCGAGCGAGATGGACTTGCTCTACGGACTGATTCAAAACTTGACGTTGAGCGAATGGCTGGTGGACGTGGTCCGCGGGGGGCTGACGGGTCTGTACCTGACGATGCTGCTGTTCGTTTCGGCGTTCGGGCTGCACCGGTGGCACCTGGTGTACTTGTATTATCGGCACCGGCGGGGGCGTGGGCCGAGCGAGGGGCGTTTTGCGGAGCTGCCGAGGGTTACGGTGCAGTTGCCGATGTACAACGAGCCGTACGTGGCCGAGCGAGTGATCGAGGCGTGCGGGCGGCTGGATTGGCCGCGGGAGAAGCTGCAGATACAGGTATTGGACGATTCGACGGACGAGACGCGGGGGATGGCGGCGGCGGCGGTGGCGCGGTGGGCGGCGGGGGGCGTGAACATGGAGTACGTTCATCGGACCAACCGGGGGGGGTTCAAGGCGGGGGCGTTGGCGCATGGGCTGGAGACGGCGACGGGGGAGTTTATTGCGATTTTTGACGCGGATTTTGTGCCGGCGGCGGACATTCTGCACCGGCTGATTCACCCCTTCACCGACGCGGAGGTGGGGATGGTGCAGGCGCGGTGGGAGCACATCAACCGCGATCATTCGCTGCTGACGCAGGCCGAGTCGATTTTGCTGGACGGGCACTTCATGATCGAGCACACGTCGCGGAACCGGTCGGGGCGGTTCATGAACTTCAACGGCACGGCGGGGATGTGGCGGCGGGCGTGTCTGGAGAGCGGGGGCGGGTGGGAGCAGGACACGTTGACGGAGGATTTGGACCTGAGCTACCGCTGTCAGTTGCGGGGGTGGAAGTTTGTGTACCTGCCGGAGGTTACGGTGCCGGCGGAGGTGCCGCCGGACATCCAGGGTTTCAAGCAGCAGCAGTTCCGCTGGACGAAGGGTGCGATTCAGGTGGCCAAGAAGTCGCTGGTAAGGGTGCTGCGGAGCGATCTGGGGTGGCGGGTGAAGCTGGAGGCGTTTTTCCATCTGGTCACGCCGATGTCGTACCTGTTCATGACGATTTTGATCATGCTGCTGTTGCCGGTGTTCGGGTTGCGGTTGTCGGTGTTGCGGGAGCAGTCCTTGGCGCGGGCGCTGTTCGACGTGTCGTTGTTTGTGGTGGCCAGTTGTTCGGCGAGCACGTTCTACCTGTGCAGTCAGCGCGAGATCACGAGTGATTGGCGGAAGCGGATGAAGTACGTGCCGTTCCTGATGAGCCTGGGGGTGGGGATTGCGTTGAACAACAGTCGGGCGGTGCTGGAGGCCTGTTTCGGGGAGGAGAGCGCGTTCGAGCGGACGCCGAAGTACGGTCTGGAGCGTCAGAAGCGGCAGGGGGAGTGGTCGGGCAAGGCGAGCAGCTTCGGGCGGAAGGGGTCGCTGATTCCGTACCTGGAGCTGGCGTTTGGCGCGTACGTAACGCTGTGCATAGCGTTGGTGATTCGCCAGGGCATGATCCTGTCGGTGTCGCTGCCGTTTCTGATCATTTTCGCGGTGGGGTATTTCTACGTGGGTGGTTTGACGCTGTACGGGAATTACTTAGCGCAGCAGGGCGCGCGGCCTGCGGCGGCCGAGCAGTCGTTGCTGGCCGGTACGGCGGCTTAGCTGGTGCGGGGGGAAGCGGCCTGCGGCGGGCGTCGCGTGCGTCGGGCGAGGATGGTTACAGCTAATCCTTGCAGGGAAACGGCGGGGCCCTCCAGTGCGGTCCAGAAAGCGGGCATTCCCGCCGTGGCGTCCAGGACGAGGACAGCCGCGCCGCCGGCCAGCATGATCCAGCCCAGGAACTCGATCCAGGGTCGGTAGCGCCGCACGTCCAAGGAGACGAACCAGAGCAGGGCGCCGTGGGTGGCGTAAAAGCCCGACAGAGACCGGGCGAGGTACTCGACGACGGGCCCGGCGGGCAGGGGTCCCAGGCTGAGGCGGCGGTGGACGGCGTCCATCCAGGGCAGAGGCAT
>Ga0315295_10002215_pt1 | contig 16544 bp, 18 predicted proteins | sample YL17G14_0_MG_FD_204453 | JGI IMG/M metagenome (GOLD analysis project Ga0315295, IMG submission 204453) | Sediment microbial communities from Yellowstone Lake, YNP, Wyoming, USA - YL17G14_0 | ecosystem: Environmental > Aquatic > Freshwater > Lake > Sediment | place: USA: Wyoming | collected... | reverse complement strand
AGAGCGACGTTGACAAAGACTCCCGTTTGTAGTATACTCCTCTGCACTCTCGTCATCTGCGCGAGGCTCTCCAAGGGGGCTGTTCGGCCGGAGATGTTCATCCGCGCCGACGTGGCCCAGAAGCGGATTCAAGGAGAACGCCCACAGTGACACGCAAGAGAGAGACGCGATCAGTGACACTCATGATCGTGCCTCATTCTGAACGCCCTCCTCTGGCTTTGCAGATCTCCCTGTGGGTTGTTCCTGTGTCTGTGACCATGCTGCTACTGTTGCTGGTCGGTCTCTTCTACCTGGCCCTCAGCAACCACAGCCTAGGCGCCCAGATAAGAGAACTGGCCGAGCAGCAGACCGTATACGAGGGTCGGGAACGGGAGATGCGTCTCACTATTCTCGCACAACAGGAGGAGGTCACAGGTCTCTCCCAGTCCGTGGAGCGGTTCAGAGCAGGCATGTTGGAGGTGGAGAATCTGTCGCGCCAGATCCGTGAGATGATAGGTCTGGAGGGCGCAGGCGCCGTCGCGACAGCCACGGTCGTGCCCAACACCTTTGGCGCCGAGGGAGGACAAGGAGGCTCAGAATTCGGCGACCATGGCATGTCTCTGGCAGTCGAGGCCAGTTCTGAGCTTGCCGAACTGGAGTCGCTCCTGCCGGAGAACACAGAGGAACTGACCCTCGTGCTGGGGGCCCTGACCGCGAGGGTGGAGAGAGTAGCGCCAGAGAAGCGCGATGATCCGGAGGAGCTGGAGCGGCAGTTGCGGCTTATCGCCGCGGCCCCCAAGGCGTGGCCCTTGGCGGGACCAATCACCTCAGAGTTTGGCTATCGGGTTTTGCCTTCGACGGGCTATCTGGAGTTCCACCAGGCTATAGACATCGGTGCGTGGTATGGCACACCGGTCCTGGCCACCAAGGCGGGCACGGTCGCGTCCGTGGGATGGAGACCGGGACTTGGCTGGACCGTTGTGCTGGAGCACGAAATGGGCTTTATCACGGTCTACGGTCACAACTCCTGGTACTTCGTAGACCCTGGGGACGTGGTGGAAGAAGGACAAAAGATAGCGCTCTCCGGTGACTCGGGGAGGAGTACGGGCCCACATCTTCACTACGAGATCCATCTGAACGATGTGCCCGTAGATCCCATGATCTACCTGACCTTGGGTGAGGAGTAAGGACCCGGTACTACACGCCGGAGTTGATCGCTTTGGTGGCTAGGGAGGGTTGAGCTTTGGCTGATGTTATAGACAGTCCGGCCAGCGACAGGATTGAAAACGTCATAGGGCCTACCGCCACGTTCGTCGGTGAACTCAAGTGCGACGGAGGTGTGCGCATAGACGGGGTTTTCCAGGGCGCTCTGGAGACCATGGGCAACGTTATCGTGGGCGAAACGGCCAAGGTCGTGGCTGACCTGGTGGGTCGCAACATCTCCATCTCGGGGGCCGTCAAAGGGAACATCACCGCCTCCGGAAGACTGGAGATACTATCCACGGGTCTGGTTTGGGGTGACATACAGGTCGCGTCGTTCCTGATCGACGAGGGCGGTGTGTTCAGCGGAAAGAGTCAGATGCCGGCCGAGTTCGAGCCCCTCCTGATAGAGGGCGACCAGGGACCCAAGAGACTCACCGAGCCGAAACAAGAGAGTGCGGAGGATGTAGGGGAGGGCTAACGCGACCCCGAGGCAGGTCTGGGGCTAGCTTCGTCTGGGCTGGCCCTTTTTCTTTCTGGGACCTCTACTCGTTGGCGATGCGTTGCAGTCCTTCGGGGTCGAGGATCTCGATACGCTTGCGGCCTGTGGCCAGCAGGCCCATCGTTCGGAATGTCGTCAGGGTCTGGGTGGCGGTCTCTCGGTGAGTGCCTACGTCGTCTGCCAGGTTTTGGTGAGTCAAGCCGCGGATCGTGGTCCCTTGCTCCTTCATCAGGCGCAGGAGGAGAGAGGCAAGCCTGCCCGCCACGGTCTTGAAGGCGATACCCTCCAGCCGGACCTCGACCTCCAGGAGACGCCTCCCCAGCACCTCCAGGATTCGCAGGGCCACCTGAGGCCGGTCTAGGAGCAGCCGTTCCAGGTCGCCGCGGTCCATCTTCCAGACGGAGCATTCCTCCACCGCCTCGGCGAAGCTATGGTACATCCCCTGACCGATCAACGACATCTCCCCGAAGATGGTACCAGGGCCAAGGGTGCTGGTCACCAGCTTCCTCCCATCGGGAGAAATCCTGTACAGTTGTACCTTCCCCTCCTTGATGAAGAACAGGGCCTCTCCGGTGTCCTCCGGCGCATAGAAGATCTTCCCCACCGCACAGGGGATATTGGTGATGGAGCTTTCCAGAGCTTCTAAGTCCTCGTCGGTCAGATCCCTGAAGATCTCCACCGTCTTGAGATAGCCCACTTGGGTTCTCACGTTTGTCGCCATATCGTGCACTCCATGCCCTGGCCAAAGCAGAGCGGGGCAATGGCCTATTATACTTGACGGCCACCCCCTCGGCAACGCATGTTCACGGTACTGGACACAATGGGGGAGAACCGTTGGTCTTGAGTGCCTGGCTGGTGATCGTGTCGCCAGGCGGCCCGAAGGTCAGAAGGGTGGGACAGGAAAAGGAGCACCGTGTCTTGAAGGGCGTGTGGGGCTCAGGGAGGAAGCACGCGCATTTGGGGGAGATACCGCCCAACGGTTGGAAGTTGAGCGGCGCCCATTAGGCGCTGGAACCACTCTCGCGACACACCAACCGACGGGCCACCACCAACCTCGAGGGTGGCCGGGTTCACTGCAACGCCTCGTCGGCGCCTTTCAGTCCTCGATTCTGTCGCAGTAGTGTCGAGCAAGGAAGAACAGCCATTGGAGCTGACTTCTTTGGAGCAGGCTCACATTGTAGTCGTCAGGAACGTTTTGTGTCGAGATGATCTGCCCGAGATCGGAGATCGTGTACGTCACTCCCTCTTCTGCCTTGCTGGCAGGGGTGACACATGCGCGGATCAATGCCGACATGATCTCCATGAGCGTGTGAGGCCCACCCAGGTATACCCACCAATCCGCTCCGATCCTCACCGCAACATCGACTCGAGTTCCGCGAACCCTGAATGAGCAATCCCATCTCTTCCCCGGGTGCTGAATCACAAAAGTGCTACCTCTAATCTCGACTATGTTGCGAAGGATGTGCCAGTCTTTCTTGTTTGACTGCTTCTTGGTTCCATAAAGCACACCGTAGGTGAAATCAACGTGATCAACTCCTGCTTCCTCCGCCCACTGTTCGGAGTGGCCTACAATGTCGTCCGCGAGATCCTTGCTCATTTCATCATTCAGACACCGAGGCCCTGACTTCAGAGTGGCCAACCTGACGATGTCGGGGTCACACCTACGAGCGTCGAGAACGGAGCTTGCAGAATGCATGGTGCTTGCCACACTCTCCCAACCGTAGATCGGGAGCACAACGTCCTGGACCATCCTTCCGGCGGAAGTCTCCATGGAGGAGAACAGCTTCGCAGGCAAGATGTCCTCTTCGATTTCGCTGACGTAGGAATAGCCCTTCTGCTTCGCGTACAACATGAGTGCGAAAGGGCTCGTGTTGAACTTCTGAAACGAGGAAGATCCAGCAGGGAGCGCTGCCATGTGGCTGTTGATGCGTTGGCGGAAGGCCATCTCCATAGTCAAGATCCTGGCACGCGCGTCGTCAGAGCTGTCAACGTTCTTGAGTGCCGCAAGCAAGTCGCCCTTGGAAAGCACCCTTTCGCCAGGGCGCGGCAGATCGGGATTTCGAGGCACCGACTAACCCTCCTCCATCACAGTCGAGGAACGTCGAGTCCTTGGAAAGGAATACACCAAGCGGGAGTTGTCCTTTCCGTCTTGCCACTGGAATGCGTCGCCGTTCTTGTACCACTGGCGCGTTCTGACATGCGATTGGACGTAGATTCTCCGGCACGGTCGGGGTGGACCCGCGTGGACTTCCCATCCGCGTTCCTCGAGTCTATCAAGCGCCTGTGCGATCACAGCACCGGCAACTTCGCCGAGCCGGACGGGAACAGCGTTGCCTATCTGCGCATACTGCTGAGCCGGGGTGCCACAAACGATCCATTCATCCGGGAATTCCTGTATGCGGCAGTACTCCCGGGCCGTCAATGCCCGGATGCTCTCCGGATGGCAAAGGGCCGTACTTGCGTGGTTAGGCATTGTCACTAGGGTCGGACACGGCAGCTCGTAGCTCAAACGACGCCACCACCCCGAGCGCCCACCCTTGGCAAGAAACGCTTTCCCCATTGACTCGCGTTGTAGCGCTTCGCTAAGATGTCGCCAGTTGCCCCCAGGCGGCACCAAGGACAAATACTTCTTCTTGCGAGGGCTGAAATCCATAATCACCGGATCTTCCTCGCGAAGATCGCGGATGGCGTCACCTAATGTTCGCCACACTTTGGGCGAGTTCGGAACATCTTGGAAGAGGTTCGGCCCAGGGCTGTCTCTCCTTGGTCTCCCGTGCGTTGGGTTCGGGAAGTCACTGTCCTCATTGAACCTGTTGCCGATGAACAACGCCCTCTCGCGGAGTTGGGGCGCACCGTAGTTGACCGCGTTCACTTCGAAGCAGTCCATATGGTAAGAGGCTCCCTCAAGCTCCGCAAGGTCTGCCGCAAACAGTTGCACCACAGAACCGGGCTTTTCGTCCGGCGCCAGAGGCGCGCCGCCCTTCTGTGGTCTCTTCGCGATCGGTCGGTGCCGAATCGCTGCGGACATGAGCCCACGCACGTTCTCCATGAGGAATGCTTTCGGCCTCAGCACCTCGATGAAGCGAATGAAGTCCCAGAGCAAAGTTCCTCGGGGATCCCGAACCGTGCCCCTATTGCCAGCCGTACTGAAGGACTGACAAGGCGGCCCGCCCACAACCACGTCGATATCACCTGGTGCCAACGCGAGGTCTGATAGAAGGTCGGCTGGAGAGAGCTTTCTTATGTCTATCTCGTAGACCCTGGGTGCCTCTTCGAGGTTCCCGTGGCGGATGTTCTCACGGATCGTGTCGCAGAATACAGGTTCCTTCTCGACGCATGCCAACAACTGGAACCGCCCGGTGCGAAGCATCCCGAGGTCGAGCCCCATAGCCCCCGAGAACAGGGAGACTACTGTGTATCTTCGTTCCGTCGCCGTTGCTCCCCGTCACTTCTGCGCAAGTGAGATCTGCTTCGCGCCAGTCGCTGCCTTGTCTTGGATATGCAGATCGTCAGCGAGTCTGCAACTTCATGCTCCCAGAAACGCAATACCGACACTCCCTGGCGCCTCAGTGCCTTAGCAGTCTCCATGTGTCTTTCGCGGTTCCGATCAATCTTGGCTTCCCAGAAGGATCTATTCTTCTTCGGGATGTGTCCACATGTGTTGCAGCCGTGCCAGAAGCAACCATCGATGAACACGGCTAACCGTTCCTCCGGGAAGTAGAAGTCGGGCGATCCCTTAATCTCTCGAACGTTTGTTCGCCACCCACGCACACCCGAGGATACCAGGGCTGCTCGGAAACGCGCTTCGGTGGTGCGGTTTCCCTTGCCGCGCACCCCCTTCATTATCTGGCTGTGCTGGGGCTTGACTTCGGTGAATCGGCCACCCGGCAGCTTCTCTCGCAGCTTCCGCTCCATCCTCTGGCCTCTCTGATACGCGCCGTCCGGTTCAATGTCCCACAGCGCTGCGCCTCCGGTGGATTGGTCGTACGGGCCTTGCGCGTTCGACAGAGCTCTTCATGCCTTGGGGCAAGCAACCAACTACGGGGAATCCTGCTTTGCCTCTGCTGGTGTGTCGTACATCGAATGCCCCCTTGTCCCTGCAGGCGTCGCACGTATGCAGTTCTGGCGTACGACGCCGGGTCTGGAGTCCAGTGTGTGGGGTTGCCGGGCCCAACAATTCTAGGCCAGGTCCCTGTAATGGTCAAGCGGCACTAGGAGACATCGTGGGAGCCCCAAGCGAAAGATGCCCCCTGATCGAGTCTGCGACGCCACGCGCCTCAGGCACTACCCCACCGCACCGAGCGGGCCGGCCTCCACTGGATCAAGCGCTGCCTCTACTTCCACGACGTCCGGCACTCGGCGGACGGGACGGCGATGACGACATCCTCCCCCGAGAGCTGCTTCTTGATCTGCGACGGCCAATCTCTGCCGGGGGAGTGCTCCTCGGCCACGAGTACGCGAGGGCCGTGAGCCCTTGGCGGGCTCGCTCACTCGATGGGCGCCATCGGCTGGACGCCCGTGCTAGGCGCGTTTACTATTATTGGAATGCAGTTGCAGTTCATCGGTAGGCCATGTTGCGCCTTCAGATATCTAACTCGCCTTCAACTGCATGACGCGACGAGCACTAGGCACACTTGAGCGAGGTTGGCATTCATCGCGTCACCAAAAGGTAAATCCCAACTAGGAAACACACCGCTGTTGCCAATACGACCGCCACTCTAAATGGAGACCAGATGCGCTTGGTATATAGAGCCGTTTGTTCAAGGTACAATCGGTCTTCAATCTTTTGGAGGTTGAGGACTGCACGTCTCTCGCCATCGGACAAGCCGCGCATATGAAAGATGACGGCAATGCCAATGCAACCGACAACAAGCAGCGTCAACCCTATCGCCAGCTTGGTTTTTTCGATAACGGTTCCAGTGGTTAAAGCCAACAGGGTCAAAAAGGCGAAGGGTATTTGCCAGAGTTGGCTACTATACCATCTGCAGCGTTCGTTGAGTTGGCTCAATTGCTCCCTCAAGGAATCGGCATCGGCTTTGTGGTCATCTGTGGTTGCCATTCTGTTTGCTCTGCCCGAAGTACCCCCACCGAGGCTTCGTTATTTCTTCCTCTTCGCTGATGCGTGTATGCCCCCTAACGGTCTCGAGCTCAGCTGGCGGGCGGCTCGGGCAACGGCTCACTCATTCTCGCGCATTCCGGCGGCCAAGGCACGCTCCAACTTTCCGCATGCCATCCGGGTCCGCTCCAGCGACTTGTTAGCCCCCGCAGAAAGTCCCTTCCAGCGCCACGACGGCGTGAGCGTTTATGGTATCTCAGGCTTGGACTCAGTGGGTTTGGGTTCGGCGGGCTTAGGACGGGTTGTCTTGTGGCGCCTTCTCACCTTTGGTGGGCCAATCTGCTCACACGCTTCACTCGACAGCATGTCGTGCAGGGCCTTGGCGAGATCCTCTGTGTCGATTAGGATGCCAGTATCATGGCGAATCTCTGTTCGGATGACCCTGAGGGTCTTTTCCTGGAACAAGGCCCTGCCGATCGATGATGCGCCCAGAGCAGTCGTTATCTCCCAGTACTCGTCGAGCTGCCCTTTGCCAAGGGACTTCTTGTGGAGAAGGCCTAGCCTTACGGCGGCCTCCTCGAATCGTGCTTCCTCATCGAGACTCAGGGCGAATGCGCGCTCGTATTCGATGCCCTCCTCAAACGTGAGGTGGTAGAGGTTCCAGTCGACGCCGTTTGTCAGAAGAACCCACCGGTAGTTGTTGCGCGAAGCGTACGCTTGGGCCTGATCGATGTGCTTGTCGCGCAGACGGACCCCGGCGGCCTTTGCTTCGACGAGGAGTCGGACCCGGTCATCGATCTTAATGGTAACGTCAACGTACTTGCCCTTCATTTCGGCTTCGTGACCTATGTCCCTGAGGGGATCGTAGCCGAGGACATTCTCAAAGAAGCGGCAGATCCTCTGCACCGTGTCTGCCTCATTCAGGCCGTCATCTCGGGCGGCGATGAGAATAGGGGTGAATTTCCTCAGGGGCTTGCGAATGTCGACTCTCATTGTGTCCTCCGTACAGTTGTAGCAGCGACGTGGTGTCGGACGGATGATGGTGCGGCGGCTAACTATTGACTATGCGGAATCCACCTTTATATCTTCCAGGGTGTCTTGGACGGAATCCTCCTGGCGGCTGCGAGTTCACCGGCGCCCACTAGGCGCTGGAACCACTCTAGCGCCGCGGCCACCGCCGGTCCATTCCCAGTCCCGGCGCGGCCGGCACCGGCTGGCCAGCGGGCGCAGCGCCGCTTTCGGTGTGCAGAGCTGAATGGAGGATGAGATCGCTGCTAGGAAGTCACCTTGCAGCTCCACTTCGGATAGTCGTCGCCCTTGTGACGGTTGTTCTCCCATTGAAGGGGCTGAAGGTTCGACGGATCGTCGGTCCCTCCAGCGGAAGCTGGCCTCACGTGGTCGATTTCCCACCCCCATTGCTCAGCCTTCCCGTACCTGTCGCGCTTCATGCTGGCGCTGCATCGGTCCTTTCGAAAGCCAGGGTACCCTGGCTCCGGGGTTCCCTTTGCCCACACGACCTCGATGGTCGCACTATCGAAAGCACTCCCATCTGATCGGCTATTTGGCTGTCTCGGCATCATGAATCCTCCTTGTCCACAGACTATGACCTATAGCCCAGTGGGGTCACCGACTGCCCAACGGCTATGAGCTCTCGTGCCCCGCATGGCTTCTCGCATCACAATGCCGCGGCTGGCGACATCCGCTCCAGCGCGTCGCTTGATGGCGTACGATCTATGTGGGAGTTACTTTCACAAGCCCGAAGCCAATTAGCTCCTTCAGCAAGTCTGCTGTCTTGCTGTCAATGCTGTCAACCTCAAACTCGATATACCCAATGCTCTGAAAATTGGTTGGAAAGTGTAGCCCCTTCTCTTTGAAGATCACTATGCGATCCTCGTACAGAAATGAAGCCGCGCCTAGTTCGTGCACTACATTTTCGCTGGGCCTCCAAACCTCATTCCCGTTCTCATCAAAGAACTTCTCGTCGCACGTGAAGATGAGAATGGCCGAACCGCACTGCAACATTGTTTCGCGCACTTTCTGGGAGATTGGTCGGCCCAGGTTCGCTTCCTCGATGGTTACCTTGTAGGGAATCTGGAAGGTGCTCAGGAACTTCTGAAGCTTCTCCAGCGGCTTCTTGTTCTTGCCATGACCTATGAATATGCGCCGAGGTTTCTTTTCTTCCTCTGGCGCATGAGCTAGAGCCTCTTCTTTGTCAGGCTCATGCTGAAGTTGCTGTTCGACCTTGTCCGTTTCTGTCGGCTCCTCGGCCCAAGGCTCTTCGACCGCAGCCGTAGCTTCTCCCGAAGCAAGCGGAGTGTCGAAGAGAACGTGAGCTGAGCCTTGGATATCCCGAATAATCCCTACGAAACGTCCGTTCTCGACTGTGAGGCGCGCGCATTCGTCTGCGTGGTTCTCGGGTACGTCGTACTCTGCAACAAGTATCTTGCCCAGCATTTCCGGCGATGGCATCTTCTTGTCGCGATAGTCCCGGTAGAATCGCCCGAAAACTTCCGGCGTAGTCGCGGCTTCACGCAGGGCCGCCATCCTCTTTGCCGGGTCTGCGGCCTGGGTCGCGTATCGCCCGATATCTGTAAGTTCGATCTCAGTGGCTTTCTCGGTCCCCTCCGTGAGCCCATATTGATGGGAGGAACTTAGGAGATAACGAAAGTTGCTACTACTTGGAGCAATGCCGAGGGCATCTGCAAGAAGCAATCTCTTGAATGGCTTGCCCGCCATCTCGTCCATGATCTTCTGGGATACGGCCAAGGACTCCTCTAACGTGTCCCTTGGAAAGTTGCGGTACTTCTTCATTGTACTCATCGTTCCCCCCTCGAGATCTCGCTTATGTAGGAGAAAGCCTACCCAGCAGCACTCCCGCTGATGCAAACGGGACACCATGCAATTATTGAGCATGCGAAATCCACCTTCGCCTCTCTCACGGTATCTTGGATGGTATCCTCCTGGCTCCCGGCGGTAGTTGCGCGTGCGCAACGTTCCCGGATAGTAGCCCTGTGCCCGCCCTCATGTAGAATACGTGGGATTGCACAACCATCATAGACCAGATGGCAGAAAAAGTCAACCCGCCTTGGACCACGCCGTGGTAGGCTCAAGGAGAAGGATCTCGTAGTCGAGTCCGTGATGGAAGGCGCCGCGTTCCTGCTCCATAGGTACACGCGCAGTTCATCCGGGCTCGGCAGCCCGATCTGGTTGCACCTTCCCTGCCACACCAGTTATAATCGCCCCTGACATTGCCTCTAAGGGACGGTGAACTATGGATCCAGTAGCGTTTAGATTGCCGATCATAGGCCTACCCATATACTCGTACGGCATCATAACGGTGACCTGCATCCTCATCGGCTGTTTCGTGGGCACCCTCGAAGCCAAGAGGAGAGGCCAGAACGCGGACCATGTCTGGAGCGGACTGATCCTGGCGATCATCTTCGGTCTGATCGGAGCCAGGCTCTATCACGTGATCGCCAGCCCGCAAGACCTCGTGCGAGGCTTTGACTACTACCGCCAGCACCCTGGGCAGCATTGGCAGGCCGGGTGACTACTCCACCAGATGAACCCATGGCAGAGCTGACTGGACCACGCGAGCAAGCCCACCATCGGCGGTCCAGAACTCACCCTCCAGCAGTTCAGCCAGGGCGAGATAGTGAGCATCGTAGGCAGCAGGGAGAGACAACCTGTTGGCCAGCTCCAGAGCACGCCAGTGCAAATCAGGCCCTCCATGGAGTTCGAGCGGAAGAGCTAGCGCGGCCTTGAAGGCCAATTCCACTGCGGCTGTACTTATGTAGCCAAGCTTCTGATAGCGGTACAGCGCATTGGCTACTTCGTAGAGGAGCAATGTGGGCGCAGCGAGTTGCCGTCCCTCGGAGTCCCATCGTTCCCACCAGGACTGAATCGACTCGTCGGCTGGATCCGCGACCAAGCGAAGGACCAGGTTGGCATCAACGCATAGCCAGGAGCTGCCCATCGCGACCCTCCCGAGCTTCCTCAAGTATCTCCTCCGGTCGTGGCAGAGTGCGGCCACCCAGATCAGCTTGAATCTGAGCGCGCGCTCCGTCTACCAGTTCCTTCCATTCATCCTGCTGCTGTCGCTTCCGTAGGCGCTCGTATTCCTCCACAGATAAGACCACCACATGAGACTTGCCCCCGCGTTCGACGATAATGGCCTCGTTAGTTTCCACGGCCTCTCGCATCAACTCGCCGAAGTGGATGCGCGCCTCAGTAGCACTCACCACACGTCCCATGGTATCCTCCCATTAATCAATCAATTATTCAATGTTATTGTACACCATGCTGACTTGAAAGTCAAGGTGATAGAGCTCACAAGAAGCTTAGACCATACACTCTCACTCCCAACGCAGGTAGTCCAAGCTCCCCGGCCGCGTCTGGTTGCGGACCCTGCCTCACACCAGCTATAATGGCGCCAATACAGCTCTCGAAAGGAACGCGATAGCATGGATCCTGTAGCATTCAGATTGCCGGTGATAGGCCTACCCATATACTGGTACGGCATCATAACAGTGACCTGCATCCTCATCGGTTGTGTGGTCGCCACGGTTGAAGCCAAGAGGAGAGGCCAGAACCCCGATCACATCTGGAACGGATTGATTCTGGTGATCATCTTCGGTTTGATCGGAGCCAGGCTCTATCACGTAATCTCCAGCCCTCAGGGCCTCATGCGGGGGCTCGACTACTATCTCCAACACCCCGTGGAGATCTTGATGATACGGCAGGGCGGCCTGGGCATCTTCGGCGCCATAGCCGGAGGCGTCCTGGCCGTCTTCGTCTATGCCCGCTGGCAGAAGCTGGTCTTCCCCACCTGGCTCGACATCGCGGCGCCCGGCCTCGCTCTGGGGCAGGCCATTGGCCGGTGGGGCAACTTCTTCAACCAGGAACTGTACGGGTACCCCACCACCGTCCCCTGGGGCATACCCATAGACCAACGCTTCCGCCTGCCCCAGTACGCCAACCTGCCCGAGAGCACCCGCTTTCACCCCACTTTCCTCTACGAGTCCATCTGGAACCTGGTGGTCTTCCTGATCTTGATCTACGTTGGCCGCCGTTTTGCGGACCGTTTTCTGACGGGCGACGTCTTCCTCCTCTATTGTGTCCTCTACCCTCTGGGGCGGTTCTTCATAGAGTTCCAGCGGCCCGATGCCTGGCTGCTGGGACCTCTCGCGGCTGCGCAGGTGTTGTCTCTCTTCATCATGGCTGCCGCCATAGTCATTATGGTCTACCGCCATCGCCGCCGACCCGTGAAGGAGGCGGCCCCTGTGGACACGACTGGCGAGGCTTAGCGAGGCCAGCACGTCGGTCATTCCGGCTCAGACCGTTGTCCCTCCCCCGCGATGACCCGGAGGACCAACGTTATCCCTTGGAGGATGGAATTGATCGGGAAGACATTGGCCACCATGCAAGCGCACGTGTCGGGGCACCTGGCCAGAAACCACGTGGCCGAGATTGCCAGGTACCACCGCCTCCAGGCTTCCCCCGGCTTCCGCCAGGCGGCCCAGTATTGTCAAGAGAGCTTCGAGGAGTCTGGGATCCACGCCGAGGTCCTGGGCTTTCCGGCCCGGGAGGGCACTACCTGCTGGGGATGGCCTATGTTCCAGGAGTGGGAGGCCACTGAAGGTGTGCTTCGCCTCATCGAGCCCCCCGAGCAGAGCAGGAAGCTCGCCGACTACAACGAGGCCAGACTCAGCCTGATTCAACGCAGTGCGCCCTTCGAGGGCCAGGCCGAGGTGGTGCTCCTCGAAGATGGCGAAGAGTGGGCCGAATACGAGGGCCTGGACGTCAGGGGCAAGGTGGTGCTGACCAAGGGAGACAGGGACCGGGTGCACTATCTGGCGGTGGAGAAGCACGGCGCATTGGGCATCATCACCGACACCCTGAAGGAGCTGCCAGGGCTGCGACATCCCATGGATCTCCCTGATGCTCTACAGTACACCTCTTTCTGGTGGTATGGCGGCGAGACCAGGTGTTTTGGCTTCGTCCTGTCCCCCAAAGAGGGCGCCCGCCTGCGCCTCTTGCTCAAGGAACGCCAACGAGACGGCAAACCACCGGTGAAGGTGCAGGTGTCCGTGAAGAGCAGGTTCTGGGACGGCGAGATCAACACCGTATCGGCTCTTATCCCCGGCCAGACCAAAGAAGAGGTGCTCCTCCTGGCCCACCTGTGCCATCCCCAGGGTGCGGCGAACGACAACGCCTCCGGATCGGCCACGGTGCTGGAGGCAGCTCGCGTACTGCAATCGCTGATCTCCACAGGCACTCTGGCCCAGCCCCGTCGAGGCATCAGATTTCTGCTCGTCCCGGAGATGCTCGGTTTTGCCGCGTATCTGGCCAACAATGAACACCTGATCCCAAAGATGGTCGCTGCTCTCAACCTGGACATGGTGGGTGAGGATCAGAACCTGTGCGGAAGCACCATGACCATCGAGCAGGCGCCGGCATCGTTCGCCAACTACGCCGACGATCTCGTGGTGCGATTGGTGGAAGAGACATCCTCCGGCGCCACCAACTACGCCGGCCTGGAAGGCCAGGCCGCCTCGAGGCACGCCGTCACCCCCTTTTCCGGGGGCAGCGATCACTGCCTGCTCATCGATCCCAGCGTGGGCGTACCCTGTCCCATGATCAATCAGTGGCCGGACAAGTTCTACCACACCAGCGCAGACACCCTGGACAAAGTCGACCCCGCCATGCTGACCCGCGTTGGTAGCATCGCCGCCACCTACGCCTACTTCCTGGCCCATGCCGGCCCAGAGGAGGCTGTCTGGCTGGCCGAGGAGGTCTTGTCCCGGCACAAGACCCGAGTACTGGCTCTGACCAGAGATGGTCTGACCCGCTCCAGAGGCGCTGACCACTCACCCGAGGATGGGGAGATGCTGTCGAGGCGAGTACGTTTTCTCCAGCAGCGCGCCGAAAAGGCTCTGCAATCCATCCTGCGGCTGGCCGACGTGGACGTGTCCGCCTGGCAAGAGGAGGCCCTCGCCTTCGCCGAGGCAGAACTGGCCAGGATCGCCAAGCTCGTCCCCCTCTCTCCCGCGAAGCCACCGGCTGGCGCCTGGGAGCAGGAGGCCGCCTCCATCGTTCTCAGAAGGCTTTGCCCGGGACCCATCGACCCCAAGAACTTCATCAACAGGATGAGCGACGAGGAGCACGAAACGTGGTGGCGCGTCTACAAGGAGAGGCCTGAGGCCACGTACGTCTACCCCGCTCTGCTGCTGTACTGGGCAGACGGCCACCGCAACGTGCAGGAAATCAGTGACCTCATCGAGTTGGAGATGGGGAAACGGGTGACGGAGTTGCTGGTCACCTGCTGCCAGCTGTGGCAGCGACTGGGACTGGTGGAGTTGTCAACCGCGTCCTAGGTCGCCTCTGGCGAAGGCAGGGGTAGTGTGAAGCTGAAGGTCGCGCCCTGACCCTCGGTGCTCTCCACCCAGACCCTTCCTCCGTGGGCCTCCACCAGGCGCTTGACGATGGCAAGACCCAGCCCGGCTCCACCTGTGGCCCTCGACCGGGTTCTGTCACCGCGGTAGAAGCGCTCGAAAACGAGAGATTGCTCCTCGGGGCTGAGTCCCGGTCCCTGGTCCACCACGTCCACCTGCACTCCATCTGTGGCCCGTCTGGTCCTCACGGTGACCACCCCACCCTCAGCGCTATGCCGCAGCGCGTTGTCAACCAGATTGGATATTACCTGCCCGATGCGCTGCGAATCGACGGAGACCAAGGGCAGGTCAGATGCCAGGTCCGTGACTATGGATATGCCTTCGCTTTGGGCCCGTGTAGCCACATTCGTCAGCACGCGCCCTATCAGAGACGACACGTCCGTGATCTCGGGTTCGATCCTCAGCTGACCAGCCTCGGCCAGGGCCAGCTCCTGGAGGTCGTCCACCAGCCTGGAGAGAAGCACAGCTTCTCTATGTATGGAGCTCACGTTCTCCTTCGTGGGCTGGAACACCCCGTCAGCGATGGCCTCCAAGTTCCCACGGATCACAGAGAGCGGCGTCCGCAACTCATGGGCGATGTCGGCGGTCATGTTCCGGCGCAGCTCCTCCGCTCGGGAGAGATTTTCCGCCATTTCGTTGAAAGCCCTACCCAGCTCGCCTATCTCGTCCTTGGACCTGATGTTCACGCGCTGGCTTAGATCTCCACCGGCGATGCCCTGAGCGGCGGTCTTCAGCTTCCGCAGCGGGCCGGTGAGTTGCCAGGTCAAAAGTAGTCCCAGCAGAATCGCCACCGCACAGGCCGCGACGCCTACAGGCACGATGGTCTCACGGAGGCGTTGCAGAAACGCCTCCTCCGGCTCACGAAGGAACGTTTCGGAGGTGCCAGGCAACAGGAATCCCACTTCTTGCCCGTCTACCTCGATGGGGATACCCCCGCCCAGTTGGGCCTGTGAGAGCTGCACTCCGATGTCCTCGACTCGGGAAGCCGCAACCACCACTCCGTTCTCATCAGCCACCTGGAACTGCCAGGCTCCGGGCATCCCTGGAGCCATCACCGGGCCCATTCCGTGACCCATATGCCCCGGCCGGGCCATCACCAGAGCGTACAACCCCTCCCAGGTACCCCACTCTTCGTAGTAGATGGTCAGGGCTTCGGCCAGCACCTCTCTTTCCGTATCTCGGCTGCGCCTCACGAAGCTCTCGAAGTTCCTCACTGTGACCACACCGGGCACAAGCACTGCCATACCCACCCCCAGCAGGGTGACGAGTACCAGGGCCGCTGTTAGCTTGAACCACAGGCTTCTCACGGCATCAATCCTCGAACTTGTAGCCTATGCCATACACAGTCTTGACACGTTGGGGATTGCGGGCATCCTGTTCGAGTTTCTGGCGAAGGTTCTTGATGTGCACATCAATGGTTCGCTCGTAGCCATCATAGGCGTATCCCTGGACTGCTTCCAGCAACTGCGAGCGGCTGAAGGCCCTTCCCGGATCCTCCATCATGGTGGCCAACAGATCGAACTCTGTCGGTGTCAAATCGATGGCCTGGCCTCGCACCTCAACCAGGTGGCGAGAAAGATCAACCGTGATATCGCCATGGGAGAAACGCTCTGGTCTGGCAGGCATGCCTTCCACGCGGCGAAGCACACTCCGCACGCGCGCCACCAGCTCCCGTGGCGAGAAGGGCTTGGTTACATAGTCGTCCGCTCCTAGTTCCAGCCCGATGAGCTTGTCGCTCTCCTCCACGCGCGCCGTGAGCATGATGATGGGCACATCCGATTCCTTCCTCAGGGCCCGACACACGTCCCAACCGTCCATCTCGGGCAGCATGAGGTCCAGAATGACCAGGTCCGGCCTGTCGTTGCGGGCGATCTGCATGGCCTTCTTGCCGTCGTAGGCCACCGCCACCTCGAATCCGACCTGCTCCAAGTAGGTCCGAACCAGCTTCACGATCCCCGGATCGTCGTCTACCACCAACACTCTGCTCATCGCGATCACCTCTAGGATGGGCCCTACAGACTCAGGTGGCCCGCAATGGTAGCATACTTCAGGGCTGTGTCGGTGTCAAAAGACCGCAGCCTCATGGTCCCCACGAAATCACTCTCTCATACGTTGCGGTGTATTGGATCTCCAAGGCATCCGTGACGTTCTCCAGTATCTCCCTCTGATCGCTGCCATCGGCGTCCATCACGTAGAACTCCCACTTGCCCCCGCGGTCCAACAGATTGAGGACCCGTGAAGATGGGTTGTGACTCTTTCTATTCACGCCCTCACCGAGGGCTTAGGAATGGCGCATGTTCGGCGCCGCAAAGCACCCATCCGCCTGCTCTTGTCAGCCCATGATTGCCTCCCG
>Ga0315295_10002214_pt1 | contig 16544 bp, 25 predicted proteins | sample YL17G14_0_MG_FD_204453 | JGI IMG/M metagenome (GOLD analysis project Ga0315295, IMG submission 204453) | Sediment microbial communities from Yellowstone Lake, YNP, Wyoming, USA - YL17G14_0 | ecosystem: Environmental > Aquatic > Freshwater > Lake > Sediment | place: USA: Wyoming | collected... | reverse complement strand
CGATGTCACTTCAGGGTCTGCTCCATTATCCGTCTCCTTTACTGACTCAACTACGGGAAGTCCTACTGGTTGGACATGGTTCTTTGGTGATGAACCCTATACTCAAGTGTGGTCTCAGCAGAATGCAAGTGCTGGCTGGACCGGTAGGTTTGGTGCCTCTAGTGTTACACTACCAGACGGTAGCATAGTTTTGATGGGCGGAAATGATGGTGGCTATAAGAATGACGTATGGAGGTCTACAGATAAGGGTGTAATCTGGACTAGGATAAATTCAAGTGCGGGTTGGGAAGCTAGAGAGTACCCGAGCAGCTTGGTGCTGCCAGATGGGAGTATTATTCTGATGGGGGGCACTACCTCTGTAGCCTATAAGAATGATGTATGGAAGTCTACAGATAAGGGTACAACCTGGACTAGAATAAACTCAAGTGCTGGTTGGACGGCAAGAACTCAACTCAGTAGTGCAGTGATGCCAGACGGTAGTGTCATAATTATGGGTGGTACTGGTGCAGCAAACCAGAATGACGTCTGGAGATCAACAGATGCAGGCATAACTTGGATCCAGATGAACGCTAGCGCCGGATGGGTACCCAGATCAAGCCACAGCAGTGTGGCGTTGGCCGATGGTAGCATAGTACTAATGGGCGGCTATGATGGCAGTACCAGCAAAAATGATGTGTGGAGATCTACAGATAATGGAGTAATCTGGACACAGCTGAATGCAAGTGCCGGTTGGACAGAAAGACGCCTATTCAGTAGTGTATCTATGCCTGATGGGAGCATTGTTCTAATGGGGGGTTTCAACTGGAATATTATTAATTTCCGCTTTAATGATGTATGGAGATCAACCGATAAAGGTGTAACCTGGACTAGGATAAATGCCGGGGCTGGGTGGGTTGGAAGAAATGCCCACAGTAGTGTGGTGATTCCAGATGGTAACATCATTCTAATGGGAGGATACGACGGTAGCAATTACAAGAATGATGTCTGGTCATTTAACCCCAGCGGTTCTTCTCTGCAGAATCCTATACATACCTATGTATCTTTTGGGAACTATTCGGTAGTATTGCAGGCATACAATTCAGACAAGTATAATGCAACCATACCCGGAAGATATTGGATCAATGTCTCACCAGTAGTACCTACAGCTTCTTTCACTAGTAGTGTCACCTCTGGTAATGAGCCACTATCAGTCTCATTTGTTGATACATCTACAGATACTCCTACAGCTTGGAACTGGTCTTTCAGAAATGTTATTGGGAACAACACGGAAGTCTGGTGGACCACCACCCAAAGCCCCTTGCACACTTTCGGGGCTGGTAACTTCTCAATTAAGTTAAACGCCTCTAACAGTGCTGGATACAACATCTCAGCACAGATTACATTCATAAACGTCAGTACTTCAGTAATTCCCACCCCAACACCAACCCCAGTCCCGACAGGGGTAGCCGCCCAATTCGACGCTAGTCCGAGAACAGGCAATGCCTCCATGAATGTCAGCTTTACAGACTTGTCTACTGGTTATCCCACAACGTGGAATTGGAGTTTCGGTGATGGAATCTGGACAAACGGTACTACTCAGAATCCATTCCATCTCTATACCTTGGCCGGTTCATACAGTATAACACTCGTGGTTAATTCTACTGAGACCAACCACTCACTTACGAAGAACAACTTCATCTTTGTCTATCCAGAGGTTCCCCCCACGGCGGCCATCTCCGCAAATTTCGTGGGTTCTCCACTAAGGGGAAGTGCTCCGATGAATGTTAGTTTCACGGATGTTTCTGACGGATATCCAACCTCGTGGAATTGGTCCTTTGGTGACGGAAACTTCTCAGAGGAGCAGAACCCTACTAATGAGTACATTACTCCTGGGATTTACACAGTGTCTCTAAATGCTTCTACGATGACAGATTACAATATTAGCATAAAAACAAGCTATCTCATAGTTTGGGCTCCAACCCCAACTCCCACACCTACCCCAACACCAGTACCTACCCCGGTTATGATCACAGCACAATTTGTTGCGAGTCCACTATCCGGAAGTAATCCCCTATTCGTATCATTCACAGATTTATCAACAGGACCACCAACAGCCTGGAACTGGTCATTCGGGGATTTGACATATGATACTACCCAATACCCAACACACACATATAGCAGCGTAGGCAACTATACTGTTGAGCTGTTTGTGTCAAATACTGAGGGGAATAGTACAGCGATTAAGGCCAACTATATTGTTGTGGTAGCCCCTACTCCAACCACGGCTCCTACTTATGCTCTTCCATTTACAGCCCAGTTCGTGGGTACGCCACTAACCGGATCAGCACCTCTGGATGTGTCCTTCACAGACTTGACGGCTGGTGGCCCACCAACTGCTTGGGACTGGTCATTCGGGGATGGTTCTGCCAATGTTACATTGCAGAACCCCTTACACAGGTATAACTTGCCGGGGAACTATACAGTAATGCTGAATGCCTCAACCTCTACAACCTATGATAGGCTGACTAGAGTTGAGTATGTTGTAGTTTCTGCAGTGGGACCCACTCCTACCCCAACTGGACCCACCCTTACTCCTACCCCAACACCAATCAATGCCAGCAATGTTAGCCCATTCTCCATGACGGCCCAGCGTGGAGAGACCTGGATAAAGTGGTCTTGGAAGGTTCAGCCAGAGTATTCAGGAAAGTACGTAACTATGCAAGCTGTGATTGATGGTGAAGTAGTTTATCAACAACCACTATGGGACATCTCAACTTCTGAGATCCCAGAAACTTATACTCTAGACGGAATTAATTCGCAGGAGGAGCATAAACTGACTCTGGACTTAATAGATAATGTTGATGGAACGGTATTGGTCCATGACAGCCTCAAATTGGAGACCATCACAGACTCCAGTTTTTACCTGATGCTGTTCGGAGTTGCTATCGCCTTGTTGCTCATTGCCGTCTATTTAGGCAAGGGATTGGTTCCCTTCGTACTGTCGGTGTTGTCCATAATTATTGCTCTGTATCTCGTAGTATCACTGCAGGAACACAACAAAGAGTTTGCTATAGTTGTAACCATCTTTGCAGTATTCGCAGGGTTCTTGATAGTTTCATCAGTGTACAAGATGGCTATAGCCAGAAATGATTGGAGTGAGTAATATGAAACAACTGAGGGTTGGACTACTAATCATCGTATGTCTGTCTTTGATTTGTCCGATGAATGCGATGATAACTAATCTGACCCAAACACACGGTGAAACTTGGATAAAGTTTGCCTGGGCTATAGATAATGCAGACTATGGTACTGATAAGTATCTTTCCCTTTATCTTGATGGTACCCAAACATTCAGGACAGACCTGAATACTACCCCTCTACTACTAGTTACCAAAGACTACTATCTTACAGATCTTAAACCTAATGAGCAACACAATGCAAAATTGATACTGGTGGACAACTCAACAGTTCCACCCTCCACACTAGACAGTAGGAGCCTGCAGGTGATGACGAATCAGTCGGTTACATATTACTACATTATTTTGGCCCTGATTCTGATCCTGCTATTCCTCTCCCTGATAATGGCGAAGAATAGATATGAGACAGTTGCTATAGTTTTCAACGTAGGAGCAGTGATCTTCTCAGCTTATTTAGCCATCGCCACACAGGAGTCAAACAAAGCATTCTCGGGAGTAGCCATACTCTTGGCTGTGGTTAGTGGAGCGATCTTGCTGTTCTTGATCTATGAAATCGTAGAAGATAAAAAAACTTGGAGGGACTGAAATGAGATATATTAGAGACGGAATGCGGCGCAAGGCCCAAGTAAGTGAGCAAATCCCCAACGGTGGGAAGATGAAGTGCAGAGAAAGTATAGAAGTATTGATCAAAGACTGGGACGGGAAGGTACTTTGGAGATGGGAGGCCGGTAGAGGAAACCTTAACCAAGGTTTATATGAAACACTAGACTTTGCGCAGAAAAAGTTAAACCTTGATCTCAATGATGTGCTGTATCCAAAGCCAAAGCCTCAGGAACAGCCCGCACCACAACCCAGGCAGATGAACAGTGGAGCTGGTACAGATGCCGCCCAACCACAAGCCACGTAATATTCTGTCAGAGGCCGGTGAGGTGTGGAATGGTTCTATCAGAGATCTCTCCAAAGATCTCACAAAAAGGCACAAACAGGGTGTGGAGACAGTGAGAAAAGTAGACGGCGTGCCAGGACCCAAATCCAAGTGTCGCAACTGTGGGTACCGGCTGAATACCCGAGCTCAAGTATGCCCCAACTGCGGGTTTCCTTGCTCAAGGAGGATATGATTATATGGGATTGCACCCCACTATGAGTGTCCAAAACCTTTTGGGCATTGCACGTCCACCTTTAACCAATATCAACTCCAACCCATTTTAGGTGATTTCTAATGTTCAAAATTACTCTTCCGTATATTCCAACGCCGATCAAAAAGGATATACTGACTGCTGTTTGGCAAGGCGGAGTTCTCTGGTCCTTGCTGAATTTTGTGGTGAGCAATGACCGGGAGCTGATAATGGCTACTATTCTGTGTCTGATCTTTATTTCGGCTTCAATACACACAGCTCTCCAGCCCATGAAGTATTTGAATCAAGAAGATCAATGATACCTGTTTTTATCGCCCTGTTTATTCTCAGGCTCAAAGGCCACAATGCAAACGTGGGTAGAATTTGCATTGCCTGGAATGGTGTGGGGGTTTTTCCTTAATAGGCTGTTTACAGAGTACCTCTCTACCAGCCCATCTTTCTCCAGTTTCTCTAACTTAGCTGTATGTGCTTCTATAGCAGCATTATCATTTGTTGGGATATAGACCACTTTGCAGACCTCTTTTCCATCTAATTCAAGCATACAGTTTCTGCTCCTTTGTATTGATCTATTTGGTCTCACGGAGACAAAAAGGTTCTTTATGGCTGAGGATCACAAAGAGGAATGGAGTAGAAGCCTACATGAACACCGAGTTAAATCCAGGTCTAGCATCAGCAACCATAGAGTGACCTTTATGTGGAATTGCTCCCCATAGCTGATTGTATGAAACATGTGGACAATCTAACCAAGCAGGAACTGCTTCTGGAATACTTCAGGAGCAAGGGCCTCAACCCGGTAGAGTCACATACCCACAAGTATGTGGTTATCAAGATCCACGACAAGCTCTTTTACTTCTTAGGGAGCCATGGTGCAGTCAGGAAGTGCGATAGGAATGCAGCATCGAAGTCTTGGTCTATCAAGTTTGACTGGGATAAAGTAAAAGCAGCCGTCCAATCAGCCCGGGAGGCTCAGAAGAATGTTGGTGACAAGTCAAGTTCCAACTGAAGAGCGACTCAGGCAGACGGTAGAGACAAACCCTCTTTTACCTGAAAAGTTTCCAGACTATGAGACGGCTAAGTCATTCATGGAGGGCTTCGCTAAGAGTCTGTCTCGGTTAACTAAGAAGCCAAACCCAACCATCAAGTTTGACATAAAAGGTCGCCGAGGTCTGGGAAGATGCTGCAGACGGTTTGGAGAAGTTACCCTCCGCTTCAATCCCCTGTGGATTGCTGCTAACTTGGACAACCCCAGTGGTCTGGCAGATCTGGTCAGGCATGAAGTGGCTCATATTAACTGCTTAGGGCACGACTGGGAATTTAGACAGTTTTGCAGACAGCTAGGAATATGTGGTATTGAGACTCGCAGAAACAAACAACTGAAAGCACCACAGCCTCTCTACTATTGGGCATGTCCTAATTGTGGTATTAAGAAGCCCATCTACAACTTACCTAAGAGGATGGAGAAGAAAAAGACATGTAGCTGGTGCAGAGGAGTTGACAATAAAATGGCTACTCCCAAAAGACAGAGAAGCAAGAAAACCATGAAAATAGTAAGTGCCAAAGAAGCTGAAGCCTTCCCCTGGCAGGAATGAAATACTCTTTTATATTTAGGGTCCCCATGATAATATTAATAGGAAGTGTGTATTTTGGGCTTGACGTCGGGGCCACGTAAACCTAAGGATCTCAGGGAGAGACTCGCAGGTTATGGTAAAGAAGTTGGAAAGATAGCTGGTGCAGCCAGCCAGGAAATTAAAGGCCGCATCAAAGAGAGCTGGGATAAGGGCAGTTTTGTCAGGTCTAATGCCCTGCAAAAGGACTATTCTGTAAAAGGGAGAAGTGAAAGGTTCTGGCTAGACAGGGATCACTATCTCGTTGTTGATCTGAACAACCCGATGTCTATGGAGGAGGCCAAAGCCTCGGTAGACAACTATAGACAATATGGAACCTCCTCAAATATCCCCGGTCCCAACATGGTCATCACAGCTGATGAGAGTGCTTTGGCTACCAAGCAGCTTTCTGCGGTTTCTCCCGAAACCCAACGCATGGGTAAGCAGCTCAGCGACACCCTAATCAGAGGTCCCAGCTTGATGCCACTTTCTAGCAGAGGAAGAATAACCCACGGAGTAACTGGTCCAGAACCTGAGGAGATCCCCGAAGACGAGATAGATGTAGATGAGGATCAAGTCACAGAAGAGGAAGAACCGGTCAGACAACCTCGTGGAAGATCACCCATATATGCTCCAATGGATATGAGTAGAGTAATGCCAAGCCACGTTTTGAGAGACGCAGATGTGGTGGGGAGTCAGGACAGACAGCCAGGTTATCGAGTACCATCTATTGATGAGCTCATGCCCTCAGTCTTCCCACCCAGGAGACAGCAACCTGTGGAGAGGAGAGAAACATCTAGGCGTCCATCTGTTCGTCAGCAACCGCAGCAACAGGAGGGTTCTTTCAGGCCAGGAACTTATTCCGTACCTTCTTTAGATGAACTCCTGCCCACAATCTATCCCAGAAGGCAACAGCCTGCAGAAAGAGCTCCTCCACAAAGGCAAGAGAGGACTCAACAGCCACAAAGGGGTGGAACTGATTTCCAACCAGGAACTTACACCGTTCCTTCTCTAGATGAGATTCTCCCCTCTATCTTTCCCCGCGATAGGGTTCTCCCCACAGCATATCCTAGGGATAAAACTGCGATACCACCAGACGTTGATAAACCTCGCAAGAAGACACCAGTAAAGAAAGCACCGGTAAAGAAAAAGAAAGGCAGGAAGTGAAATTATGGTCGACAAATGGATAGGACCAGCACTGAGAAACAAAAGGAAGGGAGCTACTCACAGACAGCTCCATGTACCTCAGGATGAAAAACTGCCTCTTCCCCTTTTGGAGAGGATTCGTAAGACTCCACTAGGTAAGAAGATTTCTTACACTGTTGATGGAAAACGGTGGAGGGTTACAGTAACACCCCTACTGAAGAAGCGTGCTGTTCTTGCTGGGACTCTGAAGAAGATCGGAATAAAGCACAACAAGAAGTGAAACCATGTATGTAAATGATACCATCAGCGTTCAAAAAGTAGGCGAGAAGAGATACGAAGTTGAGATCCCAGGAAGCTCGCTCACTGAGTGGGGATCTAAAAAGCTTGCGCTGAAGCATGCAAGATTAACTGCCATACGACACTTTGGAAAGAACCATGACGGGTTAGTAATGACCGTAGATGGTATTCCAGGTGAGAATGGAGCCTTCTTCCTGAAAGGCGGGAAGTTCATTGACCTGAAGCACTACATTGATCCAGCACAAAGAAAGCCGAAGAAGTAACTCTACTTTTTTCAAGAACCTTTATGTTCCTTGGGGCCCCATTATTTAGTATGGCAATTCATAAACGAAGATCATACTCGCCGGTAGAAACCCTGGAAGCGGTACACGCTAAATTCAAAAGCAAAGAATTTACCGCTGAGTCAGTCAGGAAAAAACTGAATGATGGTTTTGCCGGTTCCCTTCGTGGAGCACTGTCAAGCCAGTATCTAAAAGTAGCAGGGAGATTCAAAACCTGCAATATCTACCAGATCTCTCCTAAAGGCCTCCGAAAACTCGGGGTAGAAAGCATTTAATACCATTGCGCTCCACTATAGATCATGTCAAAACCGCGGAATTATATACCAACACTCCTGATTACCACTGCAGTCTTTGTGTTGGTGGTTCTTCTTTCAATAGCTATTTCCCCAGGATTCGGAGACAAGTCCTTGGAACAGGCCACAGCTACTACTGGAATACAGCCAAACCAAAGCTTGGAAACAATGAACACCGAGCAGCAGGCTTCTGTATTTACTGCTTCAGCCCTACAAAAGATACCGCCTGATCCAGTACAGTTTGTGATCTCTGTCTTATTTGCTATTGTGCTCTTGTACATAGTCTTTAAGGTCATAGCCAAATATTGCAGCTTAGATGTTGTGAAGAGCATATTCTTCCTATACCTGTTCATACTTACGATGGTCTTCATCATTGCCCTGAGTAAGCTGCTCTTCGGTTCTGGGGTTTTTACCTTACCGGTATTCATAGCCATGGTGGGCACTTCTTTGCTGATTGTCTGGGGCTGGTTCGTTCATCCAGAGTGGTGGGTGGTTGATATCCTAGCGGTGATAATTGCTGTGGCAGGGGCCTCCATAATAGGCTCTTCGTTCGAGCCCCTATGGGTCATCGTAGGGTTACTGATCCTCTCCATATATGATTACCTAGCAGTAATGAGGTCTAACCTGATGATGAACCTGGCAAAGATGACTACCTCTTTCAGGCTCCCCTCGGCATTCATCCTTCCCTATGACTTCAGCTCCTCACTTATCAAGGATGGACTGAACTTTGATAAATCAGTACCCAGGGATGAAAGAAAATTCATGCTATTAGGTACTGGAGATCTACTTATCCCCACTATTCTAGCAGTTTCAACCGGTCTTTGTATATCTTTGACAGCTGGACTTATAGTAGGGGCCGGAATTATCACATCATACATTGTAATGTTCGTTTTGATGTTCTGGAGCAAATACTCTGCCAAGATGAGCTTCTTACCAGGACTACCGTTCCTCTGTTCGGGTGCTATCATCAGCTATCTTCTCGCAATTATGGTTTGAGGTGAAAAAGATGGATCCAGAGGAAAGCCCAGGGTTCAAGCGGGGACTATCCAAGATCCTAACCGTTTTTGCCACATTCACGTTTGTTGGGATGCTCCTAGTACTTTTTGTTCCCCATAGCGGAGATGTAGCAGTAGCAAAAGTGCAGATTTCTCCGACCACCAGCATTATCTCAGGTGCCAAGGAGTTGGGGACACCATTCTACGTCGCATCACTTTTTCTAAGTAACCTTGTAGTATGTATTGTAGTAGCCTGGACTCCCCGAGTTTTAAAAAGCAGAAGATGGGGATCTCTGGTAGTCTACATTATTGTGGCTCTACAAAGTCTTACTATTGGTGGTCTCTTCGGAGTGTTAAGTACCCGTTTTAATCCTCTCTTCGCCGTTGCTACACTGTTCCCACATGGGTTGTTTGAAGTACCAGGATACCTACTTGCTGCAACCATTGGTATAACCTTTGCCGGGGAGTGGGATGAGTTCGTTATCGGGGGACCAACAGGTAAGGATTTTTTCCGGCTATTTGTGAGAACCATAATTCCTCTATTATTGCTGGGAGCAATTGTAGAGATATTCATAACTCCTGTTCTGATGCTACAGGCCCTCCAGATTCTCAGATAACATTCTTTTTAAATGGGCAAGATAATATTATAGACTATACCAGGGTGGGGACAGAAATGGCCAGACATAGAGTCAAGAAAGAAGATACTCTTGATCCCGAAGAGCTCCAGGATTATCTTTCCAAGAGAAAAGAGCGGAGAAAAGAGAGAAATGCCTCAAAGAAGCAAAGTAAGATTCTAAGCAGGCAGCTGTACGCGCAGAAGAAGGAGTTTTGCTGTGTAGGTGAATCAAATGTTGTCCACGTTCTCAGGAAAACCCAACACACAAGGGCAGGAACCGGAGAAGCATTTGAGATCTTGAGGCCTCTCTGCAACTGCCAAACTCATACGAGCAACCGTGGATGCATGCTAGTTACTGGGCCATCAGAAGTATACGTAACTAAAGCATCAGAATCCAACTGTACTCGTTGCTTGAAAATGCTGGAGGGATGAGGCAATATGACTAATTTTGGAACAAGACAGACACACCACAACATCAATACCCTGCCGCTCTGGGCCAGGGAGTATATCCTCACTGGAAGTATCACAGGAAGAAAAGGAAATGTCAACACTCTCCCGAGATGGGGAAGAGACCTTGTGGCTACAAAACGAAAAGAAATAGCCCACAACAGAGTTGCTGAAAAGGAGCACAGAAAAGAACACTGCAAAGGTTGCAGATATTATGGTAAGTGTTCTCCTAAACGGACGATAATGTGTGATGAATTGAGTGAGACTCCTCCTTGCTGAAGACCCCACCCCTTCCCTACATAATAGCAATCGGGGACGTTTTTAAGGATAAGCATCCCACTATTTTATCGAACAAATATGGCAAAACCCCTTAGTCCCGACGATCTCTCTCGGGGCAATGATCACATAGCTGTCTTTGTCTTGTTGGCATTGATAGCCTTGATCTATTCAGGCTTTGTAATCGCTCTTCTTCCCGGAGGAGTACTCAACCAACCTATTTTTCCGGTTGACGGTGTAAATATAACGTATAATGAAGCCTTAGACCAAATAATATTTGACTTGAACTTAAATCAAAGTGGCTTCTCTGAGTTCAGGGCTAGAGCTTACTACGAAAAACAGGTTCTTGGGTCTCCTCTCAAGTTAGAGTTCTTCACTTTCAAAACTCAATCACCGAAAGGTAAGTATCTTGTTGGTCCAAACATCTCAACCTTAACAGACTCAACACTGTTGATAATTGCGACAGAAAGGGATTATAATTCCTCAGAGAGATCACTACCCACTGAGTATCATACTTGGGTATTGCGAAAGGGCTCTATCCCCGTCCTAGGAAAGAATGAAATACAGCAGGTGAGCTAAGATGAAAGCTAAGTTGATAGGTAGACTTGAGATCCAAGAAAAACTCCTGAACAATACCAAAAAGAGAGTAAAGATTCCCAGGGATTATTTCTTCCATGAAGTTGAAGGTACGGTAATACGGGATGCCGGGAAGAGACTGATGGTGGCAATAGGACACAGCAGATTAATTATACCCAGAGAGCTGGTGGTTTTTCTATGAAGTGGATACTAATATTAGTACTGAGTTTGTTGTTATGCTACCCAGTCACAGCAGATGTCTCAGTCTCGGCCCAGATACCAGTAGTAAAAGAGGATCTCTCAGGAATGATCCCAGTAGCTCGTGGAGATGTACTTACTATAGACTGTGGAAGCGGTGGAACTCCGGGCAATTCAACTTCTTTTTTCTGGTTGTTCAGTCAAAGGGACTACATCGCTGAGCATATCTATGATAGAGCAACTAGTATTGACAAACAAGGGAGATGCTGGGCCCAACTGACTCCACAGGACACAAATTACTTGGTCCCAGAAAAATATACTGCTGTTCTCCAGAATATTGGTCCCAATGGTATAAGAGAGGTCAACTATGATCAAACAGATGGTGAACTGACTTCACCCTGGAGAGCAGTAGAGCCAGTAAGTATAAAGGGCTTTATACCTAGAATGGTGAAGGATAAGCTCATGAACATGTGTGTACCAATAAATGGCACTTGTGATGATGTCTTTACTGAACTAATAGTAAAGGTAGAAGAGCCTTTTGTACAGATAAAGGATTTTTCCTCAAACTGGGATCCGAAGAGCCCCATGGTTTCTGTAGAAGGAATTACAAATCTGTACCCGTGGCAGCATAAACTCAAAATCATTCTTGATGAGGACCAGCAAGTTACTCCAAAATTGTTGGCTGCAGCGACCAAACAAATTAATATCACCCCTGCTATTTCACTAGCCTATCCTAGAAATGCCTGGAACTTCACCTTTGGTACTGCCTCTCTCTACCCGGGAAGACATGAAATAAAAGTAGTTGCTGATACTGGAGCATATGATACAATATCATTTGATCTGATGGAAGATTGGCCTACACCTGTCCCTACAACTCCGTCACCCAGGAGATATGTATTGGGCTTTGAGGAGACTCCAGAAATCACGATGAAGACCACTCCAGTGGTGAATGAAACTGCTACTTCCGCACCAACTATTATACATACCCCAGCACCAACTGTTCGTACTCCCCCACCTGTGATTATAACCCCTACAGCCACAGCAACCAAGAAGAACTTTTTGAATGCTGGTGACAAATCACCGATAGGAAAAGCTGCTGGAAAGATGCCGGTAGGCCCAGAGGTGGCAATATTCGCTTTGATCTCTGTGGGATACCTGGTGCTGAGGAAGAGATGAGAAAAGATCCTCTCGTACAGGCTTTTGGTGGCACTGGCTCAATAGTGGAAAGCTTGATAAAAGTAATAGAGGGCGATAAGAAAGCAGAGAAGAAGCTAGATAGAGAATACTGGAAAACCCTTAAAGCAAAAAATAAAATGATCAAGCCATAATCTTACACTGAGAAGGCAACTTGTCATCTCTCATTCTTAAGAACCTTGGGTGTCTAAGGATTCCATATGCTGTCTTCTCCATGTATTCAACTTCAATAACCATCTTCGGGGCTACCCACCTCTTGACATCTTTAATGTCCACTCCAGGATATCCATTTACTACTGGCATGGCCATAACTGTTTTGTAGAGCTTCTCCAGCATCTCATTGGTGAAACCTGAGCTCTTGCCTATAGCTTTCATCTGCCCATTCTTGTCATACTGACCAAGAATCAAGGCTCCAAAAGTAGGAACTCTTACTCCTGTCCCGTTGGTGATTCCTATCACCACAACATCTTCTGTTGCCTGCTTTTTCACCTTGACCCAATTCTCACGAGAGTCGAAGGCATAGGGTGAGTCTCTTTTCTTCATCACAACCCCTTCTCCTCCTTTCTCTTCTGTGATGTGCTTGAAGAGCTTCTCGAAGTCTGCCTGCTTTGTGTGCGTCTTAACAACCTCAAGATGCTTCAGGCTCCGGGGAATTGTTCTCTCCAGAAAAGCCAGTCTCTGCATCAAAGGATACTTAGACAAGTCTCTCCCTTTCCAGCTTATGATATCAAAGAGCATAAGCTTGACATCGTACTGGGTCTTGGTATCTTCTGTGGCAAGTGCAGTGATAAAAGTACTCTTACCTTTCTTGAAGAAGGTCAACTCGCCGTCTAGAACGAACTCATTGGCCGGGAGATGTGAAAGCTCCTGAGTAATCCCAGGAAATCTGGGTGCGAAGTCGTTCTTCCATGAGCGTCCCATAAGGTAGAGATGCCCAGCCTTCTTAATCGCCAAGCATCGCGAGCCATCATACTTTTCCTGCAGGATATACCCTGGATCTTTGAATGGATGCTTACGGGAGTCATCACTGGCGAGTGCGGGCAAAATCTGCGCCGGTTTTGGACCGCCTATGACTATTCCTTGACGGACGGCGTTGGTGGAAATTTTAGGGGTGCTGGCAGCCCCTCTGGTTGAAGCTTGGGGGGGTTCAAATAAGGTCTTTTGCACAACTGGTTTCTTAGCAATCTCCTGAAGTGCTTTGATCCCCGTAGAAACCAGTCCTGGGGACCCTTGCTGTTTTTTCATCTTCCTTGCTTCTCTACGCTCTTTTCTACGAGCGGACTTGTCTTCTTTTGTTTGGGTCATGTTTTTCCTCCGAGTGCAAATTTAATCTCTCTCTTGAAAACCTCTTTGAAAAATTTGGTGGTTTCATTTGGGTAAAACAGGATAAATTCTTCTAGCATTGTGTCAAGAATAACTTTTACTTCTTTAGGGGTGAGGTCCCTGATAAGCTTGCCATACATATTCAGAGCATTATGACGATATGTATACCTCAACTCTTTCCTATTTTCGGATCTTGTCATTTCTTTTCCCTCTTTAGTGGCGAAAACTTATGGTGTCTACAAGTATCTCCGGATACTGTATACTTTCTCCCGGACCTTTTGGGTATCTTGCATCTTCCTTCTCCAACCCACCAACCACCTGGCAATGTTTGTGGATGAAGGTGTTCTTCAAACTCTCTGCACCAGCCACAGGTTCTCAGTCTTTCGTGTGTTTCTGGGCTCATTTGCGTGGTCTCCGGGACTTCTCCCAAATGGTGATTGATGGGGTAGGCAGCTTCTGCTCTTGTCTCCAGAGATGTTTACCATACTTAGAGTTCTTCTTACCGAACTTCATCAGGAAATCCACGGTGATACCCACTCTGTTCTCATTCCACTTTCTCCACAAGGAGTCATCATTCCTCTGCCTTATCCGCCCCTCCTCTTGTGTCTCTGGGAAGTGAATGAGAATGTCAAGATCATGTTTCTTCTTTGAGATTACTGGCTCATCAAGTCTAGCATAAGTACCCACTATTGAGATCTTTCTAGCCTCTGGGTACAGCTCAAGAAGGTCTCTAACCATCACAATGAGGAATTGTGCTGGAATAGGGAAGTCTTTGTGCAGTTTTAGCATGGTATTCTCACTTCTTGCCCTTAGCCCTCTCAGCTCTGCAAGTAGGACAGTTTGGGTTATATCCTAGATCTTCACCATTAAATCCGAAGTGTCCGTCATTATCGCTGTGCTCATTTATTAATCCACCCTCTTCAAAGCACTTTGCACAGAGTCCTACACTAGATTCACTATATCCAGTTTCCCTGGTTCGTTTTCCGCAGTCTCTACAGGTGTAAACGGCACCTTTCATTCCGCCTTGAAATTTCTTTACTCTCCAGGTGGATTTCGGCTTGGGTGCTTGGGTTTTCTTTCTAGCCTGTCTTCGTGCTTTGCGTTTCTCTCTCTTCTCTTCATAAGTCTGAGTCATTTTTGTCGCCTCTTGTTCTCTTCAAGAATCTTCTGGTCTAGCTCTCCACTTATAATCATCTCTTCATACTGCTTATGCAGAAATGCTAATGCCTCTTTTGAGGTGGAGAACTTGTTCTTTGCTTTTGAAGGATCAGTTTGTACCATTGAAAACCAGTGTCTAGAGATATACCACTTGCTGTCTGGGTCCTTTTCAATCTCTCCAACAAAGAAACCCCGGTGGGTCCTAAGCCTGAATGAGATGAAGCCTCCTTGATAACCCACAAACTCATAAACTCTAGCTTTTGGAAGATCATGAATGGGGAGTAGAACCTGGTACCCATCTTTCCTTTCCTTGGGAGCGGCAGATTTAGTCACCGGCTGACCCACCGGGTGTACAGCTGCAGGCCTGCCTTGCTTCGCTAGCTTCCTGCGTTCCTTCCTAGCCTTCCTACGGGCTTTCTTCTCCTCAGCGCTTTGAGTCATCGTGCACCAAGATGGTGAAGATTCTCATCCCTGATCTGATCTGCCCAATTTACCAGTGAGAGCTTAGGCTTCTTCATACCGCCTCAAAACTTCAGGTTCTTCTCCACCCAGTCTCCCCAGGTCCCTATCCACATCAACCCAGACTTCTCATTGTACAGAATAGTGGTAGAGTAGGTATCTCCCATGTTGACATAAGAAATGTGTGGGGCTTCTGGATATAGTGACTCTACCCCATGACCACCAATTCTATCATTAGCCATCCTCAACGCTAAATGCCAATGGCCTTCTTTGGCAATATTCCTTATGGTGTGTGCTTGTACACTTGAGATCTTGAAGTACTTCTTTAACTTCTCAACGCTCGGTGCTTTGATTGTCTTCATTCTTCGGCTCCTTTTGCTTCTTTGCGGAGCTCTGATCTTGCCTGTCTCCACCCCTTGAAGGTGAACTGCCCACCCTCTTTCTTATAGGTTGCAAACTCTGCCCTGAGATTTTGCCGGCGGAGAAGCTTCTTCTCACGGTGGATCCTGAGCTTCTCCTCATCAGTAGTCTGTGGCTTTGGTTCCTTTGGTTGACCTGGGGCTTTGGGTTCTCTCGGAGTACGAACCTTCTTTTCAGGGTGGTCCCTCTCCTTCACCGCTTGCTCCAGAGACTGAACCGCCTTAGGACGAATTTTTCCAAATGGTTGCCGTGCATGGTCCATTGTTCCATCACGGTGATAGATAGAATAGAAAAGGCCTTCTTGAGTTTTTACTTCGAAGACTTTGACCCACTGCCGTTCTTTCTCAAACTTAGCTTTCAGGTCATCAGCTTTCTTCTTGTCTTGGGTGGCCATGTAGTAGGCATATGCAAGCCCCTCTACCATAATAGACTGCCCAATCCGTGGCTTTTTCATTGTGAGTACCATACTTGATCATACTCAAATAAGCAGCCATACTATTTAAGTGTCTCCACTGAGACGGAAAAAAAGAAAATGAATAAAATTAAGTGAAAACTCCCCGCCTGTGAAGATACTTCTTACAAGCTGGGCATTCTTTTGGATGGGGTGTTCTCCTGTTCCAGCGGTATCCGCAATAGGGGCAGACTACCACCTCACCAAGAGGCTTTGGCTCTCGGTTTTTCCTCTTGCGGCTCATCAGAACCACCTCAGTTCTTTTTCTTGCCGGGAGCCTTCTTCTCGGTCTTCACATACTTGTTGATGTCTTGACTGATATCGCTACTGACTTTTTTCCCCATAAAAGTCATGCTTCCATCCTTGTTAACGGGGAACTTAATTGTTCCTGCATCCTGCTTGAGGCCCATTCCCCTCTCTTCTCCGGGTTTACCAAATTTCGACATAGGTGCTTCAACTCCTGAATTGGATTTGATATAATACTATTATCTTGCGACC
>Ga0315295_10002212_pt1 | contig 16546 bp, 12 predicted proteins | sample YL17G14_0_MG_FD_204453 | JGI IMG/M metagenome (GOLD analysis project Ga0315295, IMG submission 204453) | Sediment microbial communities from Yellowstone Lake, YNP, Wyoming, USA - YL17G14_0 | ecosystem: Environmental > Aquatic > Freshwater > Lake > Sediment | place: USA: Wyoming | collected... | reverse complement strand
GCCACTCTTCTGGAAGCGCATAATGGATACGCGACGGCCGATGTCCCTCCGTCACGACAATCTATGATATCGACGGGGACGAGGTATGCAGGTCGGTTGTTTGAGGGATGTGATTCCTTTAATCTCCGGGCGCAGCTTCTCTTCTCATGAAGTCTAAGTTGTTCAATTGGTCGAACCTCAGGGTTCAGCTGTTCGTCGCGCTGTCTGCACTGGTCGGGATGATAGCCATCGGAACGGTGGTCTACCACAATGTGGAAGGATGGAGCTGGGCCGACTCCTTCTACTTCTCGGTCTGCTCGATAACTACAGTGGGCTACGGTGATCTGGCGCCTACGACCGAAGGGGCGCGGGTCTTCACAGCATTCTATGTGCTCGTGGGCGTTGCAGTGGCGTTCACCGCTCTGGGTGTGATTGGCGCGACATATCTCCGCAGGAGCCAGGAAGTTTTGCTGCGCATTCGGTCCGCCCAAGAGTCCGAGGAGCTAGACGTCTGACCCGGTTCGGACTTTGGAGGTTCTGCGAAACCCGTCTCTTCGACAGAAAAGTGATGACCTGGCCAAATGGCTCTCTCGGTGGGAAGACGCTGGCATCAGATATTCTCGCCGCGTTCCTCGAACTCGTCCTCCCACCAAAGAGCGTATCTCTTGTGACCATTGTCTCGCTGCCTCAGGGCCTCCTTGGCAAGCGCGTGCGCTATCTTGGCATGCCTGATATCCCAGATCTTCCGAGTGCCCTTTGACACCACGAGGTAGCTGGGCGCTTCGTCGATGAGTTCTGGCGGAAGCCGTGAGAGCGTGTAGACGTCGCATGCTCTCTCGCCACTCGGGATACCGTCCGAGTTGAACTGCGCGAGGTGCATGAACTCGTGGGCCAGAGTCCAATGGGTTGGGTATTTCCAGACGCCCTTCCTCGTCCTATGGACGTCGACCATCAGCTTCACACGTCCTTCGTTGGACTGGAACACAAGGCCGTCATAGAATCGCGTGATGCCTACTCTCATCTTGGTCTTCATCTCGGGGAAGAACATGCTCAGCCTTTCCAGCCTGGAGGCGAGTTCAGTTCGCACTTCGGGAGGTAGACGGAGGGCTCTTCTTGTCCACGAAATCTCCAGGGTCATCTTCTGCGGAGATGGCGTTCTTGCTGAATAGCCTATCCCATGGAGGTCAGCCGGATCTGATTATGTGCCCTTTGATGCCCACTACCGTTGTCTTCACAGGGATGTTCTTCCCGGACCTCTTCACGGCCTCGTCGACTATCTTCTGGAGCCCGTGGCAGCACGGAACCTCCATATGGACCAGGGTCACGCTCTTCGGCGTGCCGTCCCTGAAAATGTCGGTGAGTTTGTCCAGATACCCCTGGGCGTCATCCAGTTTGGGGCAGCCGATGATCACTGGCTTTCCTGTGAGGAACTTCCCGTGGAAATCCCTGTATGCGAACGGAACGCAATCAGCGGCGATCAGTATGTCCTTGCCCTTGAAGAAGGGCATTGAAGGGGTCACTAGCCTCCACTGGACCGGCCAATTGGTCAGCTTGGGTGTCAGTTCGGCCTCGGCGGATTCTCCGTGCTTCGCGCGCGAGATCTTGGCCTGAGAGGCTGTCAATATCATCGGGTTGTGCGATGGACATCCACACGGTTCGACGCCGATTGGCTTCTCTTTCTTACCATGCTTCTCGTGCACCATGTGTTCCTTGACCGCCTCCTCGTCGAACTCAGGAGCATCTCTTTCGATTATCCTGAGCGCGTCTGTCGGGCAATCCCCTATGCACGCTCCGAGGCCGTCGCAGAACACCTCATTGACCACCCTTGCCTTGCCGTCTATGATCGCAAGTGCTCCCTCTGCGCATGCGGTGACGCAGTTGCCGCAGCCATTGCACTTGTCCTCGTCTATCTCTATGATCTTCCTCTTTGCCATTGAAATCGCCTCGCGAGTTGCTCTTAGGAGCAAGGAGTCGCTCTGGGTAGAATATACCATCCCCTGAGAGATTAGGTGTGGTCTCGTGCCAGCCTAGCCTCTCATGCGGCCCCCGAAGGTCAGTTTGGTCTCCTCACTCCGAACCCAGTCTCTTACCATCTGCCCGAAGACCGCTCCCATGAACCCGCCCAGTACGAACAGGAACAGGAGGATGATCGTGAACCTGAAGAACATGGCATAGTAGAAATCCGAGAGCACTTGATCCAGGTTGTACAACGTGTACGGTGCGGAGTAGAGCAAGGCCGCCAGCGCGTAGCCAACTGCCGTGTAGAAGAACACTGAGACCATCGCCAGGTCGGTGCGTCTGGTGAAGTACCCCGACGGCATGCCAGCGAGAATGGACAGCAGGAACACGACCATCAGGTTCTTCCCAAGGGACGGGGTGGATATGTTGGGGAACATGAAGTCGAAGGTCATGAATGCGATTGGCGGGGCGCTGAGCGCTGACACGAGCGCCAGCTTGACGACATCGTCCTTCGTCAGCTTCATGCGAGCGCCTCCTCTGAGGAGTAGGTGAGATTGACGGTCACGAGGTTGTTCAGGTAGACCTCCCTGAGATACTCGTGCTCGAACTCGCCGATCATCAACATGATAGAGAAGTCATGCATGTATGGCAGGGTCTCTAGGGTGTAGCTCTGCCCGAGCCCCTGGCTGTAGTTGATGAACCCGAAGAGCTTCGCAAGCGTGGCGGGGTCGTCCACTTCGAACCACAGAGTGTACTTCAGGGTTGTCTTCGCGGGGACCTCGAGGTACTGACTGGGGCCCACATAGTCCTCGCCGACAGGTATCACCTTCTCATCCGGGCTCGATGCGTTCTCGAGCTTTGCATACCAGGATAGGGTGTACACGTGCAACGTGTAGCGCGACGGATTGTAGAGCTGCACATCGAAGGAGATATTCAAGTGTCCTTTCTGGACGATCTCCGCGTCGAACCCGGGGTTCAGCAAGGAGATGTCCCGCTGGGCCTGGGCTATCGCGCTGTAGGTGTTCGCCGAAACCAGGCACGCCACCACGAAGAAGAGCGAGAACACTAGATAGAGGGTCGCCGTGACCCAGTGTTTCTTGGCCCTCTCGATGATTGCCATTGCCCCACGGTCCAAAGCTGGCGCGCACTACGCAGCCGGTGACTTGAACAGGTAGCACGCGACCCTGTGGCCGCCTCCGACATCTATCAGCGGCGGCTCTGCGACCTGCGCGAAGCTCACCACGACCGAGTCCTCGACCCCCTTGGAGGTCTTGACCTCCGCGGGTCCGACCGCCTTCGCTGCCAGATTGCCCTGTTCGGCCCTCTGCTCGAACAGTCTCTTGGCCTCGCTGGCGAACTGCTCCCACTTCCTCTCTTCCGCGCATACCCTGACCTTGACCGAGCGGCGGGTCGCAACTGGACTGAGAAGCAGGTTGTGGAAGGCGGAATCCAGGTTCGTGAGCATGCCCTTGGCTATCATCTCGGCCGCCTCCTGCGCGACCCTCGCCGCGGTGAGCTTGGCCCGGCGGCACGACACGATCACCTTTCCCGTCTCCCCGGTCACCTTGCCCGCTCCCTTGAACTCTGAGTAACCGCTTCTGACCAGGCTCTTGACGAAGTCCTGGAGGAACCCCACGGTCGTCTCGACCTTCGTGGCCTCGCCCTCAGCCTTCTGAGCCGAATCCTGGCCGACGGTGAGGATCACGGATGCGTTCGACACGTCCGCGTCGAGTATGGTGCCGTACATGGGGTGGCCGCGGCTCTTGAAGTCGACCGACTCAGCAAACTTCTCAAGGAGCTCCCTCGCAACATACTCCCCCGACACGGGCATGGAACTAGTCTTCATGACCAGCTCCTTGTCTCCGGGCATCATGTCCACGGACCAGATCGCCTGGAACATTGGCACCTTGTCCTTGAGCTCAGCCGCCTTGGCCTTCAGGAACTCAAGCACCTTGGTGGCGTCGCCACCTTCCTTGACCTTGACTATCAGAGAGAATCCATTTGGCTCTATCTCGCCGATGTGCGCGTTCATGAGATGGTCGGCGGAGGACACTTTCTCGTCCTCGAGCAGCCAGCTGGCGAGGTCCTTCCCCTCCCAGTCGCACTCGTTGAAGCCGAACGGGCACCTAGGCCTGAACCTGCACCCGAGCGGCACATTGGTCGCGCTAGGTATCTCTCCCTTGATATGTATCCTCCCGTGCTTGTGCTCGGGGTCCGGTACAGGCACCGCAGAAAGCAGCGCGCGCGTGTACGGGTGCTTCGGCTGGAATATGATGTTGTCAGTCTCAGCGAGCTCGACCACGCGCCCGAGGTACATGACCCCGAGCCGGTCGCTCACGTATCGGGCAACCGCGATGTCGTGCGTGATGAAAAGGTACGGTATGTTGTACTTGTCCCTGAGGTCGAGCATGAGGTTGAGCACGCCTGCCCGGATGGACACATCTAGCATGGACACGGGCTCGTCCGCGACTATGACCCTCGGGTTGATGACCAGCGCCCTCGCGATCGACACCCTCTGCCTCTGCCCTCCGCTCAGCTCGTGAGGGAACCTGCTCAGGTACTCCTTGGCGGGGGCCAGGCCGGCGTCCTCAAGGGCTTTGATGACCAGTTCTACCCGGTCCTCGTAGCCGCCGCCAATGTGATGGTTGATCAGCGGTTCCATTATGGTCTGGAGGACGGTCGTGCGCGGGTTGAGGCTCTCGTAGGGGTCCTGGAAGACCATCTGGATGTTCCTCCTGAAGACCTTCAGGTTGTCGGACTCGAGGAGCGCGATGTCCCTGCCCAGGAAGAACACGGACCCGCCTGTGGGATCCTCGAGCCTCGTGAGCAGACGGCCAGTGGTTGTCTTGCCGCATCCACTCTCCCCGACAAGGCCAAGGATCTCTCCCTCGTGTATCTCGAAGTTCACGTCGTCGACGGCCTTTACGAACACGGGTTTGCCGAAGCTGAAGAACCCCCGGCTGAGCTCGAAGTACTTCTTGAGGTTCGTGACCTTGATCACTACACCTGTACCTGCAGGCATCAGCTACCAAGCCTCCTCATCTTAGGCTGCAGCTCCCTGGCGTAGTGGCAGTACGATATGTGCCCAGGCTCCAGCTCGATCCCCGTCGGGATCGCTTCGGAGCAATTCTTCTGCGCATACTGGCATCTCGGGTGGAACGGGCATCCGGAAGGCGGGTTGACGAGGTCCGGCGGAAAGCCTGGAATGGAGATGAGCCTGTGCCTCTCCCCCTCGATCGATGGGAAGGAGCCCAGAAGGCCTGAGGTGTATGGGTGGGCCGTGTTCTTGAACACCTGGACGGTCTTCCCGACTTCCATGAGCCTGCCGGCGTACATGACCGCGATCTTTTCGCTCACCTCGGCCACAACGCTCACATCATGCGTTATGATCATCATGGCCATCCTGAGCTTCTCCTGTAGCTTGCGTATCTCGAACAGGATGCGGTCCTGCGTGATGACGTCCAATGCTGTTGTCGGCTCGTCCGCGATGATGAACTTTGGGGACAGCGCGAGCGCGAGGGCTATCATGGCCCGCTGCTTCATCCCTCCGCTGAACTCGTGCGGGTAGTTGGTGATCCGATCCTCTGGGATGCCCACGAAGCTGAAGAGCTCCTTGGCGCGCTTGACCGCTTCCTTGTCGTCCACATCTTCGTGGAGCTGGATTGCCTCGATGATCTGGTCCCCGACCCTGAAGACGGGGTTGAAGGCGTTCATGGCTCCCTGGAAGATCATCGAGATCTCCTTCCATCGGATCTTCCTGATCTCCTCGTTGAAATCGTCGAGGCGACCATCCTTGAGCTTGGACTTCCCCAGAAGGTCGTAGAAGTAGGTTAGTGCGTGGAGCCTGTCAGTGAGTTCGCCAGCCTCTTCTGCGATCTCCTGAAGGCGCTTCTTCGTAGCAGTGTCGCCCTCCGACTTCGTCTGGGCCATCCGCTCCTCGACGCCATTCTTCTCCTCGAGCAGGGGTGTGAGCCTGTTCCTCAGCGTAGAGATCTCGCGCTCTCGAGCCTTCGAGTCCTTCAGCCTCTGGTTGTACTCTAGCCGGAACGCCTTCGTCCTCGGGGGCTCCCTGAAGAATATGTAGCCGCCCTTGATGTAGCCGTTCGGAGGCAGCAGCTGCGTGATTGCGTACGCGGCCGTGGTCTTGCCGCACCCGCTCTCTCCCACCAGGCCCATGGTCTCACCGGCGTCTATGCTGAAGCTGACGTTGTCCACGGCCTTGACCCAGCCGTCTTGGATCTTGAAGTACACCTTCAGATTCTCGACTTCGATGAGCGCCATTTGATCACCTCTTCCTCAGTCTGGGGTTTACAACCTCGTCGAAGGCCCTGCCGATGAGGTAGAAGCTCAGCGAAAGGAGGGTGATGCAGATTCCGGGCGGGAGGAGCCACCACCAGGCCGTCAGGGAGTGCCCACTTATCTGCAGGAACTGGAGCATCATGCCCCAGGTGACATGGTTCACATCACCGAACCCGAGGAACGCGAGTACGGCCTCGGTGACTATGGCGCCGCTGATCGTGAAGGTCATGTACAGGAAAGTGTAGGGCAACACGTTCGGCGCGATGTGCCTGAATATGAGCCTCGACTCGCTCGCGCCAGCGATGATGGCCGCGTCCACGAACGCGCGCTCCTTGAGCGAGAGCGTGACGGAACGTATGACCCTCGCGATGCCAGCCCAGGATAGTATCGCTATGATTATCATGATGTTGATAAGAGACGGTCCGAAGACCGCCGCGAACAGCAGCAGAATGACGAGGCCTGGCAGGCTAAGCATGACGTCCGTAGCGCGCATCAACAAGCTGTCGATGATGCCAGGGTAGAATCCCGCCACAAGCCCGACCACGGTGCCTATCAATACCGCGACGAAAGCCGCGGTGATGCCCACCATGAGCTCCGACCTTGTACCGTAGATGACCCATGCCAGTATGTCATGACCCTCATAGTCGGTGCCCAGGATGTATCTGTTGCCCGAAGGGTACTTCCCTGGAGCTAGAGGTGCTTTGTTCACGCCCGACAGAGTGGCGGTATAGAGTGTGTTATCTTTCGTGATGACCGAGAAATAGTTGCCAGTGACGCTCGAGGCGATGTATATGTTGCCCAGGAACGAGACTGGCGTGAGCGCGCCCCCGCTCGGAGCCGCGAAGGTCGCGTTGATGCCCAGGAGGCCGTCCGAGAGGTATATGTTGCCCATGTCGGTGCTGTACACGAATGTGCCCAAGCCGCTCACATACTGCGGGGGGCTGTTGATGTAGCCCTCAGTGAGCGAGAACATCGTCCTGTTGTACCTCACGGAGCCGGTCTCGGCGTCAACCCCCGCGATGAATCCTCGGCTCTCGGCCTTGCCAGTTACTATGACTGCTGCGGGCGACGGGTACATGTTGTCAATCTCGAAGTTGGCGGTCCCGGGCATTATCAGCGGGCCAGACCACGCAATCTCGCCAGTCTCCCGCTGATAAGCTATGAGGTTGTCATCGGTCGTCGCGAGCAGGATGACGGTCTTGCCGAATGCGTCGCTCGCACCCTGGTCGTAAGGGAAGGTGATCATATTCTTCGAATTGATAGGAGCGAAGGCATCACCGTTCAGTGTGTAGTTTTTCCTCCACATCTGCGCCCCTAGCTGGATGTTCTGAACGATTCCGGTGAGCGGGCTCTTGTCGACATCTATCCTATACGCGCGGAGGTCCGATGATGTGGGGACTATCACGACGCTGCCGTTCTCGAAGTCCCCGTCGACAACGAGCGGGTTGCCGATTATTGTCTCGTCGCTGATCGTGATCGAGTCAGTGAAGGTCCTGACGGGGTAGAACCCTAGGGTGTCCCTTGGGACCTTGTCATACAACCATACGTTGTGTTCATCTGCCATCACGAGCGCGAGGCGGGAGTACCTCAACGCCAGCGTGTAACCGTTCCACAGGTTGGATATGAACTTCGGCTCGAAGCCCACGTCCCACTCGACGTTCAGGTCTATAAGGTTGTTCGCGTACTCGAAGACGGTCTGACCATCCAGTATGAGGAAGTAGGAAGTCTCCCCGGCCACCCGGGGGAAGTGCACGTACTCGATGTAGTCGAAGCCTACGGGGAGCGTGTAGGTCGTCGGACCAATTATATCAATCTCCTGAGATCCGGGTTGCACATCGTAGATGAGCGCCTTGCCCGCGTCCGCAGAGTGCACCATCAGGCCTATGAGCTGCTCCTCCCTGGTGTCCGCGAGAAGTCCCATTGGGGCGCTCCAGTTGTACTGCTCGGTAAGGCCGAGCTCCACGTTGTTCGCGTAGAAGACGTCCTCCGCCGGAGCCCGGAAGTCAGGGTCGTATGGCGATATGATGGGCGCGAACACGGCCATTATCAGGAACCCGAGCACTATGCCAAAGCCGGCTAGGCCAGTCTTGGAACCCTTGTAGAGCTTCCAGGTGCGCGCCGGCCCTTTCATGAGCTTCCTCAGGGTCGAATCGGAGAATATCTCGTCCGCCTTCGGGAGGCTCTTCGGCTTGGCCTTCTTCTTCGAGGGGTCCGTCCAGGTGGTGCCATCGGTCATCAGATTCTCACCCTTGGGTCAAGATATCCGTATATCAGGTCCGCGAAGAAGTTGCCGACGAGCACGAGCAAGGTGATGATGAACAAGGTGGCCTCAGCCACGGGGAAGTCCAGCTGCGATAGCGACCGGATGTAGAGCGCACCGACCCCAGGGAACGTGAACACGTTCTCGAGCACCACAGCACCGCTGACGGCGAACACGATGGAAATGATGAACGAGGTGACGACGGGCAGCATGGCGTTCCGGGCGCCGTGCTTGTACAGCACCGTGCGCTCGGGCAGCCCTATGGCCTTGGCGGTTACCATGTAGTTCTCGCCTATGATGTCCAGCATGGCCGTCCTCATGAGGAGAACTGTGCCCGCGAGCTCGAGGAGAATCAGTACGATGAGCGGGAGCGCCATGTGCCACAGGATGTTCAGCGGCTTCCATATTCTGACAGAGGGGTCATACCACCCCGTCAGAGGGAACCAGTGGAACTGCGCGGCGAATACGACGAGGAATATCAGGCCTATCCAGAAGGACGGCATGTTGTAGAACACCAGGCTGGTCACGACCGCTGTCCCGTCGCCTATCCCGCCCCTCTTCCACGCGATGTAGGCTCCGACATAGATGCCTATGAGGTACGAGATGATCGTCGCGAGGCCGAACAGAAGAAGCGTCCGGGGGATCCTTTCTTCTAGCAGGTTCCACACGGGCTCCGCCTGTGAGAAGGAGGTGCCAAAGTCGAACGTGAGCATGTGCTTCATGTAGAGCAGATAGCGCTCTTGGATCGGCTTGTCGAACCCGAAGTACTGCGTGAGGAACAACTTGTCCGCGGGCTTGATGAGCGGGTTCTGCGCGAGGAGGTCTTGGGGCTTGGCAGGTAGCGACTCGAACATTATGAAAATCAGGGTCAGGATTATGATGAGGGTGATGAAGGTCTGAATCACCCTCTCCGCGACGTACCTGCTCATCCCGGCCATGTCCGAATCGTCCCCTCAAATGGGCAGGCCTTCCCATTTGTCTGTGTGAGCATATGTTCGCTAAATAAAACTTTGCTAGCTCTGGTTAGGTGCAGCAGAACGGACGCGTGCCGGACAGGGACATGGCTGGGCCTCTTTCGGAAAATCGAAAAATGAAAGGTTGGGAAAAGGTTTGGATGTTGCGTTTCGTCCTACAGCTTGGGTTCCTCGGGCTTCTCGGGTTCGGGGGTCATCGAGCTCTCGGGGCTCTTCGGCTTGCGCATGAGCCACAATACCGCGATTATTGCGGCAACCGCCCAACCGGCGATCGCTGCACCCCACGCGGCCAAGCTCGTCCCAGCAGCCTCGGAGACAGCGGTGAATGCCACCGTCGTCTCAGTCGAGACTCCGAGCGAGTCCGTCGCGTTCACCTTGACGCTGTGGGCTCCCTTGGAGAGGTCCCCCAGCGCCTGTGCGATGTCCCATGTCGTCTCACCTGCTGTTCCCTGAACCGTCGTCACGGGTCCGCCGTCGACCGACACCTTGACAGTCTGCACGCCATTCGAGTCGGACACGCTAGCCGTCATGACTACGGCCTTCTTCAAGACCTCGCCGCCCGCAGCCGGGCTGAGCACTGAGATCGCAGGGCCCTCGTTCATGACCGGTATGGCCATCGTGGCCAGACCTACCTCGTAGGCTACTCCGCCGCACTTCGCCTGGACCGGCACGAACGCCGCTTTCACGTCGTTCATGGCAGATGTGTCGAGGTCGAAGGTGACTTTGCCGTTCGCGTCCGAAGCCATCGCGCCTTGGGTGACGGTCGCGCCACCGCCTGCGGTCAGCTCAACCGGCAGTTTTGGCACGGCCTTTCCAGCCGAGTCCTTGACGGTCGCAGTCACCGTGATCTTGTCGCCGATCTTTTGTGTGTCCTGGATTGGGTCAAGGGCCACGTACGCCTGAGCCACGTGGATTATCACCTGGTTCTGCGCGAACAGAGAGATCGCTCCGGACTCGCTCGCCTTCGCATAGACCTGGGCCTTGACGCCTGCTTGCGTCACGACATAGTTCTTCGCGACGGCTATCAGGGTAGACCGAGCGAATCCATCCACGTCCGTGGGTACTGTCGCAGAGGTCCACAGAGCTGAGGTCGAGTAGGGCACTATCATGTAGTTCGCGTTGAATGTGCGGCTGTTCTCGTACACCAGCCCATCTGCAGCCTCGACCGGGTCGTTGTTCTCGTCCGTTGCGACGATGTCAACAACCGTGGTGTCGAACCCAGTGGCCTTGGCGGTCAGCACGGGCTTTGCGATGGTCACTTGAGCTGCCACTACATCGTACGACCTGCCGAGCACGTAGTCGCCTGAGATCGTTGTCGGACCCATGACGTTGTACGCAAGCGAGTCGCCGTTGAAGGTTCCCACACCATCAGGTACGACATAGACCTGTCCTACCAGGTCAACCGGCGCCACGTCCACACCGTAGATCGCTATGGTCAGCTCTCCACCGACTACGTCAACTCCAGTCATCACATCGTACGGTGTCGAGCCGCTCTCGTCGGTCCAGTTCCAGTAGATGTACTCTGCAACGTTGTACCAGTAGTCCCAGTCAGCGAAGTCATAGTACGTGTTGAACGGCCCAGAGGTCACGAGGTTCGCTTCATCAACACCACTGATGATGTTGATGCCCCAGCCGTCCCAGGTCGAGTCCCAGTTGATTAGGTCGCACAATGCCAACGAGCCGTACGTAGTACCGGAAACCATCAACGATGCGTTGATTCCGTCAGCCGGAGCTCCAGTTCCGTCCCATATATAGGCCGTGGCTGTGATTGCCCCCATTGGGCCCATGAACTGAGGATCCTGGGTGGCAACGTTGCCGTCGAGGTCCCAGACCATGTACCCGCCGTACATCGTCGGAACAGGTGCATCACCTGCGTAGGTCAGCGTCACAGTCGCCGGGACTGCGTTGAGCGCCGTCGTGTTCTTAATGACGACTCTCAGGGCTGAGCTGGCTGCACTGTCCTTGAACTGAACATCAACCGTAGCGGTACCAGCACCGTTGGTCAGAATGTCCATATCCGGGAGGAACACCAGCGACTCGTTGCTGTACTCCACGCTCAGCGCGTGATTCGCCAACGCGTTGCCGTCATCGTCCATGACGTTCACGACTATCGAGGTCGTGTTGGCGGCCCTATCGAGGGCGACCGTCCCCGTCGCGGCAGCATCCACCTGTGCCATCGTCCAGTCCGGCAGAGCTTCATTCAGGATGAGCAGGTTCGCGGCCGCAGCTGCGGGCCACGCGTATCCTGCCTTCGTCGCGGCGTACGATAGCGTCAGCGTCAGGTGCGAGTTCATGTATTGGCTGATGTCCGCGGGCGCGGTGTACCGCATGTACGCCTTCCCGTTTGCATCGGTCAGCGACGAATTGAAATTACCAGACCAGTTCGTCGTACCATAGCTGACCAAGTTCGGGTCGATCGACACGTTCGCGCCGGCCACCTTCGCTCCGTTCTCGTTAGTGACTGTCAATACGGCATCCGATGTCTCTCCTGGCCTCAGGACCATCTTGCTGGCACTGACCATCATTGCGAGCGTTGTCGGCAGCTTGGACACTACTCTCAACGTGCTGCTCGCAGTGGAGCTCACTCCACCCTTTGTTGCAGTCACATTGACGTAGGAATATCCTGCCGCGGTGCCCGTGAGGTTGAACAAGAACAGGCCGTCAGCGTTCGTGGATCCTGTCGCAGTTCCAACCGTGACGGTTGAGGCTCCCGCGACTCCAGCAACGGAGACCGTGACTGTCGCCCCGCTTACAGCTGCGCCATTGTTGTCAATGACTTTCACGTATGCGTCCACGACTCCTCCGACCAGAACCTTGCCCGGTAAGCTCAGGCCCGCATTGACGCTTGCAGTCGCGGCGGCCCCGCCTCCTCCGGCCCCCGTCTTCACCAGGTTGCCCAGCGAGAATAGGTTCGCGCCAGGACCGAATACTTGGCCGAGGTAGGATATCCATCCAGTCCATCTTGTGGTCACCGCCTCGACGTTCACCCTGTAGTACAGGACATTGACTGGCAGTGCATCCGCGATTACGCCCTCCGCCCAGCGCGTGTACCTTATCTGGTCGCTGACATTGAAGCTCGACTTAGCTAGGCCTTCCAGCCTCAGGACCTCATCCGCGAGGACCTGTGTCTCGGCATCCGCACGAGTAACTACTCCGAACAGGTCCTTGTAGAACGGGTTCGGGTTTGCCTCGGACCAGAAGCCGAATGTGTTCGAGCTCGCCCTTGGGCCGATGATATCGAAGACGTTGCCTACGGGGTCCGCGCTCAGGGACCATCCGATGATGAGCATCTGGAAGTCCATGGACTGCAGTCTCGTGACAAGCGTGTCGAAGTCAAGGGCTTTCGCCTCTGCGTTGATGTGCAGGCCATCTCTCATGTTCTTGGCTATCATCTGGCCTGCCCTGATCCTAATCGGGTCGTAGTCTGCGGGTGGTGTCAGTATGGTGATCTTCTGCATCGGAGTTCCATCCGGCAGATTTCTCCAGCCACTGCTACCAATGGTGAACCCGGCAGCATCCAGAAGCGCGTTAGATGTGCTGTAGTCAGCATCGAACGGGTACTTCTCGACCGTTGCGTTGTACCATGCATCTGCGCCCCAGAACGGCGGCTCTGACGCGTCACCCTTGGAGCCGAAACCGCCCATGTAGACATTGACGATCTGGTCCTTGTCGATGACGTGCGAAACGGCCTTTCTGAAGGACAGGTCGCCCATCGGGTCGAACTTCTGGTTGAATGCCATGTAGAAGTAGCCATTGTCCGACTCATAGTACAGCTTGATGTTCGGGTCTGCCTGTAGGCTCGGTATACGACCTGCGGTGATAGCCCACGGCAGGTGGTCTACCTCGCCTGACTGTAGCGCCAGGATTGCAGTGTCGATGCTGGCGTACATCTTGAAATAGAGCTGGTCTATGTTGGGCGCGTAGAACTTGTATCCCAGGGGCGTTGTGGCGTTCTTGCCCCAGTAGCCAGTGTACTTCTCCATGATCCTGTAGGAGCTGGCCGTGCCCTCTTTGTACTTCCACGGGCCAGTCGATATGGTCGCCGTCTTGTCGTTCCATAGGACGTCAAGGAGTCCAGCCGTTGTTAGGTGGTTCTCCCAGATCGCCTTGGGCATTATCGGTACGCCCGCAGTTGTCGTCAGGAACAGTCCGTACGCGGACCCCATCTTCATCGTGACGGTGTATGCATCCACCTTGGTGATGGCGGTGGTCATCTCTGCAACCGAGCAGGCGCCATCGTCGTTCGCATCGAATGCGTTGATGATGTTGGACGCGTAGGTGGTGCCCTCCCTTGCGTGCTGGAATATGAACACGACATCATCCGCAGTGAACGGCGTCCCGTCATGGAACGTCACGCCGTGCCTGAGGTTGAAAGTCCAAGTCAGGGTCGCCTCATTGAAGGTCCAGCTCTCCGCTAGAACTGGCATCGGAAGACCGTCGAAGTCCAATCCGACCAGTCCCTCAAAGCCCCAGTTAAGGACGTTCGATTTCCAAACGCTGTTGGATGCTAGATTCCACGTGTTGAAGTCCGGTATGTCCTGTTGCATGCCTATGTACAGGACATTCGGCTGATCCGCCGCATCCGCCCTCGCTAGTGTCGCAGCACTAGGGATTACTGCGAACGCAGTTAGGACTGTCAGCAGCGTTACAAGCCCTGCCAATACACTTGTTCTTGTCATTCTCAATTCATCCTCCGTCTTACCCCTCGGATAATAACGGGCAGTGCTATCGCATCTTATCATATATGAAGGTTGTTCCCACCAGGTTTCCCGGGAGACAAACCAAGTTGAGCCAGTGTGGGGGACGCGAGTGTGTCTCAATCAGGTGTCATGGACGTCAAGAAATGACGCGCAATGACCACTAGAAGACGCTGACCCCATTTGTTTGATGCGCGTCGATACCGAAAGGTTCATCCGGAATGCTTCAATCAGACTTCTTCTTCTCTTTCTTGGCGTCTTCGATGGTAGCCTCGACCGACTTGGGATCCGCACAGTTCCAGGTCCCGCAGAAAGGGCACCTTGACTGGTTCTCATCTAGGTCGAGATCCTCGATTTTGCCGGCGTAAGTAACCGTCGCCGGATACTCTTTCTTGCACTTTTTGCATTTGTATTCGAGCTCAACTTTGGGCATGATGCGGTGGACCGATGAACTCCGAGATAAATGTTTTCGACCATCTACATCTTTGAAATCGGCAGCCTTTTGATGTAAAAGGGCTACTTCCCTCCAAGGTCGAGCGCGGAAGGGAAGAGCATGCCGAAGAAGAGTTCAGGATGTGGTATCAGGGAAGTCGCCGCCTCAGGAAGCCACCACCAGATCGGTGTCACGATTGGGATGCAATGCAGGGACATGGCAATCCGACTGGAAAAACGGTTCAAGACTGCGATTTCGGCTACGCCCGGCTTCAACCTACAGAAGGCAATCGCGTATTCCAGGAAGAGCCTGCCCCTGAGCAGGGAGTTCGCACCCGGATTCATCGAGGAGCTCGAGGGCTACGCCGAGGGCACTGGCATAGGCTTCGACAGGATCTACGCGATGACTTGCGACTTCCCAGAGGGTGGAAGGGGCAAAGGTTGCACGGACATCGCCGTGAACGCCGAGTGGACCAAGGATGATGTAGTCCTCGCCGCGCACAACGAAGACGTCGCGCCTTACAGCATATCTGAGATAACGGTCGCGAGAATCAGACCGAAAGACGAGCCAGGATACATAGGCATGAACTATGGAGGTATATGGCCGACTGAAGGCCTGAACGCGGCGGGGATCAGCCTGACCGGGAATGCTCTCGTCCCAAACGATACCAGGCAAGGTATGCCGAAATCGATTCCGATCAGGAAGGTCCTGGCAGAGACGGGGATCTATCAGGCCCTGAAGGCCTCTATGCCCGAGGGCCGCGGCCACAGCTTCAACAACATAGTATGCGACTCGAATGGCGAGATATATAGCATGGAGGGATCGGCGACCACATTCGACGCTCTGTACGCTGATGATGGCTGGCTGATACACACGAACCACTACCTCTCGCCAAAGATGTGGAAGTACGAGGCGAACATGCACACGCGCTTCTCTTCAATAGTCAGGTACAACCGAGCTACGAGGCTTTTCAAGCGGGAGCTGGGGAAAGTCGACATATCTACCTTCAGAAGGATCCTCTCCGACCATGTCGGATACCCGGAATCGATATGCAGACATCCGGATCCCGCCCTGGGGGTTGATGACCAGGCTCAATCGATATTCTCGATAGTGTGCGATCTGACCAACAAGGTTCTCTGGGTATGCTACGGGAACCCGTGCGAGGGAGAGTACAAGAAGTACGAAATCTGAGCGTTCTTCCTACGGCCACTTGTGCCTCAGGACTTCTCCCGCGAGAGCCTTCGTCTGCTTGCCCTTGTCCACGGCTATGGTCCCGTTGACAATCACGAAGGGTATCCCTTCAGGGTATTTGTGCGGATAGTTCTTGAACGGATACTTGTGCGGCCACAGGTTCGTGGCGCGGTCCTTGATCTTGTCGAGATCGATTATGGCGATATCTGCCTTCATCCCAGGCCTGAGCAATCCCCTATCAAGGAGGCCGATCCTCTGCGCTGGGAAGCTCGTCATCTTCCTGATGGCCTCTTGCATGGTCAGCAGTTCTTGGTCTCGCACGTATCTCTCCAGTATCCCGGGATACTCCCCGAACGCGCAAGGCTCGTACTGTGGAGGGTCCGTGAGAGGCCCGTGGTCAGCCCAGGTCGCGCAGTCGGATGAGACCATCACGAGTGGATGGACCAGGACCTTCTTGATGTCATCCTCGCTGATGTAGTCGAAGATCGCGATGATGTCGTCGCTCTCCTCGACCATCAGGTCGAAGTAGGTTTCGAACGTATCCATCCCTCTCTCCTTCGCGACCTGCTCGATGGTCTTCCCTTCAAGCTTCTTCTGCTTGGGGCAGTGCATGATGAATATCCTGTTGAACAGGCCGTGCTTCAGGAGTCCCGAAGGCCCGAACGCGGGCAGCCTGTCCTCGATGATCTCTCTCTTGATCCTGTCTCTGTTGGATTTCGATTTGACGTGCTCCAGCATATCCTTCTTCTTGAGC